>Ga0316187_10000552_pt1 | contig 29811 bp, 28 predicted proteins | sample CroRivburrow1_MG_FD_204927 | JGI IMG/M metagenome (GOLD analysis project Ga0316187, IMG submission 204927) | Coastal sediment microbial communities from Maine, United States - Cross River worm burrow 1 | ecosystem: Environmental > Aquatic > Marine > Coastal > Sediment | place: USA: Maine... | reverse complement strand
CGACGCCTCATCGACGATGACGTAGTCCGCTTCCAAAGGGCGTCCGCCGTGGCGCTGGAAGATCATCTGGCGAGGATCGAACTCCAGCAATCGGTGGATGGTCTTGGCCGGGGCTCCGGTGGCTTCGCTGAGTCGGTTGGCAGCACGCCCGGTGGGGGCGGCTAGAAGCGCTCGCTGTCTGGCTTTGGCGAGGATCTGGACGATGGCCCGAACCAGAGTCGTCTTGCCGGTTCCGGGGCCACCGGTGACAATCAGTATCTTCGAGTCGAGAGCGCACCGCACGGCCTCGACTTGTTGAGGCGCAAGCTCCAGGTGCTGATTCTCCTCCAGCCAGGCGAGAGCCTTCGGAATGTCGATCTGTCGGCTGTCTGAGCGGCTTGCAAGGAGCTTCTCGATTCTGCAGGCGACGCCTGCTTCCGTTGCGTGCAGCCTGGACCGGTACACCGCGTCGGTCTGCCGAGAGGTCGATGGCTCGATGACGATCTCGCCTCTGCCGGTGAGCGCATCGATCGCCGCTCGCACTGGCACTCCATCGCCGTCGAGCTCGAGGAGGGTGCCAGCATCCTCCCTCAGGCGCGGCAGGGGTAGGTAGAGATGTCCAGCTTCAGCGGCGCGATCCAGGGCGTAGAGGATCCCTGCCTCGACCCGCTGAGACGCGTCTCCAGTGATGCCCAGGCCCGCCGCGATCTGATCCGCAGTCTTGAACCCGATGCCTGTCACCTCTTCGGCCAACCTGTAGGGGTTCGCTCTGACCGCAGCGACAGCTGTTTCCCCTAGCTGCTTGTGAATTCGTAGGGCTTGCCCGGTTGTCATCCCCTGGGATTGCAGAAAGACCAGGGTATCGCGCAGGCCCTGTTGCTGTCTCCAGGCCAGGCGAATCTGCTCGGCCCGGACCGGGCCGATACCCTCCACTTCGCTGAGGCGCGAAGGATCATTTTCCACCACCTCCAGCGTGTCGAGGCCGAAGCGGGCTACGAGCCGTCCGGCCAGAGCCGGGCCGATACCCGGAATCAGCCCGGAGCCGAGGTAGCGCTCGATGCCCTTGAGGGTGCTGGGCTGCAGAGCCAGATAGGAGGTGACTCGGAACTGTCTGCCGAAGCGACGGTTCTCCTCCCAGTTGCCACTGAGGCGAAGACTCTCTCCTGGCTGAACTCCGTACAGAGGGCCCACCGCGGTGATCGTGGTGCGCTTGGTGTCGGAGAGAGTCAGCCGGAGCACGGTCCAGGAGCTGGCTGCGCTGCTGAAGACCACCCGGGACACCGCTCCCTCCAGTGTGGAGGTGCCGGAGTCAGACTTGCCAGGTGTGGCGGGCGGGTGCTGCTTCATCGTGACCATCGGTCAGCGAAGAGTTTACGCGAATCCCGCTTGCCACCATGCCCGGCAATTGAATTTGGGGCTGGCCGGGACAGGACGGGTATGCCAAAATGGCGCCATGACGAGTGAAGCGCCTCTGGTGCTGGTTATCGATGATGAGACCGGCTCCAGGGAATCCATGGCCATCGCACTCGAGAAGGCCGGTCTCCAGGTACGCACCTTCGACGATGCCGAGAAGGCCCTGGAGTTCCTGGACAACAACGAGAGGGCAGCGCTGGCAGTCTGCGATCTCAGAATGCCGGGCACCGACGGGATCGCCTTCTTGAGCGAAGTGCGTCGCCGAGAGCTGGACTTCGGGGTGATTCTGGTGACTGGTTTCGGTAGCATCGAATCCGCGGTCGAGGCCATGCGGATTGGCGCCGACGACTATCTAACTAAGCCTGTCGACCTCTACGAGCTGCGCAAGCGGGTGACGAATGTTCTGGAGAACCGTCAGCTCAAGGAAGAGGTGACGACGCTCAGGACGATGCTCGACAAGCGCTATGGATTCGAGAGCATTGTCGCCAAGTCGGCGCAGATGGAGCGACTCTTCGAGCAGATGCGCCTAGTGGCACCGACTCGCTCCAGTGTCCTGATTACCGGCGAGAGCGGCACCGGGAAGGAGCTGGTGGCGAAGGCTCTGCACCAGGCAAGTCCGCGCAGCGAAGAGCGATTCCTGGCCCTGAACTGCGGCGCCATTCCCTCGGACATTCTCGAAAGCGAGCTCTTCGGGCACGAGAGGGGATCCTTCACCGGAGCCGTTGCCCGCAAGATTGGCAAGTTCGAGCTCGCCCATCGCGGCACCCTGTTTCTCGACGAGATCAGCGAGCTCTACCCCGAGCTCCAGGTCAAGCTGCTGAGAGTGCTCGAGGAAAAGCAGGTCATGCGGGTCGGTGGAGGAGATCTGATCGACGTCGACTTCCGTCTCATCGCCGCCACCAACAGGGACCTCGAGAAGGAGGTGGCGGAAGGCAGGTTTCGCGAGGACCTCTACTACCGGTTGAAAGTCGTCACCTTGCGGGTCCCGCCCCTGAGGGAACGACTGGAAGACACCGCCCTGCTGGCCGAGCACTACCTGGCCCAATTTTGTGAAGAGCACGGCCAACCACCCAAGCGTCTCACCTCGGAAGCGCTCGGAGTATTGTCGCACCACGCCTGGCCAGGCAATGTCCGCGAGTTCAAGAACTTCATCGAATCGACGGTTATCTTCCACGAGGGAGAAGAGATCGACGTTGCCGACCTGCCGCCTGAGCTCAGGCTGGGCCATCTCTCGAGCTCGAGCCTGCCGGTGCAGAATGTTGTGGGAGAGCCGAGGGAGATGGCCGAGATCGAGCGCTTGGCGATCGTTGAGACGCTCGAGCTGACCGACGGCAGGCGGGCGGAGGCGGCCAGGATTCTCGGGATCGGACTTCGAACCCTGCAGCGCAAGATCAAGGAGTATCGCGAGGCGGGACTACTGGAGGGATAGGGCGATGGAGCTTCCCATAGCGGTCTTGATTCACAATGAGCTCGCGGGTCTCAAGGGGGTCGAAGGATTCCTGCACCAGATCTCCGAGAATGGCTACTACATCTTGCAGTATTCGTTCGGGCAAAACGTCCATCGGGTGCTGCTGCCGATCCAGGAGACGGCTCTGATCTTCAAGGAGCCGGAAGAGGCCATCGAAGCGCCAATGGAAGTCGAACGTTAGGATCCCGACTGAAATCGCAAGGCGGCTGCTAGGCCATGGCGTGGAGCATTTCACGCACGGCCTGCTCCATGCCCACAATCACTGCCCTCGAGATGATCGAGTGGCCGATGTTGAGCTCCTCGATTCCCGGGATCGAGGCGACGGGCCCGACATTCGCGGTGGTCAGACCATGGCCCGCGTAGACCCGTAGACCACCCTCCAGGCCCATGGTCGTGACCTGAACGATCTTTCGCAGCTCGGCTTGTGCTGCTGCTGCACCCTGGGCCTTCGTGTAGCTGTCGGTGTTGATCTCGAAGCCCTCGACCCAGCCCACTGCGGTCGACAGGAGATGCTCGATCTGTCTCGGTTCCGGGTCGACGAAGACCGAGACCGCAATTCCCTGCGCCTCGAGCTGTTTGGCCACCGCCACCACCCGCTCGCCCGTGGACAATAGGTCGAGCCCACCCTCCGTGGTGACTTCTTCAGGTCGCTCCGGTACCAGGCTGACCTGATCTGGGCGGTAACGCAGCGCGATGGTGGTCATCTCCTCGGTGGTGGCCATCTCGAGATTCAGCTTTCCCTTGACCGTCTGTCGAAGACTGGCGAGGTCGCTCTCCTGGATGTGGCGACGGTCACCGCGCAAGTGGATCGTGATCCCGGTAGCCCCCTGTTGCTCGGCGATCTCTGCGGCTTCGACGGGGTCCGGGTAGGCGGCCTTGCGCGCCTGTCTGAGCGTCGCGACGTGGTCGACATTCACGGAAAGATCAGTCATGCGAGGGTCTCCTGGGTGGACCTGACTATTCTGCTCCAATCTCTTCCCGGATGGCGCCGATCAGCCTCGAGGCCAACTCATCGATCTCACCCTGATTCTCGCCTTCGATCATCACCCTGGCGAGGGGTTCTGTACCGCTGTACCGCAAAACGAGGCGGCCCCTGTTGCCAAGTCGGACCGCGACCTCGCGGGCTACAGCGGCGACGCTTGGCAGGGACTCGAGGGGTGGCTTACTGGTGACCCTCACGTTGATCAGGACTTGAGGAAAGCGCACGAACGGGGCCAGTAGCTGCGACAGGGGCTTGGCCTCGTGCTTGAGAATGCTGGCAATCTGAAGAGCCGTGGCGAGGCCGTCGCCGGTGGTGCTCTGCGTCAAGTCGACGATGTGTCCGGATTGTTCGCCTCCCAGGGAAATGCCAGCTTCCAGCATCGTATTCACGACGGTGCGATCGCCGACGCCACACCGAACCAACTCGATGGATTCCCCTTCGAGTGCTCGCTCAAGGCCCAGGTTGGACATGCTGGTCGCGACGATCTTCGGAGGCTCAAGTCGCCCCGACCGCTTGAGGTGTCGGGCCCAGAGGAAGAGTGCGGCGTCACCGTCCCGCACCACCCCTTGCTCGTCGGCAAAGAGGGCGCGGTCTGCATCCCCGTCGAAGGCGATTCCCAGGTCGGCTGCCGATTCGAGGACGGCGCTGGCCATGGCCTCTGGATGAGTCGAGCCGCACTCGAGATTGATGTTGCAACCGTCTGGCGTGTCGTGGAGCGTCACGACCTCTGCCCCCAGATCGCGGAAGACCTTGGCAGCGAACGGCGCAGCCGCACCGTTGGCCGCATCGACCACGAAAGTCAGGCCATCGAAAGACACCGAGTCATGGGTGGATGGCTCTTCGAGAGCTAGCCGGTAGTCACGCGCCAGGGACGCATCCAGGTCCAGCGTCACGGGAGGCAGTTCTTCGGCCTGGTCCGGGTGATTGAAGAGTCGCTCCTCGAGAGCCTCTTCGGCGGGCTCCTGCCATTTGAACCCCAAGTGGTCGAAGAGCTTGATGCCGTTGTCGGGCAACAGGTTGTGGCTGGCCGAAATGGCGACGCCGGCAGCAGCGCCACGCTGGCGAACGAGGAACGCGATTGCGGGAGTCGGCAGAGTGCCCCCGAAGCAGGGCCGGGCGCCGGCATGAAGCAGGCCTGCAGCGATCCAGTCGCAAAGAGGCCGGGTGCTCTGCCTTGTGTCGCCTCCCAGGACGATCTGTGGGTTGGGAGTCTCTTCGCCGAGCATCAGCCCCAGGTGATAGCCGATACGGCCGACGGTCTGCTCGTCCAGGGGGAAGGTGCCGAACGGAGCCCGGATGCCGTCCGTCCCGAAGAGACGCAGGGAAGGTGGGGCGGTCGTCATTCTGCAGAGTCCTTGGAGTTCGAGACAGAGTCGGCGCCTGGAATCTCCATCAGGATTCGGACCGACACGACAACGGGCTGCACGATGTTGACCAGGGGATCCGGCGGTAGGACAGCCGCCTGCTCTTGAAAATCCAGGGCATGGCCGGTGAGGTCTACGGGCGTGGTGAAGAGGGAACCTATGGTGTCGAGCATCGACTCAGGTCCCCTGACCAGGATGCGCGGAGGGATGACTTCGGCCATTCGGACCTTGGCGCCGGCAGCCGGTTCGCCCTCCAGTCGCGCCGTCACTGGCAGCAGATCCGTCTTTTCGACATCCAACTCGAGGTAGATGATGTTGGGCTCGATGGATACTACCTCCAGGGCTTCGGGCAGGATTACGTTCTCGGCCGTCAGGGGAACGTCGAAAGCGCCTTTGGCCGGATTGGGCAGCTCGACGAAGACATCGACCAGGTAGGGATTCAGGCTGAGAATCTTGCTCTTGGGACCGAGAATGCCGATCCTCACCGATTCGACTCGCTGGACCACGATCAAACCAGGGAAGTTATCGTAACGGACCGTGGCCTGGACCACTTTTTCGCTAGGGGGTTCCCGATTCTCGACGGAAAGCACGAACCATGCGGTCACAGCCAGGGCGAGGGCGAGCAATCGCAGTCCCCAGATGCTCCTGGCTTCGCTCATGGGTTCGTCTCCGAAAGGGACCCCAGGTCGGTGATCAGGTACTTGTAGAGCGCGTTGCGTAGGCTCTTGGAATCCAGGTCGCGAATGAGCTCGCCCCCAATGGCTATCGAGATGGCGCCGGTCTCCTCGGAGACCACGACGGCCAGCGCATCCGCCTCTTCGGAGATGCCGAGGGCGGCTCGGTGACGCGTACCGTAGTCTTTGGAGATCTCGGGGTTCAGGGAGAGGGGAAGAAAGCAAGCGGCGGCAGCGATGCGGTCCTGCTGAAGGATGGCTGCACCGTCGTGGAGCGGTGTCTCTGGGCTGAAGAGATTGATCAGCAGGTCGTAGCTCACGAGCGCATCGATCTCGACGCCGTTCTCGATGTAGTTTCGCAGGCCTTCCAGTCTCTGAATGACGATCAGGGCGCCGACTCTCCGGTCCGAGAGAGTCGTGGCCGCCGTCACGATCTCGCTGATCGTCGACTCCGTCTGTTGATGAGTGCCGAGACCCCACAACGGGTTGCGACCGAAACTGGCCAGGGCGTGGCGTATCTCGTGCTGGAAGAGAACAATGATCGCCAGGGGCAGCACCAGGAGAAAGTTGCCCAGGAGCTCCTTGAGAGTCATCAGCTTGGCGACTCCAGCAAGATAGGAGGCGGCGGCGATGAAGAGGATTCCGAGGATGATCTGAACGGCCCGCGTGCCTCGGATGAGAAGCAGGAGGTTGTAGATGACCAGTGCGACGAGTGCGATGTCCAGGACGTCGCGCCAGGTCACGAGCTGCAACCAGTCAGCCAGGCTCATTGCGGTCCACCTGCCGAGTCGATGGCCTCCCAGACCGCGAGGAACTGAACGGTCTCTGCCACGTCGTGTACTCGAACCATGGCCGCACGCTGAGAAGCAGCCCAGGCAATCGTTGCCAGGCTGCCGGGCAGTCTGCTGGCGGCGGGCTGGTCGATGATGGCGCCGATGAAGCTCTTGCGGCTGGCGCCGACGAGGATCGGCCGATCGAGCTGCTGGAGCTCATCGAGCCGCAGCAGGAGCTCCAGATTCTGCTGCCCGTTCTTGCCAAAGCCGATTCCCGGGTCGATCACGATCTGGTCGCGGGAAACGCCTTGCTGGCAAGCCCGTTCTATGGCCCCTGCCAGATCTTGGATGACCTCCGCGACCACATCGTCGAAGTGGATCCGACTCTGCATCGAGGCCAGATCACCTCGGCTGTGCATCAGGACGAGAGGAGATCCACTCTCGGCTGCCACAACCGCGATTTCTGGGTCCGAGAGGCAGCTGATGTCGTTGATGAGATCGGCACCGGCTTCGAGTGCAACCCTGGCCACGGCACTCTTGCGAGTATCGACAGACAGCGGTACGGAGACTCGCTCCCGAAGGCGCTCCAGAACCGGTAGCAGGCGGTCCAGTTCCTCTTCCGCGGGCACGGTTCGCGCGCCGTTACCGTAAACGCCACCACCCGGTCGGGTCGACTCGGCCCCGAGGTCCAGAAGGTCAGCCCCCTGCGCAACCATTTCCTCCGCCCGATCCACAGCTCGTGACGGATCCATCCACAGGCCTCCATCGCTGAAGGAGTCGGGCGTCAGATTCAGCACCCCCATGACGAGAGGCGTCTTCTTGAGCTCGAGAATCCTTCCTCCGGCACAGGCAAGCCTTCCGGCGGCTGGCTGTCGAGAAGCGACGGTGAGCATGAGGGTGCGAGGTACAGGGTTTCGATCGAGAGTTGTCTATTCCGTTGACGGGAGAGGGTCGGATGGTGTCGACGCCGTTCCTGTCGGCATGTCGAGCGTGTCCTCCCCTACCTCCTCGATAGGGGCCGGTCCCGAGGTCCCTGGGTCTGTGGCGAGCTCCTCATCGCCGGGTTTGGGCCCTGGTGACGCGGGCTCCGGAGGAGTGGGATTCAGGTCCTTGCCAGTCATCTCTTGGATGGTCGCGTAGACCGCCCGCCCGTCCAGGGATTCGTGTTCCAGGAGCTCCTGGGCCAGGCGCTCCAGGATCGCCCGATTGTCGGTCAGGATCTTGCGGGCCCGTTCAAAGGCCGTCTGGACGATCCTGTCCACTTCGCGGTCGATGCGAATGGCCGTGTCTTCGCTGTAGTCGGCTCGCTGGTTGAAATCGCGCCCGAGAAACAAGGGCTCGTCCTTGCTGCCGAACGACAAGGGACCCAGCTCGGACATGCCCCACTCGCAAACCATCCGCCGCGCCATCTCCGTGGCCCGCTCGATGTCGTTGCCGGCTCCGGTTGTAATGTCGTCCTGGGTCAATTCCTCGGCAATGCGGCCACCCATCAGGATGGCGATCTGACCCTCTACGTAGCTTCTACGGTAGGTGTACTTATCCTCGAGGGGCAGCTGCATCGTGACGCCGAGGGCACGACCACGAGGGATTACAGTCACCTTGTGCAGGGGGTCGGAACCCTCGACAAAGGCTGCAACCAGCGCGTGACCGGCTTCATGGTAGGCCGTGATGCGCTTTTCCTCGTCGGTCAACATGAGGCTCTTGCGCTCCACACCCATGAGGACCTTGTCCTTGGCGTACTCGAAGTCCTCCATGGCCACCAGGTCACGCCCTCGACCCGCTGCCACGAGGGCGGCTTCGTTCACCATGTTGGCTAGATCCGCTCCGGCAAACCCGGGTGTTCCCCGGGCCAGGAGCTCCAGATTGACATCCCCGTCGAGAGGCGTCTCCCGTGTGTGGACCTTGAGTATTCCCAGGCGACCGTTGATGTCCGGGCGATCCACTACGACTCGTCGGTCGAAACGCCCAGGGCGTAGCAAAGCGGGGTCCAGGACATCGGGACGGTTGGTCGCGGCGATGAGGATGACGCCTTCATTGGACTCGAAGCCATCCATCTCGACCAGCAGTTGGTTCAGTGTCTGCTCACGTTCGTCGTGGCCGCCGCCCAGCCCGGCTCCGCGATGCCGTCCAACGGCGTCGATCTCATCAATGAAAACGATACAGGGAGCGTTCTTCTTGCCCTGCTCGAAGAGGTCCCGAACGCGACTGGCGCCGACCCCGACGAACATCTCTACGAAATCGGAGCCGGAGATGGAGAAAAAGGGTACGCCGGCTTCTCCGGCGATCGCCCTTGCGAGCAGGGTCTTGCCGGTGCCAGGCGGCCCCATCAACAGGACTCCCTTGGGGATCTTGCCGCCCAGCTTCTGGAACTTCTGTGGCTCCTTGAGAAACTCGATGATCTCGCAGAGCTCTTCCTTGGCCTCCTCGACGCCAGCGACGTCCTGAAAGGTCACCTTCTTGCCGGATGTGCTGAGGAGCTTGGCTTTGCTCTTGCCAAAGGAGAGAGCCTTGTTTCCGCCGGACTGCATCTGACGCATGAAGAAGATCCACAGGCCGATGATCAACAGGAACGGCGCCCAGCCGAAAAGGAACTGCAGCAGTGGGTTTTCCCGCGGCTCCTCGGCCTTGATCACCACGCCAGCGTCCCGAAGCTCCGTGACCAGGTCCGGGTACTCGGGCAGATAGGTGAAGAAGCTGTCCCCCTCGGCGTATTGACCGCCTTCGGTGAAAGTCCCGGAGACCTCCTGGCCGCGAATGGTGACTTCCGCTACGCGTCCCTGCTCGACCTGCTCGAGAAACTCGGTGAAGGTCAGAGGGAAGCGGGTCACTCGACCTGCTTGAAAGGTGTTCCACAACAGGATGACCACGACGAAGATCGCGATCCAGACAATCAGTGTTCTAACGGTCGGAGTCAAGAGTCAAATTCCTCAAGAAGGGCGACGAAGGCGTCTATCGAGCTTGTCTCGAACCCTCGTTCTCGTCGTGTTCTACGATGCCGATGAACGGGAGGTTGCCGAAGCGGCCCTGGTGTTTGAGCCCATAGCCGACGAAGGTCCCCTGGCGCTCGGTCGTAAACAGGCTGTAGTCGGGTTGAAAGTCGGTCTTCCTCTGGTCCGGTACGTCGATCAGTCCGGCGAATTGGACCTGGCGAGCCCCCCTCTGGCGAAACTGGCTGGACAGGTAGTTCTCGATGACCCCTGAAACCACCACGTCCTTGAGAATCACGAGATTCTGATTCTCGACGTTCAGGGAAATAGGGTAGTGGATCTCCAAGAGATCCCCATCGGAGGCGCTGACCGAGTATTGGACCTGGATGAAATCGAATCGCACGGGTTGTTCGATGGCCCTGATGAGATCGGCCAGGAAAAGTACCGAGCCACCCACAATGGAGATGATCCAGGGGTCGGCTCCACCCAGGTCGTTTCCCAGGCGGCGGCCCAACTCGGTGACCTTCTCCTGGATGGTGGTTGCGTCAAAAAGCTGTCGGATATCCATGGTGATTACAGCGGATCGATCTGGGCCACCCAGACGGGTTCGCTCTCTCTAACCTTGAAGTCCTCGTTTACAGTCACCCCAGGAACCCAGGCCAAACGTGGGCCCACGAAGAGCAGGGGGAGACGATCTCTCTCGCGACGTGGAACACGGCGGTCGATCAAGACTTCCTTGAGGCGACGCGTGTGGGCACTACCCAACGGTCGGAGCCGATCGCCAGGTCGTCGATTGCGAATCGTAACTTCGTCACCGGCGACAATAGGCAAAGACAACCCTGTCCGTCGGGGCGAGCTAGCGAACATCCACCGGGCCGCTATTCCTGGTTCGATTCGAAACCGGAGACCGACCTCGGGGATGAAGCACTCCCCTGGCACCTTCAGAGTATAAGCGAAAGGAGCCTGTTCTGGTCGACTCCTTCGAAGCCAGACCCTGTCTTCCTCGCTCTCCCATCGCCAACCACCTCCGCAATCGCAACCGATCGTCATGGCAGATCGCAGTTGTCGAAAGAGATCTTCTCTCGCCCTCTTTGTTGGTGGGTAGGGAAGGCCCGCCGCCCGATGCATCAGGCTCAGGGCGAAGGGAAGCACCACGAGAGGCAGCTCGGCCAGGTGCCTCCTGTTTACGCTCGACTCCTCCTGGGCGGTTTTCAGATCGAGACGACGGATCAGAAATCGGTCCATTGTGTCCTGGAGCCGCCCAGCCGCTTTCGACAGGTTTTGCAGCGAATCGCCCAGGTGAGGATCCGCGGCCACCAACTGAGGGATGAGGAGATGTCGAATTCGATTGCGAGGTACGGTCAGGTCGAAGTTCGTGGGGTCGATGACAGGACTCAAGCCCGATGTCAGGGCAGCGTCGTGCAGTTGCTTGCGGGTGACGCGGAGGAATGGCCGCAGGATCCGATCCCGACGAGCCATGATTCCGGCGAGCCCAGTCAGGCCGCTGCCAAAGGCGAGGCGCAAGAGTACGGTCTCGATCTGGTCGTCCGCGTGGTGCGCGGTCATGGTGAAGGCGGCACCCCGACGGCTGCGAACCTCCTCCAGGAAGCCGTAGCGGACGCGCCTCGAGGCAGCTTCCATACTCTCCCCCGCCGTTCTGTGAGCCTCTACCTCACGACGCTCGACCCAGAGCGGGACTTTCAGCGACTCGCACAATCGAGAGGCAGCCCCGGCTCTACGGGCCGAGTCTTCGTCGAGACCGTGGTCCAGATGAGCCGCAACCACTTCGAGATCCAATCGCGGGGCGACGTGATTCATCGCCCAGAGCAGGGTAGTGGAATCCGGTCCTCCGGAGAATGCGACTACGAGCCCGTCACCCGGCTGAACACGAGCCTCCGCCGTGAGGAAGGTCTCGAGTGTGCGAAAGACTGTCACTCTGGAAGAAGATGGTGGCGGTGAGAGGACTTGAACCTCTGACCTAGCGATTATGAGTCGCTCGCTCTAACCAGCTGAGCTACACCGCCGTTGTCTCGAGAGAACCGCATCTCAAGAGAACCGCCGAGCGCCGAGCTGCCCAGGAGGTTGCTCCCGCTGGCTCGGGCTGGGAATTATAGCCGGACCTGGTCTTGGTGGCGAGCGGGTATGCGAACCGCTCGGGCAGCAGCGTGCCCGAGCGGTAAACGAAGAAGAGGAGATCAGCGAATCGTTGGACGCGGACGCCGAGAAAGGGGAGTTGTACTGGTCTGCTCGGGGCGAGCAGTCAAACGTTCCAGCTCCTGCCTCGAGTGGCGAAACTCCCGGAAGAACTCCAGCATCGACGCAGCCAGACTGGAAGAGTTGATCTGGTAGATCACATGTTGACCTCGACGTTGGTCGACGACGAGATCGGCTTCGCGGAGTACTGCCAGGTGTCTCGAGATCGTTGGCTGAGAGAGCTGGAAGTTGTCGACGATCTCACCGACACTGAGTGGGTGATTCTCGAGCAGTCTCAAGATGTTCCTCCGGGTCTGGTCGGAGAGGGCCTTGAAGAACTTGGTCAACTGGCGGTCGGGAACACTCGGATGTGTGGCAAAAGGCGTCACCCGATCGCTGCTAGAGCCCCTTCTCATTGGCTTGATCTGGTCCATGTCTTGCTCCGTTCTGTGTCAGGGATGATTCGGTGGTCTCCTTGGGTCTCGTCCTGGTTGGTTCGGCATCCCTTGATTTCTGCTTCCATAAGCGATGAACTCCAATTTGCAGTCGGGGCTCTATAGGGCAATGGCCATGCCAGCTTTGACAACAAACGCTCCGGCGAGCGCTCCAGCGCCCTGAAGAGCGCAACTTTCTGGATATAAACGATTCAAAAATAAGGGGTTATGTGGTTCTTTCGGACGACCTGAAACCCCGCTCGAGACGCCGAAGAGGGCGGCGAGTGTGAAAATGTTGGTATGTATTCAGTTAAGAATTGACGTATCGGGAATTGGCAATGCTCAAAATTTTCCAGAGTGCGGCAAAAAAATGGCTCATTGCCGGTTCGGTCCCAGGCTGCGAGGGTCTCGCGATCGGATCCCTGCGGAGCCGTCGGATTCTTGGTGTGAGTGGGGCTACGGGTGATTAGTGATTGACTTCCGGGGGACCCTCCCGTAGTATTTCGCGTCGCCGGGGCGGGGAGGTTAGCTCAGTGGAAGAGCACCTGCCTTACACGCAGGGGGTCGTGGGTTCAAATCCCTCACCTCCCACCAGCTACCGACTCACTGTGCCGGCGGTTGCAGATATTGCGGGGTCGTAGTTCAGCTGGTTAGAACGCCGGCCTGTCACGCCGGAGGTCGCGGGTTCGAGTCCCGTCGACCCCGCCAGTCTGCGAGAAAGCCATGCTCTTGGCCCTCCTTAACCGGGGTTACCGGAATGTAGGCCGGGACTGGAACGGGACAAGACGCGGGCAAGGAGGTTGCCATGAGAGAGAAGATCAAGCTCGTTTCCTCGGCAGGTACGGGGTACTTCTACACTACGACCAAGAACAAGAAGCTCGGTGCCGGGAAGCTGCGCCTCAAGAAGTACGATCCGAAGATCCGCCAGCACGTCGAGTTCGTGGAAGACAAGCTCCGATAGGTCGGAGCTGTCACTTCAGCCCGACGTCGAGACCGATCAGCACCCCAGATCCTGGTAGCCGAACGAGCCCAGCCGTTGGCCGCGGGCTCAGAGGGGGTGCGTCCATCTCGTGGATCAGAACAACAGGCCTTCGAGGACGCGAGATTCGCCGTCCACGCCCCTCGCTGTGATGCTAGAATAACGGCCCCTACCGTCTACAGGTCCTGGCGGACCTGAACGCTCTTCCTTCATCTGGTCGTTCAGCCTCCTCTCCATACGCGTATGGAAAGGAGTCTCAAACGATGGCAGATCATGAGATCGGCGAGCTGCTCGCACGGTGTGCCAGATCATTCGAGCCGGATCCCTGGAGAGAGTTCGTGCGGCGTTTCGAGGATCGGCTGACTCGAGGAATCGATCGGGCGGTACGTCGATTCGATGTCCGATTGAGCCGTGAGGAGCGCGAGGATCTCGTTCAGGACGCCTACTATCGCTTGCTCGACAAGCAAGCCCTCGGCCTCAGGCGTTGTCGTGCAAGGCGAGAGACCGAGATCGGGGCCTATCTCGGTCGTATCGGTGAGCGAGTCGTTGTCGACCACCTGCGGGCAAGCTCAGCTCTGAAACGGGGCCGACGGCACCTGGTAGACCGGTTGATGATCCTCGAGGGAGATCCGGCCGACGGTGCGGTCGATCAACGCCCTTCGCCAGAGGAATGGGTGCTGAACCGAGAGCGGCGCCGATTCTTCCTCGAGCGTTGTCGGGACGTCGTGGGCAGGCGATCCGTTCGGGATCTGAACGTGCTCTACCTGGCATTTTTCGAAGGTCACAGCAGTCGGGAGATCTGTCGCCGGCTCGGCGGTGGCTTGACTCCCAGTTGTGTGGATTCCATGGTCCATAGGTTGAAGCACAGGCTGGCCGCATTCGGCCTTCAGCTACCCAAACGGTAGAGATGCGATTGACCTCCACGCTGCAAGGCCGAGGCCCACCCTTCAGGCTTACAGGACGCCGCAGGTGAGCTATGATCGGGGTCATGTTGAGAGTCTTTTCCGACCCCCGATGCCTTTTGCATCGAGTGCCAGACGGCTATCCTGAAAGGGCCGAGCGACTGGAGAGTATCCTGGAGTTACTGCACCATCGCCAGGTGGAAGTCGAGGAGTCCGGCGAGCATGGAGGCTTCGAGCCAGCGGTCGCTGCAGTGCACTCCGAACGGTACCTTTCTCGCTTTCTGGGCGCCATGGAAAGAGGCGACCTCTTCCTGGATACACCGGACAACCCGCTCTGTGGGTCGACCTGGGAAGCTGCTCGAGCTGCGGTGGAAACGACCCTGGCGGCTGCCGACTGGGTGGCGGCTGGCGCCGGGCGACGCGGCATGAGCGCGGTGCGGCCGCCGGGCCACCATGCGGAGCGCGATGGCGCGATGGGCTTCTGCTACTTCAACAACGTGGCAGTAGCGGTGGACTACCTGCGCCGCGAGAAGGGAGCCCAACGCTTGGCCGTCGTGGACTTCGATGTCCACCATGGCAACGGCACCCAGCACATCTTCGAGGAAGAGCCCGATGTCCTCTATTTGAGTACTCATCGTTACCCGTTCTACCCGGGCACCGGGGCGGCGGACGAGCGGGGAACCGGAGACGGGGAGGGCGCCACGGTCAACGTTCCGTTGCCGGCCGGGGCGGGGGATGTGGCCTTCGAGGCGGCCTTCCAGTCGGCCGTCCTACCGTCGCTACAGGAGTTTCGTCCGGAGATCCTACTGATTTCTGCCGGCTTCGACGCCTGGCAGTCGGATCCCCTTGGAGGAATGCGGGTCAGTGAGCAGGGCTATCGTGACTGGGGGCGTTGGTTGGGCTCGGTGTCCGAGGAGATTTGCGAAGGACGATGCCTGGTTCTGCTTGAAGGGGGCTACGACGTCCAGGCTCTCCCGGGCCTGCTTTGGACCCACCTGCAAGCTCTCGACGGCCAGACCTGACTGGGCGCGCCTCGAAACTACCCTTGTTGACAGAGTGGATCGAGTCGAGGCCGGCTGGCCCCTTCTACTCGGGGAGGCTGGCGGTCTTCTCTGGCTGACTGCTGTCGTCGATCAGGAGTTGTCTTCGGGCGAGCAGGCTCTTGGCGTCTTCGAACAGGGTCAGGGCCTCGAGAATCTGGGGATCGCCTTCGGCAAGGATCTCGTATCGGGCCTCGATCCCGAACGCTGAATTGAGTAGCTCACCGCGGAGGTTTCTCCGGACCTCCTCGACGACGGCAGCGTCTGCGGTCTCCTCTGTCAGCTCCTCCCTGGTGATGAGCTCCTCATCGACCGCCCAGCCGTAGAACTCATCGAGAACCGAGTCTGGAATCTGCCACTCCCGGCTTTCGATCGGATGACGATTGGCATAGCTGACAGCGAAGTCGAAGAAGGCGTTCCTGCTGAGAAGGAGTTGAAGCAGAGTCGGGATTTCCTGAGGCTCGATGGTCACGTCTGGGGTGATGCCTCCACCGCCGTAGACTTTGCGTCCCAGATCGGTCCGATACGCCTCGATATCGACGACTGCATCACCGTTCTCGGTTTCGAGCTCTGCGGGGTCCACCCCGTTCGAGTGGGTGCTGTAGTCGAACCAGGAGCTGTAGTCTCTCTGGATCAGCCTGCCGGAGGGTGTGTAGTACCTGGCGGTCGTGAGGGCCAGGCCAGCTCCGTAGGACAGGCTGTAGACGGTCTGGACGAGTCCCTTGCCCCAGGTCTGGGTACCGACGATGAGACCCACATCGTGATCCTGGATAGCGCCAGCGAAGATCTCGGCGGCCGATGCGGTTCCTTCACCCACGAGGACCACCATCGGCAGGTCGAGTGCCGGAGCCGGATCTTCGGAGAAGTACTCCTGGTGGGAGTCCCTGGTGCGACCCCGGGTCTCCACGATCTTGGAGCCTTTCGGCAGGAACTGCTGCACGACCTCGATGGCCTGGTCGAGCAGTCCTCCGCCATTGGTCCGCAGATCGACGAGAAGCTGCTTCATACCCTGCTCGCGTAAGGCCTGAACGGCCTCGCGAACCTCTCGAGCTGTGCCTCGGTTGAAGTCGCTGATGGAGATGTAGCCGGTCTCGGGACTGACCATGTACTGGTAGCGCACCGAGACTTGTGGGATCTCGTCGCGGACGATGGTGACCTCGATGTGCTCGTCGAGGCCAGGACGGCTGATGGTGATGGTCACTTCCGTGCCTTTGGGGCCCTTCAACTGCCGCACGGCCTCGTTGATGTTCATGCCCTCGGTGGTCTCGCCCTCGATTGCTGCGATGACGTCACCAGCTCTCAAGCCCATTCGAGATGCCGGTGTGCCTTCGATAGGGGTGATGACGGTGATCTGTCCGTTCCGCAGCCCCACCAGAATGCCGAGCCCGAAGAAGCTGCTTTGCTGTCGATCCCGCATCTGGCTGTAGGCTTCAGCGGTCAGGAACGAGGTATGAGGGTCCAGGGATCGAACCATTCCTTCGATCGAGGCATTCACGAGGTCCTTGTAGCTCGTCTCGCCGCCGTAGGTTTCGTGGGAGACCTTGAGGAGCTCGGTGTACAGGCGCAGGACCTCTCGAGCCTCGTGATTCAAGGCGAGAAGTCGATCCCCGAAAAGGCTCGCGACGAGCAACGTCAGAGCGAAGAGGACCGAAGCCGTAAGTCTCCAGCGCGGTCGCACGGGCGGAGTGTATCACCGAGGATGGTGGATCGCCGGCTTGACATTCCTCGCCAGTCGCCAGATCATCGAAGGTAAGGATGAATGCGCCATGATTGGATCTTTGGGAATGCCGGAGCTGCTTTTCATCATGGTTCTGGCTCTGTTGATCTTCGGACCCAGGAAACTGCCCGAGATCGGGAAGACGATGGGCAAGGCAATGGGCGAGTTCCGCCGGGCAACGCGAGAACTCAAGCGGACGCTCGACACGGAGATCTCGGCCGAGGAAGTCAGCGGCCCCGTGAACCCGGCGCAAGTCAGTCCTGCACCTGCCGTCGAGACGCCGCCGATATCACCAACAACCAGTCCACCAGCCCCACCTGCCACTCAGGCTCCAGCTCCGCCCGAGGGCCCCGTGGTAGCTGACCCGACTCCGACAGCCGAGCCTTCGCGCGAGCCGGAGTAGGCATCCACATTACCGATGAGCACTCTTCCTGAGCCTGGGAATCCGTCTGCCTCCGAAGACGATCTGCAGCGGATGAGTCTGCTGGAGCACCTCGAGGAGTTCCGGCAGCGGATCTTTCGTTCGATCATCGCCGTCGGCGTAGTCTTCGTCTTCTGCTGGTTCTTCGTCCAGCAGATCGCAGACTTCCTGGCCAGGCCCATCTACAAGGCGCTGCCCGAGGGGAGTCGCTTGACCTTTCTCGGTGTAACCGACCCGTTCATCATCTACGTCAAGGTCGCTGCCCTGATGGCCCTGTTCCTGGCCTCGCCTTTCGTCCTGTATCAGGTCTGGCGATTTGTCGCACCGGGTCTGTACAAGAGGGAGCGCCGAAGGGCAGTGCCATTCATCTTCTTCGGGTCCCTGTTCTTCATAGGCGGTGGTGCATTCGCCTACTACGTCGCCTTTCCGTTCGCCGTGGACTTCCTGATTGGTATGGGTGCTGCGTTCCAACCCATGATCACCGTGGAGCGCTATTTCCGTTTTCTCCTTTACGTGATCCTGGGTCTGGGCCTGATGTTCGAGCTGCCCATCATCATCTTTCTCCTCGCGCAGATGGGCGTCGTGACTCCTGGTTTCCTGATCCGCAAGTTTCGCTGGGCAGTGTTGCTGATTTTCATCGCTGCGGCCTTCGTGACTCCGACTCCCGACGTGGTGAACCTGCTCATGTTCGCTCTTCCTACCATTGTTCTGTACTTGCTGGGCGTTGCCGCGGCAGCTCTCGTGCTGCGCAGCAAGAAGAAGCAAGAACAGCAAGAAGATCACTCGGAAGGGTAAGCCTCGCAAGCCCTCACGGCCTCAAAGACCGGCCGGAAAACACGCCGGCCTACTCGAGCTTTCAGGGCCAAGCCCCTAAGCCCCCACGCCCCTACTGCCCTATGCCCTTGTTACCCAAGACCCCAGGACCTCAAGACCTCAGGACCGCGTGGAGTCCGTCGACAAAGTCGACGGACGGTGCAACCTCAGCTGTCGAAGGTGAAGCGAGCGAAGAGCTGGTCCCAGTCGCCGCGGGCCCTTAGCACGAGCTCCACCATTTCGCGGACGGCTCCGTGGCCTCCGGGGCTGCTCAACACACGGTGAACCACATCTCGAACCTCCTGGGCGGCATCGGCAGGGGCAAAGGACAGGCCGCACTGCCCGAGGACTACCAGATCGGGCAGGTCGTCGCCAACGTAGGCAACCCGCCGGGCTTGCGTGTTGTGGCGCGTCAGAAAGGACTCGAGGCCTGCCCGCTTATCCGCGACCCCCATGGCGAGGAACTCCAGCTTGAGCTCGTTGGCTCGGCGCTCGAGCGCAGTAGAGTCACGCCCTGACAGGACTCCGACCTTCAGGCCGGCAAGCTGCGCCACCTTCAGCCCGAGGCCGTCGCGGGCGTCGAAGCGGAGCTGGTCGTGACCTCGGCGGTCGTAGTACAGACCACCGTCGGTGAGGACTCCGTCCGCATCGCAGAGGATCCACTCGAGCTCGGCCGCGCGGCGGGAGAAGTCGTTGTCAGCAAGGATCGGCATGGCGCATCAAAACAGCTCCAGACCCCAGAGGTCGTGCAGGTGGACGATACCCTCGAGCTCTCCCTCCTCTGTGCAGACAAACAGTGAGGTAATGCGATTGTCTTCCATGATCTTCAGCGCCGCCGAGGCCAGTTCGTCTCGGTGGATGACCCTGGGCTCCGTCTTTAGACAGTCTGCGGCCGATTTCTCCAAGAGCTGACCGTCCTTTTCGAGGAGGCGGCGCAGGTCGCCGTCCGAGATGCAGCCCGCGAGCCGGTTGGAAGAGTCGGTCACCGCGGTGATCCCCAGCTTCTTGCGGGACATCTCGTAGATCGCTTCACGCATCGGGGTGTCGAGGGCGACCTGGGGCAGGTTCTCCCCGGTATGCATCAGCTGATGGACTCTCAGCAGGCGTTTGCCCAGCTGGCCTCCGGGATGGAGGCGGGCGAAGTCCTCAGGAGTAAATCCCTTGGCTTCCAGAAGGGCCATCGCCAAGGCGTCGCCGAGGGCCAGGGTGGCAGTGGTCGAGGCCGTGGGTGCGAGGTCCAGCGGACAGGCTTCCTGATCGATCGCAACTCGGAGGTGGAGATCCGCGTTTCTGGCGATCGGACTGTTTCTGCTGGCGGTAATAGCGATCATGGGAATGCCCAGCCTTTTCAGAGTCTCGACGAGCCGCAGGAGCTCTTCTGTAGACCCTGAATAGGATGCGGCCAGAACCACATCTCCCGTCGCCAGCATTCCGAGATCACCGTGAATCGCCTCGGCAGGATGCAGGAAGAGAGCGGGTGTTCCGGTCGAGGAGAGCGTTGCGGCGAGCTTCTTCATGATGATGCCGCTCTTGCCCATACCGGTGCAGACAACTCTTCCCTGGGTCTGTTTCAGCAGCTCCACTGCGCGGTCGAATTCCTCGTCCAACTGCTCGATGAGGCCTCGAACCGCCTCGGATTCGATCTCGAGCACCTGACGGGCAGTCTGGCGCGGATCTCTTGGCCCTGGCTTGTTCACGTCGAGCTCGTCTCCCCGGTGACCGCTCGGCGGATGGCAAGGGCGGAAACCAGCAGCGCTTCCGCTCTCGCGGGCTGCAATTGAGTCGTGCTGTCGGAGCGCGCCCGATCTGGTTGCGGGTGGACTTCCAGATAGAGGCCGTCTGCCCCTGCTGCTACTGCGGCCCGGGTCAGGGGCTCGGCAAACTGTCGTTGCCCTCCGGTCTCCTCTCCAGCACCCGGCAGCTGTAGTGAGTGGGTCACATCGTAGATCACGGGAATTCCTTCCCTGTGTAGGATCTCGAAGCTCCGCATGTCCACGACCAGGTTGTGGTAGCCGAAGGAAACACCCCTCTCGGTAACGCTCACCTTCGAGTTCCCGGTGCTGCGTGCCTTGTCGACGGCACGGCGCATGTCGTCAGGCGCCATGAACTGTCCCTTCTTGAGATTCACTGCCCGCCCGGTCTGGGCCGCGGCCAGGATCAGATCGGTCTGCCGACAAAGAAAGGCCGGGACCTGCAGGACTTGGCAGACCTCTGCCGCCCTCACACACTGGCTGGCCTCGTGGACGTCGGTCAAGACCGGCAAGCCGGTCGCGGTGGCCACATGCTCGAGAACCTCGAGACCCGCTTCGAGGCCTGGTCCCCTGTAACTCTTCAGCGAGCTGCGGTTGGCTTTGTCGAACGACGCCTTGAAGATGATCGGCAGGCCGAGTCGGCGACCGAGAGCCTCGAGGGTCTGCGCTATCTCGAGCGTCTGCTGCGGCTCTTCGAGGACACAGGGTCCAGCGATGACAGGTAGGTCAGCGCCTCCCAGCAGGACACCGGGCGCCAGCTCTACCGGGGCCCATTTCATGCAAACTCCTGTAACGTCAGCACGTTCTGGCGTTCCCGCACGCGCTCTGGATCCTGTCGACGCTTGCTCTCGTCGAGGGCTGCCTTGATGTAGGAAACGAACAACGGATGCGGGTCCGTGGGCTTCGACTTGTACTCGGGGTGAAACTGGCAGCCCAGGAACCAGGGGTGATCGTCGAGCTCGACCATTTCGACGAACTTTCCATCGGGGCTCATTCCAGCCACCTTGAGGCCACCTTCGACGAGCTGAGGCAGGTACTTCTGATTGACCTCGTATCGATGGCGATGCCGCTCGCTGATCTCCTCGACGCCGTAGGTGCGCTCTGCCAGAGTGTCCTCCTGGAGGTTGCAAGGGTAGGCGCCCAATCGCATGGTGCCGCCCATCTCCTCGACACCGAGGAGCTCCCGCAGCTTGTAGATCACCGGATGCCTGGCATCTTCATCGAACTCCGTCGAGGTGGCGTCCTCGATGCCGCAAACGTTGCGGGCGTATTCGATGACCATGCACTGCATCCCGAGGCAGATTCCGAAGAAGGGTACCTTCTGCTCCCTGGCGTATTGAATGGCGCGTATCTTCCCGGTGGTACCGCGTGGGCCGAAGCCGATGGGAACCAGCAGGCCATCGACTTCGAATACCTCTCGTGGCCAGTTGCCCGCCTCGATCTCCTCGGCGCTGATGTAGACCAGCTCGACCGAGGCGTCGTTGGCGATCCCGCCATGCTCCAAGGCCTCGTTCAGGCTCTTGTAGGCGTCCGGCAGCTCGACGTACTTGCCGACGATGCCGATTCGGACGTGATGCTTGGGGTTCTTGATACGGCTGACGAGCTCCTCCCATCGCGACATGTCTCGCTGAGTCTGGGGAAGGTTGAGCAGCTCCAGCAGAATGTCATCGAAGCCCTCACGGCAGAAGCTCAAGGGGACTTCGTAGATGGTCTCCACATCCTGCGCGGCGATGACCTGGCGGGGCTCGAGATTGCAGAACAGGGCGATCTTCTTCTTGACGTCCTCGGGCAACGGGCGATCGCAGCGACACAGGAGAGCGTCGGCGGTGATGCCGATGGCTCGCAGCTCGCGTACCGAGTGTTGTGTCGGTTTGGTCTTGAGCTCGTCCGAGGTGGCGATGAACGGTACCAAGGTGAGGTGCAGGTGGGCGGAGTTGGTCTTTCCCAGCTCCAGCCGTAGCTGTCGAATCGCCTCCAGGAAGGGCAGGGATTCGATGTCACCGACCGTTCCCCCGATTTCGATGATCACCACATCGGCGGTATCGGCCAGGCGTCGCATGGCGTCCATGATCTCGTCGGTCACATGGGGAATCACCTGGACGGTCTTGCCCAGGTAGTCGCCTCGCCGCTCCTTGTTGATCACCGCCTCGTAGATCTTGCCGGTCGTGTAGTTGTGTCCCTTGCTGGCCTTGGTGTTGGTGAACCTCTCGTAGTGGCCCAGGTCGAGGTCGGTCTCGGCACCGTCATCGGTGACGAACACCTCTCCGTGCTGATACGGAGACATGGTGCCCGGATCCACGTTGACATAGGGGTCGAACTTCATGATGGTGACCGAGAATCCTCGGGCCTCCAGAATGGCGCCAACCGAGGCGGCCGCCACTCCCTTGCCGAGGGATGACAGCACGCCGCCGGTGACGAAGATGAACTTGGTTGCCATGCAATATCCCCTCTTGGTCGCGGCTCGAAGCCTATTCGGAGGTCGCCGAGTCGCCGCTTGTCAGCAAGGCCTCTACCCTCTGCAGGTCTGCCATTGTATCCACCCCAGCCCAGGCGTGATCGACGAACATCACGCGGATCGCAATTCTGTTCTCCAGGGCCCGAAGCTGCTCGAGGGATTCACTACGCTCGAGCGGCGTGGGCTCCAGCTCTGCGAGGAGCAGCAGGGCCGCCATTTGATAGCCGTAGATCCCAATGTGACGCCAAGCTTTCGCTGCTTCGGGGCTCCTGGCATATGGAATCGGGGAGCGACTGAAGTACAGAGCGTAGCCCCGACAATCCAGAACGACCTTCACCACATCGGGATTCTGTTCATCTGCCGCGGTGGCTTCGGTGGCCAGAGTGACCAACGGGTCCTCGGGATGCTCCCGTAGATGGATGGCAATGCGATCGATAGCCGCAGGGTCGATGAGAGGCTCGTCGCCCTGGATGTTGATCACCGCCGCATCGCTGGGCCAGTTGCGGGCGGCCCAGGCGATGCGATCGGTGCCGCTCGTACAGTCGGCGGGTGTCAACTCGGCAGTGCCACCGAACTTGTCGACGGCTTCTGCGACTCGATCGTCGTCGGTGAGAACCACGACCCTGTCGAGGTGGCCGGCCTCCCTCGCTCGCTGGTAGACGTGCTCGATCAGCGGACGACCTGCAAGCGGGCGAAGAGGCTTCCCATCGAGTCTGGTGGAGCCATAGCGGGCTGGAATAGCGCCTATGACCACACCTGGAGTGGTCTCTGCGGAGCCGGGAACGGTTTCTTCGGGGGGCACGGCCCAATGTACTGCGGCCGCCCGCTGGAGTCAATGGTCGCCATCCGTCGGTCGCGCGGAAGCCGTGAAGTGGAGTATCGGACTGCTGGATTCGATGCTAGATTCACACCCGACATGGCACAGCACGCCACATCCGAGGAACGAGGCAGGCGAAGAAAGGGCTGGGCCTGGGGTCTTTCACTGATTCTTCTGCTGGCTGCCCTGGCAGGTGCCGAGCGGATCGTTCGTTGGGCGGTAACCAGGACCTCGTTGCCAACGGGTCAGGCCGAGTGGATATGGGCGCCCATCGACGAAGGCCAGGCCGAGCCACAGACCTTCTACCTGGTGCGGGACTTCCACTTGGATACCGGAATCAAGAGGGCTCGACTCCTGTGTCTTGCGGACGAAGAGTACGTCGCCATTGTCAATGGCACCCAGGTCGGAGGTGGGAGGTTTGTCGGCAAGGGAATCCTCGATGAATATGCAGTCGGCCGATTTCTGAAGCGGGGAAGGAATCGACTGGTCATCGAAGCGCGGAGCAGCCGGGGAAATGGTGGGCTGCTGCTGAGTCTCGAAGTGCAGGGACCCGGGGAATCCAAGACAGTGGTAAGTGACGGATCGTGGCAGGTCCTTCGTCACCAGGAGCGCGGACTCGGCCGGGCTCGGGACGAGATCCCCGAAGGTGAGGCGCCGGTGGTCTGGGGCCTTCCGCCGATGGGTCGGTGGCCCCTGCCCACGATGGTGAGGAGGCGACCGACGATCCCTGAGTTGCTGATCGACGGCGAGCCCAGAAGGCCTACCGGGGTGCGCCAGGGAGGCGGAAAGGCGATCTGGAGGCCGATCGACCCGGACGCGACGACTCTCAATGAGGGGCTCGGGCCCTGGGTGACTTTTGACTGGGGAAAGCCGGTCACCGGCTATCTGGCACTGGAGTATCCGATCGAGCAGTCGCCGGTTGCATTGGTTTACCTGGGTGAAGACCTGCCAGACCCGACAGTGTCCCGGCCGACGGCGACTCTGGCAGGTTTGGAAGGGGGCTGGCTGTGGAGCGATGCCCTGCCACGCAGATTCAGGTACGCCACGGTACTGGTGAGAGAAGGCACGGTGACCGGTGCCATGGTCTACCTCACCAACCCACGGAGGTCAGCCGAGCTGATCCCGGCTGATGAGGGGTGGAGCGGGGTTTTCGGTCTGCGATCGGAGAATCTACGAACGCCGCTGGAGGACGAATTCCGGCGCCAACTCCATGGCCTCGCGGGCCCCACAAGCGGAGAAGATCTCTAGCGTCGAGCGAGCTTCCTCGGCGTACCCTTCGGCCATCTCCTGAACTTGCGCGATGGTGCCTTCCGATTGCACCAGGTCGAGTATCTCCTCCTGCGCGACTCTGTCGAAACTGCCGTCTTCGAGGACGGTTTCAATCAGACCCCGCCGTTTGGCGTCCAGGCGAGGCAGCAGGAGAATCAGCGGCAGAGTCAGCTTGCCCTCGGTCAGATCCGACAGGACCGGTTTGCCGATCTCACTTTCACGGGCGGTGAAATCGAGGAGATCGTCGACCAACTGGAAGCAGATTCCGAGTGCCCGGCCGTAGCGTTCCAGGGCGGCGCCCGCTGCCGGTTTCTTGGGGCTCATCAGGCTCGGAATCGAGCAGGAGGCGGCAAACAGGTGGGCCGTCTTGCGTTCGATGATCGAAAAGTACTCCTCGACTCCCAGATCCGGAGAACCGAGCCGTTGCTGTGACAGGAGCTCGCCCTCGGTCATCCTCAGAGTCGCATCGCAAAGCCGACGAATGACTTCGAGATTGTCGTGGCTCAGCGCCATCTTCATCGACGTCGTGTAGAGCCAATCGCCCAGCAGGACCGTCAGGCTATTGCCCCACAGCTGATTGGCGGTTGTCTGCCCGCGACGCAGGGTGGCGTGGTCGATGATGTCGTCATGAATCAGGGTGGCGGTGTGGATCAACTCGACGATAGCCGCGTAGGTGACTTCCTCGTCGCTGTCCCGATCCAACAACTTGGCCGACAGCAGGAGCATGGCGGGCCTGAACCGCTTACCACCACCCGAAAAGATGTACTCACCGGTATTGGTGATGAAGGGCACGTCCGACTGGAGGTGCTCCAGGAACACCTCCTCGGTGGCCGCCAACTTGTCGGCAATGAGGTCCAAAAAGCGCGACACTGGCGGTACGCTGGCTCTGGCGAGGTTCGATGAATTCGGGGTCAACATGAGTCGTCTTGTCGCAAAATCAGCTCTCGAACGGCTCGACAGGCTCGAAATGGACGACCTGTTCGAGAACCCCGTCCTTGAACCGATAGGCCTTGCCGCTCTGAAAGTACCACCATGAGACCTCTTCGTGGTCTCCGGCGAGGATCCTCTGCACGCGATCCGGGTTGCCCATCTCCTCGAAGATCCGGCGCTCGTCCTCGGTGTCGATACTGGCAGAGAAATCCCGCACCGTGTCCAGATACCGGGTCTCTGTAACGGTCACGTTGGTCACCACGGGCGAGCCACCGCGAATTCGCTTGGAGAGATCGACCTGTTCGAAGACCAGGAACTCCGCATTGTCGCCGAGCCCTTCTGAGACGCCGACCTGGAGCTCGAAGTGGTTGTAGTAGTCGACCCAGCGCCAGCGAAGATTGAACTGGCCGGTCTCATCGGTCACTGTGCTGACCTGAGTACTATCTCGCTCCGTACTCTTCATCTGGGTCACGCTGAAGGCTTTCCGGGAGGCTTCCAGGATGACGGTCAGATCCGGCACGGGGAACCCTTCAGCATCGGTCACCGCGCCGGCGATCTCGATGAACTCCCCTTCTGGGTAAGGTCCGGCCCAGCCGACACTGCCAGCAGCCAGCGACGCGAGACACAACAACAGGACCACGATCGAGGGTGGTCTAGCGGTGGCGACGGGGGTTTGTCTCAAGAGTGGATACTCCAAGCGGACGCAGTCGTGTCGGTTGGCGCTGCGGGGAGACTATGCATCGGCGTCAAGCCTTGCGGCCCGGCAATTATACGGAAACGGGGGGTTGTCTCGCATCCTGTGCCGAGATTGCCTGCGACTACTGCTCCAGCCAGTCGATGTTCGGGGGCAGATCGAAGGGGGGAGGGCCTGAAACCGTTCGATAGTTGGAGATGTCGAAGTGGGTTCGATTCCCCTCGAGGTCCTCGTAGGTCAAGCGCTTCAGTCGGTGCGTCTCCATGTCGAGAACGACACTGGCCTGTACAAGGCTGTGACCGGGATCGATTGGGGTGAAGACGATCTCGAGCGTGGTGGCGTCGAGAGCTGCGGGTGCCGCCGAATAGCGATTCTCGAGGTTCTCGATTCGCAGCCGAAGAAAGTCGAGTCCGGGCTCACTGTCCGATTCCAGGACGAATCGACGCCCCTGCGGTTCGCCTTCGTTCCAGGTATAGGCTTCCTGCCCGCAGACCAGATAGGTCTTGGGGTAGGGCAGATGGTAGTCCCATCGTAGGCAATCGGGAACGGAAAGATGCAGCACTCCGGTCTCCTCGTCGCCGGTGCTGAAGCCCGCCGGGAGGAATGTCTGCACGAAGTCGGCGCTGACGACCTCGCCGACGAGGCCGTCTTTGAGTGCCTGCAATTGGCTCCAGGGATCCGCCGCGGACTGGGCGGTAGACAGATCGGGGGAGCCGAGAGAGGCCACGAGTACGGCGCAGGCCAGCACCGCCAGGACCGAGCCTGGCTCCTGTTGATCAAACCAGCGATTGGCTGCTCTCGTCATCAGTGCCTGAAGTGGCGATTGCCGGTGAAGAGCATCGCCACCCCCAGTTCATCGGCCGCTTCGACCACTTCCGCATCGCGCTTGCTGCCACCCGGTTGAACGACCGCCGTCACTCCGGCTTCGGCCAGGACCTGCAGGCCGTCTGCAAAGGGAAAGAAGGCATCCGAGGCCGCGACGCAGCCCGCGGTCGCCACCTGGGCTTTGGAGATCGCCAGTTGACAGGAATCGACTCGACTCATCTGGCCAGCCCCGATGCCCACCGTCTGGAAGCGATTTCCCACCACGATCGCGTTCGACTTCACGTGCCGTACGACTCTCCAGTTGAAGTCCAGGGCCTCGAGCTCTTCCGCAGTGGGTTCTCGTCGGGTCGGGCATGTCCAGTCGGAGGGATTGTCCTCAGCCAGATCGAGAGTCTGAGCGAGATAACCTCCGTCGATAGCCCTGAGCTCGACCATGGTGCCGTCGATGGTCTGCAGCGGGCAGCGAATGACCCGGAGGTTCTTCTTGTTGCCGAAGACCTGAAGGGCCTCGTCGGTGAACTCTGGAGCGATGACGACTTCGATGAAGAGGCTCGCCATGGCCTCGGCGGCAGTGCCATCGACGGCCTCATTGACCGCCACGATCGAGCCGAAGGCAGACACCGGATCACATTCGAGTGCCTCTTTATAGGCCGCCTCGACGGACTCGCCACGGCCGACGCCGCATGGATTGTTGTGCTTGAGAATGGCTACGGAAGTCCCTGTGAGGGTCGCTACCAGTCGGCGGCCGGCGTCGGCATCCAGGAGATTGTTGTAGGACATCTCCTTGCCTTGCAGCTGGTCGAATCCCCCGAAGATCCCGGTGCCGCCCAGCACGCGGTAGACCGCTGCAGATTGATGCGGGTTCTCACCGTAGCGAGGCTCGAATTCCTTCTCCGCGTCGATGAGCAAATGGGAATTGAAGGTGGAGTCGACGTCACCGATCTGCTGTTCCAGCCAACCGGCGATGGCGGCGTCGTAGGCCTGGGTGTGGCGAAAGGCCTTGATCGCCAGGCGTTGGCGCAGAACCTCCGGTACGAGTCCATCGCCCTCCTCGAGAGCCACGAGCACCTGGCTGTAGTCGTCCGGATCGACGACCACCACGACGCCGGAGTGGTTCTTGGCTGCGGCCCGAACCATGCAGGGGCCGCCGATGTCGATCATTTCGACGACCTGAGCGAAGTTCTTGCTGTGATCGCGGGCCGTCGCCTGGAAGGGGTAGAGATTCACCACGACCAGGTCGATAGGAGCTATCCCGTGCTCTCTCAACTGGGCCACATGAGAGGCCTGCTCCCTGTCGGCCAGGATCCCACCATGGATGCGTGGGTGCAGGGTCTTCACCCGCCCGCCGAGAATCTCTGGGAAACCGGTCACGTCGGACACAGGGGTGACTGGGACACCAGCCTCCGACAAGGTCTTGAAGGTCCCTCCGGTAGAGAGAATCTCGATTCCCAAGCCGGCGAGTCCCTCGGCGAAGGTCTCGAGTTTGCGCTTGTCATAGACGGAGATGAGCGCGCGCGCCGCTTTCAGCATGCCTCTGGTCCTCTCGAGAAGCTGGTCGGGGTGACGCCGCTTCTCAGCGGTTCTCGCCACCCGGGTTCAAGAGAATGAGCTGGTCCTCGTCCAATGGCAGAAGGTCATTGCTGTCGATACCTCCGCCTGCGAGCCAAATGTAGCGCAAAACCGCTACGACGTCGCTGACGGCGTGGCTGTAGGCCATCGAGCTGATCCCGAAGGCCGTTGAGCGGTCGTCGAAGAGCTCCAGTCCGTTCGGTACTCTGATTCTGTCGTACTCCAGTGAGATCAACGGTCGGACGCGACGGGATCTCGAGAATGCAGCGTCGATCACGGACTCCAGGTCTGCCTTGCCCTCGACGAGCCTTCCCGCGCCGTAGAAGACCACTGAGAAGCGGGGAAAAGCCGACTCGACGAAGGCCGGATAGTCGAGCAGGTAGGCCGGGCGCGATTCGGCGGTCATCTCGCTGAGCAAAGGATAGTTCGTGGCCGCCATGTAGCTGGCGACGACACCCATGCGCAAGATCACCTCGTCGAAGGGGACATGTCCTTCGATCGCCTTGATGGTGTTTTGTGCTTCCCTGTCGATAGCCTGGCGGAGAACCTCGGGCGGCAGCGCCAATCCCTGCTTCGTTCCACCGCTTTGCTTGAACGGTGTCAAGACGCCCTCCCGATACCGGCTCTTGTGACGCTCCAACTGTCGACCGAGATGGGGCGGGGCAAGAATCAGGGCCTGCTCTGCGATGGCCACAGTCGTCTCTGGTGACCAGGCCACGGCGGGGCTCGAGCTCATCACCAGGACGATCATCGAGGCTCCGGCGAAAGCCCGGGTGGCGACTCTTCGGTTCCACATGGAGCCCTATTGTAAGCCGGGACTCTTGACTCGGGTAAGCCACTGAGGCTATAAAATCGCGGTGGGGCTTCGGCCCCTTGCCCAGGTAGCTCAGTTGGTAGAGCAGTGGACTGAAAATCCGCGTGTCGGTGGTTCGAATCCGCCCCTGGGCACCATCTTAAACCTCCTTAAATCAGTAGTTTGTGAGTAATCGTTGGCGGTGGCGTGCCGTCGTCTGGGTCGCCATGCTACACTCTCGCTACAACAGGAGAGTATTTCGGAGCGGTCATGGCCACCATAAACGTGCGGAAAACCAAAGATGGAGAAGTCCGCTATCAGGCGATGATCCGCCGCCGAGGTCGTCCGACGGTCTTCCAGACCTTTCCCAACAAGACCCTGGCCAAGGCGTGGGCAAAGAAGGTCGAGGCCGAAATTGTCTCGCGCCGATTTGTGCAACGTATCGAGGAGGAGAAGCACACGCTGGCCGAGGCCATCGATCGATACATGATTGAGAATCTCTCGGAACTTTCGAAAAGCGGACAGCGTACGCAAGCCATTCGACTTCGCTGGTGGAAAGATCGGTTCGGTGCCCTGTCGCTGGCGGCGCTCACTCCGGCTGCCATTGCCGATGCGAGAACTGAGCTGCT
>Ga0316187_10000551_pt1 | contig 29814 bp, 29 predicted proteins | sample CroRivburrow1_MG_FD_204927 | JGI IMG/M metagenome (GOLD analysis project Ga0316187, IMG submission 204927) | Coastal sediment microbial communities from Maine, United States - Cross River worm burrow 1 | ecosystem: Environmental > Aquatic > Marine > Coastal > Sediment | place: USA: Maine... | reverse complement strand
GGCTGGGTGTGGAAGCGCAGTAATGCGTTAAGCTAACCAGTACTAATTGCTCGTGAGGCTTGATCCTATAACGTTAAGTAACAAAGCGTTTCGCAACGCGCAATCAAAACACCACTTTACTTCTTCCGGATACGGTTCGTTGATCGGGTATCAAAACCCAATCAGGGAACCACAAACATGGCAAGCGACATAGTATCGTCGTCTGCCGAACAGTTTGTCTGACGACCATAGCGAGTTGGTCCCACTCCTTCCCATCCCGAACAGGACAGTGAAACGACTTTGCGCCGATGATAGTGTGGATTACCCATGTGAAAGTAGGTCATCGTCAGACTCCTTACAAATAAAAAACCCCTAGGCTCACACCTAGGGGTTTTTTATTTTGAGACGAATTGCAGACCTAATAACAGAAAAGCCTGGGCAGTTTCAGATTTGGCAATCGGGGCTTGAAAAAGTGCTATTTATAGTCACGTAATTCCGGGGGGGTGTCGTCGTGATCACCATGTGGCTCTTGATCGTACGCCTTGATAAAAACTTTGCGCTCGTTCTTTTTAGTTGGCTTCATCGGAATATCCATGTTATGACAAATTGTGTCTTCGCTATAGTAAATAACGTTGCGTTCAATATTGTGTAATACGCTGTGATCAAGGTTAAAACCGGCTTCAGTCAGTGTGTGCTCAAGCTCCTCCAAGGTATGATTGTGCAGATTGTAAGTAACACTTAAGGTGTTTGGAGCATCACTTTTCTTGACCTTGCAATCTGTTATGGCAGACAAAAAATCATAAGCCCGCTCAATTTGTTCAGATGGGCCTACGCTGAATATGATATCCCGTTGTTTATCTAGTTCAGATGAGTTAGTCATATGTTCATAGTTAGAGCAGGATTATTTTCCCTGAAGTATCTGCATTCCTTTAAGTAAGTTCAAGGCCTGGATAAGTTGGTAGTCGCCTTTGGAGCCAAATTCGGTGCGAATTGGTATTTCAGTATTTCCATTATCGTTGCTAGGAATTGAGAGCTTGCTTTTGTTATTAGTACTAGCCTCGTCCTCGGATGGCCTGTCATTGCTTAGATGTTTGTTAAGGTCAGCTTCGCGCAAATGAAAGCCGTCGTTGCCATTGATGCTTGCGGGATCCTCTACGTAAATATCAGGTTCGATTCCCTTGGCTTGAATTGAACGACCCTTGGGGGTGTAATAGCGAGCAGTAGTGAGTTTAATCGCAGTATTGTTGCCAAGCGGTAATATGGTTTGCACCGACCCTTTCCCAAAAGTTTGCGTACCCATGATTACCGCGCGTTTGTGATCTTGCAAAGCGCCGGCCACGATCTCTGAAGCTGATGCTGAGCCACCATTCACCAGCACCACCATAGGAACAGTGCTGACAGCATCTGGTATCTTTTGAATGTAATCTGAGCCCGTCCCACCACGTAGATAGTTTTGAGGGCTTGCAGTTAAGCTCATTTTGGCGGTATCAGTTCTTCCTTCGGTATATACCACCAGTGTATCTTTAGGTAAGAAGGCAGCTGAAACAGCAACAGCGCCAGTTAGTAGCCCTCCAGGATCGTTTCTTAAATCAAGCACCAAGCCTTTTAGCTCGCCTTGGTTTTGTTCGTATAGTTTTTCAAGGGCAGAGGCGAGATTCTCGCCAGTTTTTTCCTGAAATTGAGTGACACGAATGAATCCATAACCGGGTTCAAACAATTTTGATTTCACACTTTGCACTTTGATGACTGCGCGCGTTAGCGTGAAGGTCAGTAACTTTGAAACATCTTTTCGGGTAATTGTAAGTTTGAGCTTGCTGCCTGGTTTCCCACGCATAAGCTTGACAGCATCTTCAAGAGTCATGCCTTTGACTAGTGTTTCATCCAACTTGATTATGAGGTCTCCACTCTTGATGCCGGCATTGTCTGCAGGCGTATCCTCTATTGGCGAGACAACTTTTACCAAGCCATCTTCCATGCTAACAACAATTCCAAGTCCTCCGAATTCGCCATGCGTGCCGACTTGCAGCTCTTTAAACGCATCAGCATCAAGATATGCAGAATGAGGATCCAAACCATTGAGCATTCCGGAAATCGCTTCAGCTATTAATTTTTTGTCAGTTACAGGTTCAACATAATCACTCTTAATTCGACCAAACACTTCGGTAAAGGCGCGTAGTTCTTCTATAGGTAGTGGAGTGGCAAACGTTTCCTTTTCTGCTATTGCGGAGAAATGCAGGCTCGCCGAAACTCCAGCAACCAAACCTATACTGACTAGACCAATTTTTTTCAGAAGACGCATAAATCCCTCAATGTTATTTGATTGCTAGCCACTCTTTAGGGTCGAGGGGCTTGCTCTTATGGCGCAGTTCGAAGTATAAACCGGAAAACTCATTACCGCCGCTTTTGCCAACAATTGCAATTGTATCGCCGCCGCGAAGAATGTCCCCGACCTGTTTATACAGTGATTCATTGTTCCCGTACAAGCTCATATAGCCTTTGCCATGATCAACGATAAGTAGATTGCCAAAGCCTCTCAGCCAATCGGCGAAGACTACCTGCCCTGAGGCAATGGCTTTGACAGTTTGTCCGCTAGAAGTTCTGATAAACCAACCTTTCCATTTCACAGTGCTGTCCGTACGGCGGTCTCCAAAACGATTGTTGACTTTACCCCTGACAGGTAACCTCAATTTCCCCTTGAGTTTATTGAATGGCAGGCTATCAAAACGATTGTCAGGTAGTTTTATATTGGTGACTGATGAGTTTGACTCAGGTTGAGAGAGTAGGGCGGTTATCTTTTCAACCAAGCGAGCCAGCCGATTTTCGTCACGCTGTAAGCGATTAATCTCATGACGTTGTTGTCGAAGCTGTTCTGAGAATCTGCTTAAAACCTTCTGCCGGATACGTTGTTGCTTATCCAAAGCGCCCTTTTGTGATGTTAGGTCTGCGCGTAGCCGGTTCAGCCTTAATTGTTGGGTGCGTGTGTCTACACTGAGATTGTCCAAGTTCGCGACATTACTACGTAACTTTGCAAGCAAGTTCGCGCGACTGCGTGCGATGTATCGGTAGTATTGCAAGTTGCGTACAATTTGATTGGGATCCTGATTGTTGAGTATCAGTTTGGGATATTCCACCTTGCCGCCGAGATGTTGCTGAGTAAGTAATTCACCCAGCCTTGTTTGTTGGCGTGTTATGTCGTTTTGCAAATTTTGTTGCTGAATTTCAAGAGCACTAAGCCGCTTATCTGCTGCACTCAATTTTGAAGTGAGTTCGCTGCGTTTGCGATTGATGTTGCTGATGGCTCTCTCTGAATTTCGTAGTGCGTCAACTGCCTCGGATTTTGACTCACTAGTCTTTTCCATATCGAGCTGCATTGCTGAAATGCGCTTGCGAAGGGATTTCAGGTCATCTTGTTTGCTCGAATGAGCAGTGTTTATGGAGGTTAACATGAGTGCTGATGTCAACAGCAGGCGAAATATCCATTGGGTTTGAGCGGATAATGGCAAGTTCTTTCTCAAACTATGGGAGTACTTTAATCAGGCTGTGCCCATCCATTTCTTCAGGTTGAGGCAATCCCATGATTGAGAGCAAACTGGGTGCGAGATCTCGTAGCGCACCATCGTTTAAAAGGGCGGCTTTGCGTCCAATGTATAGAAAGGGCACTGGGTTAAGGGTGTGTGCAGTATGAGCTTGATGTGTGTTGTGATCGATCATTTGCTCGGCGTTCCCGTGGTCAGCTGTGATAATGACTTCGCCCCCAACGGATTGCATCGCTTTGACAACGCGACCAATACAAGTGTCGAGTGCTTCAATAGCCTTTGTGGCTGCAGTCAGATTGCCGCTATGACCGACCATGTCGCCGTTGGCATAGTTGCAGATTATTGCTTGATACTGGCGACTTAGAATTTCAGCCTCGAGTTTGTCAGTCACTTCAAAGGCGCTCATTTCAGGCTGCAAGTCATAGGTGGCGACCTTGGGCGAGGGAACCATGATGCGATCTTCCCCGGGATAAGGCTGCTCCCGCCCGCCATTGAAGAAGTATGTAACGTGCGCATACTTCTCCGTTTCAGCGATGCGTAATTGCTTCAATCCAAGATTGGAAATATATTCTCCGAATCCGTTGTGGATCGCTTTCTGAGTATACGCACAGGGTAAATCGAAATCATCCCCGTAACGACTGAGCGTAGCAAAACAAGCGAGCTTGGGAAAGTGTTTACGCTTGAATCCGCTGAACGATTCATCAGTTAACGCTTTGGTCAGTTCGCGTGCACGATCTGCGCGAAAATTCATGAATACCACTACATCATTGTCTTGAATGGCAACGCCATTTGAACCACTTTCTGAGAGGGTTGTTGGCTGGACAAATTCATCTGACTCACCTCTTGCGTACGCCTGCTCAAGGGCGGATATAGCATCCGGTGCGTTAAATTCAGCCTGACCCAGCGTAAGCAAATCATAAGCCGGTTGAACACGCTCCCAGCGGTTGTCCCGATCCATTGCGTAAAATCGTCCAACAATACTTGCTATTTTCCCGATACCTAGTGATTTGCACTTGTCTTGGAAAAGTTGTAAGGATTGAGACGCGCTGCGTGGGGGGGTATCACGACCATCCAGAAAAGCATGCAGGTAAACGCTTTCAAGGCCGTTGCGTGCAGCCATTTCCAACATGGCAATGATGTGATTTTCGTGGCTATGGACGCCACCGGCTGAAAGCAAACCCATGATATGCAATGCGCTGTCATTGCTTTTTGCTAGGTCAACTGCTTTATTCAGAACGGGGTTAGTGAAAAAACTTCCATCTTCTATTTCCACGTCAACGCGACTTAATTCCTGATATACCACCCGCCCGGCTCCGATGTTGAGGTGCCCAACTTCTGAATTGCCCATTTGACTGCTTGGTAAACCCACAGATTTTTCTGAAGCATTGATAAGGCAGTGTGGGAAATCTTTCCACAGACGGTCCCAGTTTGGTTTGTTTGCTGCAGCAATGGCATTCGAATCGCTTTCTTCGCGATAACCGAAACCGTCCAAGATGATGAGTAATACAGGAGTGATGTCCATTAATGTAGAATATAAGAAGTTGTTAATTTATTGAGGGCGCATATTTTAGCTGAATAAGCGACTCTTCGGGGATGTAGCCTTTTATTTCGGAGTGAAAATGACAGATAAATTGATTGATCAAGAAGAAGATATTCAACAGGCAGCCCATGCCATTAAAGCAATTGCACATCCTTTGCGACTCAAGATTTTATGTGTGTTGAACGATCAAGAGATGATAGTGCAGGATATCGTTTCGCATGTGGGCACTTCGCAGAGCAACATTTCGCAGCACTTGGCAATATTACGTGACAAAGGTGTATTGGCAGCTCGCAAGGAGGCAAATCGAGTGTTTTATCGCATTGGTGATCCGCGTACACTTAAATTGGTTGGATTGATGCGAGATGTTTTTTGCACGAATTAGTGAATTGTATTGCTATGTATATAAGCATATGCTAATATAGATAGTTAGCGATATTGAATTCATTTCGAATTATAAGGAGCAAGTCATGACTAGCATCAACTTCAAGCGAGAAATATCCGCGGACATGGAAAGCGTCATCGAGCGTGTGTCTAATGCGCTGTCTACTGAAGGTTTCGGGATACTGACGCGGATAGATATGCATAGCAAAATCAAAGAAAAGACCGGTAAGGTAATCATTCCAACGGTGATACTCGGCGCTTGCAATCCTAACCTTGCTTTCGAGGCGTATACCGCAAATAGTGATGTGGCCAGCCTTCTGCCGTGCAATGCAGTGATTCGAGAAATAGCCTCAGGAAAGATTTCAGTCGAATTTGCCAAGCCCAGCGCGATGATGATAATCCTGAGAGATGAAAAACTTACTGCCTTGGCGAGTGAGGCCGATGCCAAAATTGAAGTTGCGCTAGCCAAAGTTTGAATAAGGGGAGTACTTTGAAAATAATTCTCATTATGCCTTTCTTGTTGTTTATTGCAGGTGTACAGGCATCCGAACCATTGGAACTGGTTACCGTGCAATTTCGCGAAGTGACAGAGACATACAGTGGAGAAGGGCTTGTAGAAGCGACTCGACAATCCACAGTTTCAGCACAAATCTCCGGGCGTGTGAAAGAGATCCATTTTGATGTTGGTGATCACGTTAAAAAGGGTCAGGTGATCTTGCGCATAGATGAACGGGAGGCTAAGGAAGCATTGGCAGGCAGCCAGGCTCAAGTGCGTCAGGCACAGGCCAATCTCCAAAACGCTAAATCAACATATGAACGTTCCAAGCAATTATTTGCGGAAAAGTTTATTAGCCAATCTGCCTTGGATAAGGCAGAGGCAGAATACAAAATCTCCCTAGCACAAGCCGCGGAAAGTGAGTCAGATGCAGGGCAAGCCAGTATCGCACGCGGTTATACCACTGTAGTGGCACCTTATGCTGGTGTGGTGGCAGCGCGGTTGGTAGAGCTAGGTGAGATGGTTATGCCCGGGAAGCAACTGATGACTGGATTTGATCCGGGAGAATTGCGTGTGGTGGTAAGCGTGCCGCAATATAAATTGACAGAGATAGGAAACAAGCCGGAAGCTATGGTTGAGGTGCCGTCACTGAGTCGCACAATCAAGGCAGCCTCAAGCACTGTGCAACCCCTTGCGGATGCCCGCACGCATAGCACACTTGTGCGAGTCTATTTGCCAGCCAACGAAACTGGTATCTATCCCGGGATGTTTGTGCGTGTTCACTTTGCAACCGGAAAATCAAACAAGCTGGTGGTACCCGCGAAAGCAGTGTTGCATCGCAGTGAAGTGGTGGCTGTCTATGTTGTTGAAAACGACAATGTGTTAAAGCTGCGTCAAATACGCGTGGGTGAGGCTACACCAGATGGACTGGTTGAGGTGTTGTCAGGACTCAATGCGGGCGTGAAAATTGCGATGGATCCTGTAAAGGCAGGGATGCTGGCAAATGATCAGAACTGATATTTACAATTTCCAGCTGCAAAATAAAACGCAATTCTTTTGAGTACATGTATGAAAAGCTCATCCATGGAAGCAATGGGCATTACCAAACTGAAGATATGATCTGGCGGGGATAACACTAATGCCATCCACATCCAACAAAGTTGAGGGAAAAATGGGAATTTCTGGTCGTATCGCCAAATATTTTCTTCACTCGCAGATGACACCACTACTGGCGCTAGTCGTAGTGTTGTTAGGTTTGTTTGCGGTGATGGTGACTCCACGGGAGGAGGAGCCACAGATTAACGTCACAATGGCGAACGTGCTGATTGCATATCCGGGTGCTTCCGCCAACGATGTTGCACGTACAGTAGCGACGCCTGCAGAGCAAGTGTTGTCTCGAATAGCTGGAGTGGATCATGTGTATTCGGTGTCATTGCCGGGGAGGGCCGTCATTACAGTACAATTCAAGGTTGGTGAGGAGCATATTCCTTCACTGGTTAAGTTATATGACGTATTACATTCCAACTCGGACTTTTTGCCACCGACATTAGGTGTCTCCGAACCTGTCATCAAGGCTAAAGGCATAGATGATGTTCCTGTAGTGGCACTCACACTATGGCGAGAGCAGTCCTTGGGCGGAGGGATTGAAATTACCCAAGTAGCTCATGCCATTGAGGGCGAATTGAAGCGTGTATCGGGTACGCGCGAAGTTTCTACATTGGGTGGTGTGCAGCGCATGGTGAGGGTGTCACTGAACCCTGAAAGGATGAATGCATTTCAGTTGACGGTGCAAGATGTTCGTTCAGCTTTGCAAGCAATCAATGTTTCTCAAAATGCGGGGAATCTGTTGCAAGGCAGTCGTGAAGTGATGGTGCAGGTTGGGAATTTTTTGAGTAGTGCCAGTGAGGTACGTGAGCTAGTGATTGGCGTAGTCAACCGCAAGCCAGTGTTTTTGAGTGATGTTGCTGAAGTGATGGATGGCGCAGATCTGCCAGCCAGTTATGTGTGGTTCGGTACAGGGCCAGCAGCAGGTGATAAGCAGATTGATGAGAGGGGTGAATTCACGGCAGTTACAGTGGCTATTACGAAAAAGCCTGGCGCGAATGCGGTAGAAGTTGCTGAAAATTTATTATCACGCGTGGAGGAACTCAAGGGAAGTGTGATTCCAGACGATGTGCATGTCACGGTTACACGTAATTATGGTAAGACTGCCAACGACAAGGCGATGAAGCTAATTAAGAAATTATTGTTCGCAACATTGGCAGTTGTAGCGTTGGTTTGGTTTGCCATGGGGCGGCGCGAGGCCCTGGTGGTTGGAATTGCGGTAATGCTGACACTGGCTGCAACACTGTTCGCTTCTTGGGCGTGGGGTTTTACGCTGAATCGTGTGTCGTTATTTGCATTGATTTTCTCAATTGGAATCCTGGTGGACGATGCGATCGTGGTAGTGGAAAATATTCATCGCCGACGTAATTTTGTGTCGCACCAACCCTTGTCAGAGATTATTTCCGAGGCGGTAGACGAAGTGGGTAGCCCTACCATTTTGGCAACTTTTACGGTGATCGCAGCGTTGCTGCCGATGGCATTTGTCAGCGGATTGATGGGGCCCTATATGAGTCCGATCCCGATCAACGCAAGTATGGGGATGTTGATCTCGCTAGTAGTGGCGTTCGTCATTACACCCTGGTTGGCTATGCGATTTTCCGGAGCGCATTATGAACAACCGCAAGACGAGCGTGATACCGCTAGCATGCGATTTTTTAAAAATCGGCTGACCCCGTTTTTAAATGGTGATCATGGCAAACCAGCACGCCGCAAACTGTGGTTGGCAATTCTATTAGGCTTGATACTGGCTGTGTCATTGGGCGTGATGAAACTGGTGGTTTTGAAGATGCTTCCATTTGATAATAAATCTGAAATTCAAATCGTTGTGGATATGCCCACGGGTACAGCGCTGGAACAAACTAATGCAGTGCTGCACGATATCGGTGATTTTCTAACGAAGGTGCCGGAGGTGACAGACTATGAGGTCTATGCAGGTGCTGCTTCACCGATTAATTTTAACGGCCTAGTCAGGCAATACTATTTGCGCAATGGTGCAGAGCAAGGGGACATTCAGGTCAATTTGCGGGACAAGCCACTCCGCAATAGAAGTAGTCACGAAATTGCCAGTGCAATGTTGGAGCCGATCCAGAAAATTGCCGCAACTTGGGGAGCGAAAGCAAAGATAGTTGAAGTGCCGCCAGGTCCGCCAGTAATGTCCCCTATCGTAGCAGAGATTTACGGACCGGATTATGAGGGTGCTCGAAAGGTGGCAAGTCAAGTGCGCAAGCAGTATGAAAGTACTGAAGACATAGTTAGTATAGACGATACCGTGACTGAATCAGCCCCAAAACTACAGCTGAGTGTTCTTCAGAGCAAAGCGGCAATATTAGGTGTCCAGCCGCGCGACATAGTAGAAGCAATCAATGTGGCGCTGTCGGGACAAAATATTACATCTATTCATGATATGGATGCGAAATATGCGCCGCAGTTGCGTATAGGTTTGCCTGTGGAACAGCGTAGTAATATTGATGAAGTCCTGAAACTCAAGGTGCGTGGGCGTGATGGGGTGTTGGTGCCGATTTCAGAAGTCGTGCAGGTGTTGCCTGTGCAGCGAGATTATCCCATTTACCATAAGGATCTATTGCCTGTAGTTTATGTGACTGGTGATATGGTAGGAAAGCTAGATAGTCCTCTGTATGGAATGTTCGATATTAATAGCAAGGTTAGCGGCGCAGACTTGGAGCAAGGTGGAAAGCTGGAAAGTTATTTCTTCAAGCAGCCCAGCGACCCCTATGCGGGCTATGCGTTGAAGTGGGATGGCGAATGGCAGGTGACCTTCGAGACTTTCCGTGATATGGGTATTGCCTACGGGGTTGGCCTGATCCTGATTTATTTGCTGGTGGTAGCGCAATTCAAGTCTTACCTCGTGCCATTAATCATCATGGCACCGATCCCATTGACTATCATCGGTGTGATGCCTGGCCACGCTCTGCTCGGCGCACAATACACGGCGACGTCTATGATAGGCATGATTGCCCTTGCGGGGATAATTGTGCGTAATTCTATTTTGCTGGTGGACTTCGTGAATCTGCAATTGCGCGATGGGGCAGACTTGCAGCATGCAGTGATAAATGCCGCAGGAGCACGTGCCAAGCCGATCATCTTGACTGGGTTGGCGGCCATGCTGGGGGCAATGTTTATACTCGATGACCCGATTTTCAACGGGCTTGCGATTTCATTGATCTTTGGAATTCTGGTGTCGACCTTGCTGACATTGGTGGTGATTCCGGTGCTGTATTACGCATCCCTGTATAAAAAATCTATTAATAACCTTTAGGAGAATTGCATGAGCGCTGAACGTATAGTTCGTATTGTCGCCGGATTGTTTATCTTGTTGTCTTTATCTTTGGGAGTGGAGGCCAGCCCTATATATTTGAGTAGCTACTTTCTGTTTTTCACAGCTTTCGTGGGGTTGAATTTGTTTCAGAGCGGTTTCACTGGCATTTGCCCGCTGAATAGTATTCTTGCTAAATTAGGGGTAAAGAACGCTACATTTTGAAAAGCACGCGGAAGGATGTAAGTTTAGCCCATATTAGCCTGACCTTGATCGGGTTGATGTGGGTTTTTCCATTTTTGGTTTATCTTCATGCATATCCGATAACTACGTTCTATCAGGAGTGGTGGAGTGTATTGCTGGGGATGGGAGCACTTACAGCACTGGCTGATCGTGATTATTGGCGGCAACCGGATATACCGCGCGTTGCGCAATTGCCTGCCGCTCTAATTGGAATAGTGGTTTTGCAATGGAGTCTGGGCAAAATCACCTATTTTGATCAAGCCTTGCTGTTTATCTTGTACTTTTTGTTCGCGATGCTGCTGATGCTGCTTGGCGCCAGACTGTGTGATTGTCTTGGTGTCACGAGGGTGGCTCAGACTTTGGCAGTCTTTCTCTTGGTTGGCGCGGAACTTAATGCGCTGCTTGGCATATTGCAGCATTTTCGCTGGCACACTCCGATGGATATTGTTGTTGTAATGAAAGTCAACTCCAGCGTTTACGGAAATATTGCACAGCCCAACCACTTTGCAAATTACATCGCATTGGGCATGATTTCCCTCGGTTTTTTATTACAGCAGCAGAAACTAAGAGTTGTCCATGTGGCCTTGCTCTCAATGCCGTTATTGTTGGTATTGACGCTGAGCGGCTCGCGTAGTTCATGGCTATATCTGTTGATGATGGCTGGTTTGGCATGGTGGTTAGCACGAGATGATGCAAAGCAAAGTTTGTTGCTGCGCTATACATTATGGATGCTTGCTGGGTTTGGCGCGATGCATCTGTTGGTGCAATTACCTTTTCTGACCGGTTCTCAAGACAGCGTTAATACCGTGCAGCGGTTGTTTAGCGACAATGTGTCGAGTGGAGGCGTCAGGCTATTTTTGTGGCGTGAAGCAATGTTGATGTTCATGCAGTCACCCTGGATAGGCATAGGATTCGGACAATTCGCATGGCAACATTTTCAGTTGTTGCCGGAACTCCAGCCGAACGGTATTAATGGGCTATACAACAATGTGCATAACATTGTTTTCCAGCTGGCAGCTGAGACAGGTATTGCCGGATTAATGTCATTTTTTCTACCATTAGGTATTTGGGTGATGGGTCTGAGCCGATCAACGTTTGATGCGGCCCATTGGTGGGGTTACGCAGTATTGGGTGTGCTGGGTATCCACAGCATGCTTGAATACCCGCTGTGGTATGCCTACTTTATAGGGATAGCGGCATTCATGTTAGGCGCTCTGGATGAAACACACTACCGTCTTGAATTGCGTAGTGCCGGACGTTTGTCAGTAGTGCTGATCTTGTTGTTAGGCTTGATGTCGCTGATACAATTGATGAGTGGATACCGAGAGCTGGAAAATATCCAGGAGATTCGTGCTGCATCGAGAATTGATACAAAAACAGCCGATTTACTGCAAGATAAACTGTTGTCTGTGCATACTAGATCATTATTGTCACCCTATGCCGAGCTGTTTATGGCTAGCTTGATAGAGGTGAATGATGAACATCTAAAAGAAAAGCTTGCAGTTAATACGCAAGTGATGCGCTTTGCCCCTATAGCTTCTGTAGTTTATCGTCAAGCCCTGCTGTTAGCGCAGGCAAAACAGTTGGAACAAGCTAAAATGATTGTGTTGCAGGCCATTTGGTCATTCCCGGGACAATTCGACCGAATGCAACAACAATTGCTTGCAATGGCAGAGAAAGACCCCGTGCGCTATTCTGCTCTGCTAGAATTCGCGCTTCAAAAAAATCAGGAGTACCGCAGTGGAATTCATAGGTAATAACTTTCTTCCCCTTGTTATAGCCTTATTAAGTGGTTTTATGCTGATTTGGTCGGTAATTGGCAATCGCATTCGTGGCATAAAAGAGATTGATGCAATAGCTGCTTTGCAGCTTATTAACCATAAAAATGCGCTAGTTCTTGATGTGCGAGAAGAGGATGAATACAAGGCGGGACATGTGCTAGGGGCAATACTGATTCCATTGGGTAAGCTCAAGCAGAGGATTGTCGAGTTGGAAAAATACCGGGAACGACCTATTGTAGTGGTGTGTCGAAGTGCTAACCGTTCTCAGACAGCATGTGCAGTGTTGGGAAAATTGGGTTTTGCGCAAGTGTATAAGCTTGCAGGCGGAATAAATTCCTGGCAAAAATCTAACCTTCCTTTGGAAAAGTGATGGCTATTGTGACGATGTACACTGCTGCAGTGTGTCCGTATTGTGTTCGGGCAGAACAGCTCCTGCGCAGCAAGGGAGTCAATGAAATAGAAAAGGTGCGAATCGATTTGCAACCGGAGTTACGTATTGCGATGATGGAAAAAACTGGTCGTCGTACTGTGCCACAGATTTATATCAATGAAGAGCATGTCGGCGGATATGATGAGCTTGCAGCGCTCAACCACGCTGGTAAGCTGGATATGTTACTGTCAAAAAAACCACTTTAAAGGAAAGAATATGTCTGAAGAAGTTCAAGAAAGTTTACAACCTGAGTTTGTAATGGAAAAAATTTATTTGAAAGATTTGTCGCTGGAGATACCTCATGCGCCGAAGATATTCTTGGAGCGCACCAATCCGCAAATAGATGTCCAGTTACACACTCTGGCTAATTCAGTTGAGGATGACGCCTACGAGGTAGTGGCAGTGACCACTGTAACAGCAAAACTTGAGGAAAAAGTAATGTTCCTGATCGAAGCCAAGCAAGCCGGTATTTTCCGGATGCGTAACGTGCCGACTGAAGAAATAGAGAAAGTTCTGGCTGTAATGTGCCCGAACATTCTGTTTCCGTACTTGCGCGAGGTTGTTTCTGATGTTTCCGTCCGTGCGGGATTTGCACCTGTACTATTAAATCCAATTAACTTTGATGTGGTCTACCAACAGCAGAAACAGCAATCACCTGCTGAAACAACAGCGACCGCCCATTAATGAATCTGGCGTTCACTTCGTGCTGGGTAGCATTGTTGTTGACTTGTGCGAATATGGTAAATGCAGCCGATTTTGTATCGGTTAGAGAGAGCAGTGCGATACTTTATGATGCTCCCTCAATCAAGGCAAAAAAATTATTTGTGGTAAACCGTTATATGCCCTTTGAGCAGGTGGTCACTCTGCACAGTTGGGTTAAGGTGCGTGATCGGTCAGGCAAGCTGTATTGGGTCGAAAAACGTGTGTTGAGTAACGATCGTTATGTGTTTGCACTACTGCCGTTGGTAGACGTTCGGTCAGAGCCGAATTCTGGAGCGGCGCTTTCATTTCAGGTGCGTCAGCAAATAGCGTTGCAGATGATAGAGTCCACGGGCACAGGTTGGATCAAGGTGCGTCATCAGGATGGAAATGTAGGGTACGTGCGCAGTACCGAGGTGTGGGGTGACTGACAGCTTATGAATGTTACAGTTATCGGTGCAGGCTCATGGGGGACGGCGCTTGCCGTCAGTTTGGCTAGCAATCATCACATAACCCTATGGGCGCGTGATGCAGCGCAAATCAATGAAATACAATTATCGCGTCAGAACCAGCGCTATTTACCCGGCATCTCTCTACCAGAAGAAGTTGAGTTGTGCGCTGATTTTTCTGCTTCATTAATGACCGCAGACCTGGCGATTGTTGCAGTCCCTACTTCTGCATTACGTTCTACCTTGCAACAACTTTCAACTTTACAGTGTAGTTTGGGATTGGTGTGGGCTTGCAAGGGCTTTGAGGCGAAAACATCGTTACTTCCTCACCAGATTGTTGCCTCAGTGCTGCCTGATGGTTACAAGTGCGGCGTACTGTCCGGCCCCAGCTTTGCGCAGGAAGTAGCTCGAGGCTTACCGACTGCGCTAACTCTCGCATCTGATGATGAAAAGTTTGCGCGCAGCACGGCACAGGCTCTTCATCATGGGCGCTTACGTGTTTACTCGAGCAGAGACGTGATCGGTGTGGAAGTGGGTGGTGCGGTAAAGAATGTGATGGCGATAGCTGCAGGCATTAGTGATGGCTTGGGGCTGGGGCAGAATGCGCGTGCTGCATTGATAACACGAGGTTTGGCAGAAATCACTCGACTTGGTTTAAAGCTTGGAGGGTGTTCGGAAACACTAAGTGGCTTATCAGGTCTTGGGGATTTGATTCTTACCTGCACTGGAGACTTGTCGCGGAATCGTAAAGTTGGCATGTTGCTGGCGAAGCAGCAAAGCTTGTCAGATATATTGGACAAGCTCGGTCATGTTGCCGAAGGGGTTTACACAGTTCGCGAAGTATATCAGTTGGCACAAAAATTTGATGTTGCGATGCCGATTTGTGATGCTGTATATCGTATACTCTACGAGCAGATGTCCGCCACAGATATGGTTGCTGAATTATTGAGTCGCGCGCCAAATTTAGAATTCAATAGCGAATGAACTAATCATTTTTGCGAAACACCATATCCCATACTTCATGCCCTAAGCGTATGCCTCGCTGTTCGAATTTTGTCAGCGGACGGCAGTCTGGCTTTGGTGCATAACCCCCCACTGTATTTTCCAGGAACGGTTCCGCACTTAATACTACTAACACCTGTTCGGCATAATCCTTCCAATCGGTTGCAACATGAAGGTAGCCTCCAGGTTTTATCTTTTGCACCAATTGAGAGATAAAAGGTGCTTGAATCAGACGACGTTTATTGTGTCTGGCCTTGTGCCATGGGTCAGGGAAGAAAATGTGTACGCCATCCAGGGAGTGTGTTTTTATCATGTCGCGTAGTACTTCCACAGCATCGTGCTGGATGATGCGGATGTTTGATATTTGATTCGTGTGAATCAGTTGCAGCAAATTACCTACCCCAGGTGTATGAACCTCCAAGGCTAAAAAATCATTTTCTGGCTGAGAGCATGCGATGGTTGCAGTACTGTCACCCATGCCGAAACCGATCTCAATGATCTTGGGTGCTGTGCGCCCAAAGGCTTGTTCAAGGTTAAGTGTTTGCGCCTTGTAGGGTATGCCATAAAGCGGGAGTAGAGTATCGCAGGCGCGCTTTTGTGCGGGAGAAATTCTGCCCTGTCGTAAGACATAGCTGCGGATATGACGGTTTCTAGGATCGAATTCAGGTGTGTCAGTCATGGTGCTAGGGTCGCTGGTTATTGGAGTATGGCGTGGTGCTTGAACCCATTTTGGTCTTTATCAGTAATTAGTGATCAAGCTGCCTCACATTAGGAACGGGTCAAGTTGCTCAGGAAGGCGATGAACCAATAATGCCTGCATTCGGCGAACTGGGATTGGCGCTATATAGTTTTTTTGGCATGCGACCAGCAAGATAGGATTCGCGCCCGGCTTCCACACCTTTCTTCATAGCTGATGCCATTAAAACAGGATTCTGCGCAGCAGCGATAGCAGTGTTCATCAGTACCCCAGCACAGCCAAGTTCCATGGCAATTGCTGCATCCGAGGCGGAGCCCACACCTGCATCGACAATCACCGGAACTTGCACTCGTTCCATAATGAGTTGCAGGTTCCATGGATTGAGGATGCCCATACCTGATCCGATCAGTGAGGCTAAGGGCATTATTGCTACGCATCCGATGTCTTCCAGTTGTTTGGCGACTACAGGGTCATCCGAGGTGTAGACCATGACCTGAAATCCTTCAGCTACAAGAATTTTTGCAGCAGCGATGGTTTCGATTACATTGGGATAAAGCGATTCTGGGTCACCGAGTACTTCCAGTTTGACGAGGTTATGTCCATCCAGTAGCTCGCGAGCAAGTCGCAAAGTGCGTACAGCATCATCGGCGCTATAGCAACCAGCAGTGTTGGGGAGAAGCGTGTATTTTGATGGTGGCAATATCTCCAGCAGGTTAGGTTCGTTAGGATTCTGGCCTATATTGCTGCGGCGTATCGCAATAGTAATGATTTCTGAGCCGCTGGTTTCGATGGCTGCTTTGGTTTCGGAGAAATTCTTGTATTTGCCGGTGCCCACCAACAATCGGGATGAATAACGATTACCTGCGATGATTAGTTTGTCGTCCATCAATATTTTCCTATTAAGTTGATAGTATTCTAGCTCTTCTGGTATTTTTGGAATGCAATGACATTACTTGCACACTTTGAAAGTGATATCGAATGTTCATTCCCATCAGCCGAGTTTGGTGAAGGATTCAGCCGCCGCCAACAGCCACAACCACTTCAAGCTTGTCGCCGTCTGAAAGATTCTGTGTATCGAAGCTGCTCCGAGGCACGATCATTCCGTTGCGCTCTAGCGCGATCCTTTTGCCTGTCAAGCTCATCTCTTCAATGAGTGATGCGATGCTGATGGATTCAGGAAGTTGGCGTGCTGTACCGTTAATGCAGATAGTTATCACTTTACTTGTCCATGATAGAATTTGCGCCGCATTCTACTACATGCGGGTGTAGTTCAATGGTAGAACGGCAGCTTCCCAAGCTGCATACGACGGTTCGATCCCGTTCACCCGCTCCATCTTTTGTTTCAAGTTATACGATGATTGGTTAGTTTTGATTAATCAATAGTGGCTTAGAACAGAGCCGAAACAATACGTCTTGTTAATTTTGCATAAACCTTTCGATATCATCCACTGTTTTAGGTGCAGCATCAGTCAACACTTCATTGCCATCACTGGTTATCAATACGTCGTCCTCGATACGGATACCAATATTCCATAGATTGGCAGGCACATCATCGGCAGGTCGAATGTAGCAGCCGGGTTCAACAGTCAGTACCATGCCGGTTTTCAAGGGGCGCCAATTATTATCCACTTTGTAATCACCAACATCGTGAACGTCCATGCCTAGCCAATGACCAGTGCGATGCATGTAGAATTTCTGATAGCTTTTACTTTCTAAAACTGCATCAACGCTGCCTTGACAAAGTTTAAGGTCGATGAATCCCTGTGCTAATACACGCAATGCGGCACAGTGGGGTGCATCCCAGGTATGATTTGGTGTCGCCTCTGCAATCGCCGCAGCTTGAGCGGCTAACACGATTTCATAGACATCTTTTTGTGCAGAGCTAAATTTTCCGTTAATGGGAAACGTGCGAGTGATATCAGATGCGTAACCGTCCAGTTCACAACCTGCATCGATCAGTATTAGGTCGCCATCGTGGAGTTGGGCGTTGTTCTCTATATAGTGCAGCACGCAGGCATTTGTGCCGCCTGCAACGATAGACGTGTATGCGGGGTAGCGTGCGCCGTTACTAAAGAACTCATGCAGTATCTCTGCTTCGACCTGATATTCATAATGCTCAGGGCGAGTGAATTTCATTGCTCGCTTGTGTGCTGACGTGGAAATTGCAGCAGCACGACGCATAATTTCCAGTTCGTGCGTGTCTTTGAACAAGCGCATTTCGTTTAGCAGGACACGCACATTGCGTATTTCGTCTGGCGCGCGTACGCCACTACTTATATTGGATTGTATCCCACCTCTAAGCTTAAGGATGCGCTGATCCCATGCGGAATTGCTACCGATCGGATAAAACAAAATGGGCTGGCTGCACATCATTTCCGCCAACTTCTCGTCAAGCTGATTGATAGGATAGGCAGCGTCAAACCCCAATTTTTCACCCGCGGCATCTGGGCCGAGACGGGGACCATCCCAGATTTCGCGTTCCAAATTCTTCTCGCGACAGAACAGAATTGATTGAGAGGCGTTACCTGCATTTTGGTTGGCTATTAAAACCAGTACTGCATCTGGTTCGGTGAAGCCGCTCAGATAATAAAAATTGCTGTCGTGACGATACCCGTAATGGGTGTCTGCATTTCGTGTAACCTCAGGCGAGGTGGGAATGATGGCGATGCCACACTGCATTTTTGTCAGCAGATGCTTGCGGCGTTGGATGTAGATAGTCGATGCAATAGTCATGGCATATTGTGCAGTGTACGCATCTGCTTGTCGAGCTCAGCCAAGCGTTGTGGGGTGCCTACATCTGCCCAAAGGCTTTTGTGTTTTTCAGCGCTGACTTTATCGAGATCAATCTGAGCCTGCAGCAGGGGCGCTAAACGTGCAGTGCTCCCACGCTGAATATTTGCGAATAAGCTAGGCCTGTAAATTCCTATGCCGCTGAAGGTAAATTTTGGTGACTTGTTTGTGGCGCGTTGTTGCTGCAACCCGAAGTCTCCGCTGGGATGTTGTATTGGATTTTTGACTAACACCAAATGTGCATTGTCGTTATTTGCCTGCATCGCAATAGCATGTTGAATCAGCAGGGAAAAATCATAGTCACAGAAAATATCACCGTTAACTACAGCGAAAATATTTTCGCCAAGCAGTGGTAAAGCATTTGCTATACCACCTGCAGTTTCCAGAGCTTTGACTTCAGAGGAATACTGGATATTAGCGCGTAGCAGTTGGCCATCTCCCAGTGATTTTTCAATAAGCTCACCTAGATAGGCATGATTAATCACCAGTTCATGAATCCCTGCGCGCACTAAATTTTCGATGTGCCAGACGATAAGGGATTTGCCAGCTACTTTCAGTAGTGGCTTGGGCATGGCATCAGTTAGTGGGCGCATCCTTTCACCACGGCCAGCAGCTAAAATCATGGCTTTCATAGATTTCTGCCATATTCGGTATCATATGCTTGAGGGGAGATAAACGGCCGCTTGGTTTTATGGAGGATCGCTAGAACGTGTTCATTTGTAAAAGTGCCGTAACCTATTTCTTTCAAAATGTATATCCCTCCTGGAAATTCTGCGGTTCGAGTGTGTCGAGCAAGTTTAGCAATGGTTTAAGGTCGATGTAGCGAGCGCAGGTAGAACGAAGATGTGCCATTACTAGCGGCAGGTCTTTAAGGTAGCCATCTTTGCCATCGCGATGATGCAGACGTGCGAAGATGCCTAAAATCTTTAGATGACGCTGGACTGCCATCCATTCGTAATCACGATATAACTCTGAAAAATCTTCATGTACCGGTAGACCGACTTTGCGCGCCTGTTCCCAGTACCGAATCAGCCAGTCGATAACTTCCGCTTCTTCCCAATGGAGATAAGCATCCTTGAAGAGTGAAGCAAGGTCGTATGTGATTGGACCATACACTGCATCCTGAAAGTCGATGATGCCAGGATTATTCTCTTCAAGTAGCATCAGGTTTCGTGAGTGGAAGTCACGGTGTACATAAACACGAGGTTGAGCGAGGTTATTGGCTACGATGCGAGCGAATACGGTCTCAAGCTTTGAACTCTGAGCAGCACTGAGTGTGACCTTGAGATGTTTGGCGATATACCATTCGGGGAAAAGGCGCATCTCTTGCAGTAGCAATGCTTCATCATATAGTGGAAATTCATTGTCGCGTGAGGCAAGTTGAATCTTGATCAGTGCATCGGTAGCAGCTCCGTATAATTCCTGTGCCTTAATCGAACATTCCAAGTCAGGGGGTGAGCTGTGTCTGTTTTCTTGTTGAATGGCTGTGCTACTCAAGGCTTGGAGATAGGTTGTGTTGCCTAGGTCTGATAACAGCAAAAACCCCTGATTCAGATCTTGGTCGTAGACCTGTGGTACGTGTACACCGGCATCACCAAATATTTTTGCCGCATGTAGGAATGGACGACAGTCCTCATGCTGTGGTGGTGCATCCATTGCGATAAGAGTTCCGCCATCCCTGAACGTGGTGCGGAAGTAGCGACGGAAGCTGGCGTCAGCAGAAGCTGGGGCTAAAGTGAAATTTTTGTCAGGAAATAGCTGTCGTAACCATTCGTTTAATTGTTTCTGGCGTTGCATATTGGGATATCAGGAGGATCTTAATGGTAAACTTGCTGAAGTTTACCATTTTACTATTTGCTGCGTGTTATGCGGTTCCATCTCAATTCTGTCTTAGTTTCCCTGCTCTGCACTTTTTCGTATTGTTTGACTGCGAATGCTGAGTCTTCCGACTTGCCTGCAGAAAAGTCATCGCCGATGCTGGCTGTGGTAGAACAGGGGGAGCCTGCGGTTATTGAAGCAGATAGACTAGAGGGAAAAAAAGGAAAGCAATTGGAGGCTACCGGAAACGCGCATTTGAGTAAAGGTGATCAAACCATTCGTGCAGACAAGCTGTTGTATTTTCAGGATACGCAGGATATTCATGCACAAGGATCGGTGCAAGTGCGTAAGGGAGGTCAATTAATAAGTGCTGACTGGATGCGCTATATAGAGCTTACGCGTGATATTGATGCCCAAGGCTCGGTAGAACTTGAGGAGGCGGGCAGTAAAATGGCAGGACCTTATCTCAGACTTAACATGGATACCAACATTGGTACTATGGATCAGCCGACCTTCTTTCTGGGTGAGAATGATGCTCGTGGTTCGGCACAGGTGTTGCATATCCATGATAAACAGCATTTCACTCTGGACAAAGCCAGCTATACCACTTGTCCGGCAGGGAATCAGGACTGGGTATTGAGAGTGGATGAGCTGGGGATTGATAAAAGTCGACAAGTTGGCACTGCCCATCATGCATGGATAGAGTTCAAGGGAGTCCCTATTCTTTATTCTCCTTGGATGGATTTCCCACTCAATGATCAGCGTAAGTCGGGATTTTTGTCACCTATCTTTGGGGGTACTGTAAATGGTGGTAGCGAATTAACCTTACCTTATTATTGGAATATTACTGCGAATCATGATGCAACTATCGCTCCACGCTATATGCTCAAGCGTGGCCTGATGCTCAATAATGAGTTTCGCTACATGGAGCCAAATTACATTGGTGAAGTGCATGTAGACTCGCTTTTTCATGATGAGTTGACAAACGACAGGCGTAGTTTATTTTCCTTGAAGCACAGTCATAATATAAATGCCCGGTTGAGTGGCCAAATTAATTTCAATCGTGTTTCTGATGACAATTATTTTAGAGATTTGGCTAACGAAGTGAACGCCACATCTCAGGCCAATCTGTTGCGTGAGGGGGTGCTTAATTACAATCGGGGTTGGTGGGAAATGAATGCGCGTGCGCAGCTTTACCAGACACTTCAGGATCCTGCAGCACCTATCGTAGCGCCATATAAGCGGCTGCCAGAAGTGAAGATTAATGCACAGAAAATTAAATACGGTGCGAATCTTGACTTCGAAGGGGAGTTCGTCGATTTTAGTCATTCGAGTTTGCCCAATGGGCGGCGTTTGGTCCTCAATCCGGGTATAAGCTATCCGTTATTAAGTAGCGATGCATATTATGTGACACCCAAAATCGCGCTGCATAGTACCCAATACGTGATGGGCTTAAATAACACCTCAGCACTAGTAAACTCTTCACGTACCTTACCAATATTGAGTGTGGATAGCGGGTTGGTATTGGAACGTGAGTGGAAAAGATTCGGTAAGGAGTATGTTCAAACGCTGGAGCCGCGTGCATTTTATGTATATATCCCTTATAGGAATCAAAATTTGATTCCTAACTTTGATTCTGCGCCAGCCGATTTCAACTTTACACAGATATTTGCCGAGAACCGCTTTTCTGGAAGCGACCGTGTTGGCGATGCAAATCAGGTTACGTTGGCAATGACATCACGCTTGTTGGAGCAGGGAAATGGTCAAGAACGTTTGCGTGTGATGTTGGGGGAACGTTTCAGTTTTACCGCACCTCAAGTTAATCTGACTGCGCCTGCAACGACGTTAAATAAATCGGATATTCTGTTAGCTGCTTCAGGGCGTGTAACGAATTCGTGGTCATTGGACAGTGAAATTCAATTCGACCCAAATCAATCGCACACTCAACGCTATAACTTTTCTGCGAAGTATAGACCCGAAGCAGGCAAGGCACTAAATCTGGGATACCGCTTCTTGCGTTCAACATTACGACAGGTCGATATTTCGACACAATGGCCATTGTCGAACCGTTGGCATGGGGTGGGGCGTTGGAATTACTCGCTGCAAGAAGGCCAGATTCTGGAAGCTATGGCAGGATTTGAATACAATCAAAGCTGTTGGGCGTTGCGCCTTGTGGCGCAACGTTTTACTACTGCTACTCAGCAATCTAATGTTGGTTTCTTTGTGCAACTTGAGCTGAATGATATGGTCAAGATGGGTTCTGATCCATTGAGCATGCTTAGGCAAAGTGTGCCAGGCTATGTGAAGCTGAACGATAAAACAAGTGTAAATCCATAGCAGTGGTTTCTACAAAAAACGGAAAGTAAAAGATGCAAATTAAGAATATTTTTATGGCATGCTGCGCAATGGTTATATCTCAGGCAGCGTATGCTGCTGATCAACCGCAGACTAATTCTCATTTGCAGCAGCAAGTCAAGGTGATTGATTCTGTAGTTGCCGTGGTTAATGATGATGTGATTACTCGTTATGAACTAGATTCACGCTTGGCTGAGGTGATACGCCAATTACAAAATCAAGGTACACCACTGCCTAAAGTAGAGGTGCTTGAAAAGCAGCTTCTCGAACGTATGATCACGGAGCTGTTGCAGATCCAGTTTGCCAGAGAGAGCGGTATCCAAGTGGATGATGTGCAGTTGGATCAGGCGATTTCACGAATTGTCGAGCAAAATAATTTCGCTACTTTGGCAGACTTTCGTGCCAAGCTGGAAGAGGAGGCTGTGGATTATAAAAAGTTTCGAGAGGAAATTCGTAGAGAGATAATTTCCGCAAGATTGCGTGAGCGTGAAGTCGAGAGCAAGCTGGTCGTTAGCGAAACAGAAGTAGATAATTATCTTGCCAACAAGGCCAGAAAGGCTGGCGAACAAGAAGAGTTTCATCTTGCGCATATTCTTGTGGTGGTGCCGGAGCAAGCTAGCGCTGAAAATATCCAAACTGCCTATCAACGAGCCGAGCGAGCTTTGCGCAAATTGCAAGGCGGTGCTGATTTTGCTCAAGTGGCAGCGGGGTTTTCAGATGCGAAAGATGCATTGACAGGGGGGGATCTGGGCTGGAGAACGAGTGATAGTATTCCTTCTTTATTTATGAACGAATTGCAAAACATGCAGCCTGGTCAGCTTAGCGATGTGCTACGCAGTCCGAGTGGATTCCACATTTTAAAGTTGATCGAGCAGCGTAGTGAGAAGGCGCCAGTCGTGGTAACCCAAACTCATGCGCGACATATACTGATTAAAACCAGTGAGATCGTCTCGGAAAGAGAGGCGTATAAACTGCTGATGGCAGTAAAAAAGCGCTTGAATGATGGTGCAGATTTTGCTGAGCAAGCCAAACGATATTCACAGGATGGCAGTGCGCAGCAGGGTGGCGATCTGGGTTGGCTTTCACCAGGGCAGACAGTGGCAGAGTTTGAGGAGGTAATGGATAAGCTGGATCCCAATATGGTTGCAGCAGTAAAAACACAGTTTGGCTGGCATTTGATTCAGGTATTGGAACGTCGTTCTACTGACATAAGTGAACAGCAACGCCGCCAGCAAGCACGGATTGCCATAGGTTCTTTTAAGTCTGATGAACAGTATCAGGATTGGTTGCGCCAACTTCGCGACCGTGCATTTATTGAAAATCGACTTCCAAAAAATGATTAACCGGTGAGCGTGGCTTCTTTCTTTGCTCCATTGGCACTTACGTCTGGTGAGCCGGCAGGCATAGGGCCCGATTTGTGCGTGCAACTTGCTGCCATGTCGCACGAATTTCCCTTGGTGGTAATTGCCGATAAGAATTTGCTGTTGGAGCGCGCTGCACAACTGGGCCTCAATTTAAGCTTGCAGGACTATTTGCCTGGTAGAGCACAAGTTATGCTTAGCGGTAGTTTAAATGTAATCCATATTCCTTTGGCAACGTCGTGTCATCCGGGTAAGCTAAATGCAGACAATAGTAAATATGTATTGGCATTGCTTAAGCGTGCTGTGCAGGGCGCTCTTGCAGGCGAATTCGCTGGCATTGTGACGGCACCTGTACATAAGGGCGTCATTAATGAGGCGGGGATTCAGTTCACTGGGCATACCGAGTTCCTGGCACAACAAACCAATACTCAGCGTGTGGTGATGATGCTGGTTGGTGGTGGAATGCGGGTGGCTCTTGTTACTACGCATATTCCATTGAAGGAGGTTGCCTCAGCAATTACCGGGCAATTGCTGGAAGAAATGTTGCGAATTATTCAGTGTGATCTGAGTCGATACTTTGGTATTCCTGCTCCGCGGATTTTGGTTGCTGGCCTGAATCCTCATGCTGGTGAAGGTGGGCATTTGGGACGGGAAGAAATCGATATTATTATTCCAGTTTTGAATAAGCTGCGCGCCGAAGGCTTCAATGTTAGTGAGCCTTTGCCAGCAGATACGTTGTTTACACCAGGTAAATTGGCGCTATGTGATTGTGTACTTTCAATGTATCACGATCAGGGGCTGCCAGTGCTTAAGCATGCAAGTTTCGGGCAGGGCGTGAATGTCACTCTCGGCTTACCTGTCATTCGTACTTCTGTAGATCATGGTACGGCATTAGATTTGGCCGGTTCCGGTAAAATAAATAATGGAAGCATGCTGGAAGCAATCAAGATTGCAAGGCAGATGGCGCAACGTGAGTACACATAGGGCAAAAAGAAAATTTGGCCAAAATTTTTTGGTCGATGAGCAAATAATTTCTGACATCATCTTTGCGATCCGTCCTGAGTCTGGAGACAATATGGTTGAGATCGGGCCGGGTTTAGGTGCGCTAACGCGTCCATTATTAAAGCAATTAAATCATCTGCATGTGATTGAAATAGATCGTGATGTTATTGTCCGGCTGGAGAATGATTTCCCAACGGGCAGCCCGGAATCCAACTTGACGATACATGCCGGAGACGCGTTGGAATTTGATATTGCATCACTGCCTGCCCCGCTGCGCGTCGTAGGCAACCTTCCCTACAATATTTCCTCGCCATTGTTGTTTCATTTTGCGACTTATACAGAGTGTATTAAGGATATGCACTTCATGTTACAAAATGAAGTTGTAGAGCGCATGGTTGCCGAGCCATCGACCCCGCAATATGGCCGTATGTCTGTGATGTTGCAATACCGTTTTTTTATGGAAAAATTGCTTGATGTGCCTCCAGAATCATTTCGCCCAGCGCCTAAAGTCAATTCAGCTATCGTTAGGATGATTCCGTTGCATGCAGGAGACATTCGGGTGCAGAACGAAGATCTGTTCGCCAGAATTGTCAAAGCAGCATTTGCTCAACGACGGAAGACGCTGCGCAACGCTTTACGTAGTTTTTTGTCTGAGGAAGATTTTATTCGGCTTGGTGTTGATTCGACCCAGCGTGCCGAAAACCTGTCAGTGGCAGTGTTTGTGGATGTGACAAATTATTTGAGTGGAGTGATGGCTATGAATGCAAATAATAGTTAATTTGAAGAATAGGTTAATTGGATGGATGGATTTTAGGTTCTGCCCTAGGTTAGAATGCAAAGACAATTAATGCTCATTAGGTTTTGCTCGAGCCATGTCTGAAACGTTTCCTTTGGTTATGAATTTTGCTGCTACCGACCCTAGCGGAGGCGCTGGCTTGGCAGCCGATATTCTGACCATTTCCAGTATTGGCTGCCATCCATTAATAGCTGTTACAGCAATTACTGTCCAAGACACCAGCGGAGTTGATGATGTGATGGCAGTGGATTCTGAGTGGGTGGCTGATCAGGCACGCGCGATGCTTGAAGATGTGCCAGTGGCAGCTTTCAAGATCGGTATGCTTGGTAGTGTTGAAAACATCGCTGCAATTGCTGAAATATTAGCTGATTATCCTAATATACCAGTTGTGCTGGATCCGGTATTGGCATCTGGGCGCGGTGATGAGCTGGCTAATGAAGATATGGTGGATGCGATATGCGAGTTACTTATCCCGCAGTCCACTATCATCACGCCAAATACTATTGAGGCACGACATTTGGCAGTGGATGAAAGTAATGAGGATGATGATCCTTCCGCAGATGAATGCGCTAAACGTATATTGCTCATGGGTTGTGAATACGTATTGATTACAGGGACACATGAGCATACGCTAGAAGTAATCAATTCCTTGTATGCAGAGCAAGGTGTGTTGCGAAGCGATAGCTGGGAGCGTTTGCCGGGTATATATCATGGTTCAGGGTGCACATTATCATCAGCTATAGCGGCTTTGCTTGCGCAAAATGTTGCTATAGAGGAAGCTGTAAAGGAAGCTCAGGAATACACATGGCAAACTTTGCGTTCAGGCTTCCGCCCTGGTATGGGGCAGTACATTCCCGATAGATTGTTCTGGGCTCGTGGTGAGGAGGATAAAGCTCAATCCGAAAGGCCAAGTTAGTATCAAACGTTCGGTCAAGTTGGTATCAAAAGTCGGAAGTTTTTTTCAACTTGAGAAGAAATGGGAAATCCTGTTCGCACACATAATATGTAACGCAGAGCTTTGTTTGTTGTTAATTGGCGGACGGCTGCAATAACGGTTGTGAGAGAGCTTCAGTGAGGATAATCAAGTCTTGTCATAGTTCTCCGTGTGCCATAAGCGGATTGTATGTGGTCACACCAGATGCGCAGGATACTGCGGGGCTTGTTCGTAAGGTGACGCTGGCTTTGTTGGGGGGCGCAAGAATAGTGCAGTATCGTAATAAGACTGCCAATAGTTCGGTGCGACTTGAACAGGCCGGCGCATTGCGGGAAGCCACTAGAAAATTTGATATCCCTTTGATAATTAACGATGACGTGTCTTTGACGCTTAGTGTTGCAGCAGATGGGGTGCACTTGGGGGTGGCGGATGTCAGTGTAGCCGATGCGCGGGCGATATTGGGTAAAGACAAGTTAATTGGCGTCTCTTGCTATAATCGGATTGCGCTGGCGCATGAAGCAGTGAATTTGGGCGCCGATTACGTTGCTTTTGGCAGTTTTTTTAACTCAAAAGTGAAGCCGGATGCCGTAACGGCTTCATTAGAGCTGCTACGTCAAGCGCGTCATGAAGTGACCGTTCCATTGGTGGCAATTGGTGGTATCACTTTGCAAAATGGTGGGCAATTGCATGAGGCAGGTGCTGATGCGCTGGCAGTTATTTCGGCGTTGTTTGATGTTGAGGATATTCAGCATACGGCGCGACAGTTTTCAACATTGATAATGTAATTAACATTTCACTCAACTACATACACAAATTTAAGAAAGATACAACATGACTTCGCATAATCAGGAACTATTCGATGCCTCACAAAAAGTTATTCCAGGCGGGGTGAATTCTCCAGTGCGGGCGTTCCGTTCAGTCGGTGGATCGCCATTATTTTTTCAACGGGGTCAAGGAGCCTATGTGTGGGATGTTGATGGTAAGCAATACACTGACTACGTTGGTTCGTGGGGCCCAATGATTGCAGGGCACTGCCACCCGGACGTAGTTAAAGCAGTGCAAGATGCAGCGGCACAGGGACTTGGCTTTGGAGCACCTACAGCAGCAGAGCTGGATATGGCTCAGCTGTTGTGCGAATTGCTGCCTAGCTTGGAAATGGTGCGTTTGGTTAGCTCTGGCACCGAAGCGACAATGACCGCAATCCGGTTGGCGCGCGGGTTTACCGGTCGTAGCCGTATTATCAAATTTGAGGGTTGCTACCATGGGCACTCCGATGGTTTGTTAGTTAAAGCAGGTTCGGGTGCGCTGACCTTTGGTCAGCCAAGTTCGTCGGGTGTGCCAGCAGAGATTGCGGCACTAACCACCGTTCTGGATTATAACGATGCAGCAGGCTTGGAAAGTGCCTTTGCCGAGATGGGTAAAGAAGTTGCTGCGGTGATAGTTGAACCTGTTGCAGGGAATATGAATCTGGTCACTCCCAAGCCGGAATTTTTGCAAGCATTGCGCAAGCTATGTACGCAATATGGCGCGGTGTTGATTCTGGATGAGGTGATGACGGGGTTCCGTGTGAGCCTAAGAGGAGCACATGGGTATTACGACATAAAGCCCGATTTGGTGACACTGGGGAAAGTGATGGGCGGAGGATTACCTGTAGCAGCATTTGGCGGTAGGCAGGAAATCATGCAATGCCTGGCTCCGTTAGGAGCAGTGTATCAAGCAGGAACACTGTCTGGTAATCCAGTCGCCGTGGCAGCAGGAATGGCAACCCTTAAGCTTATTCAGGCAAAAGGGTTTTATGAAAATCTAAGCAAACTAGCTAAACAGTTGACCGAAGGATTGTCAGCAAGTGCCAAGAAACATGGTGTTCAGTTCTGTGCACAATCGCTGGGAGGCATGTTTGGTTTATATTTCAGCCAGTCGGTGCCCACCAGCTACGCTGAGGTAATGAGCTGTGACAAGGATGCATTCAATCGATTTTTTCATGCCATGCTGGATGCTGGAGTTTATTTTGCTCCATCAGCATTTGAGGCAGGGTTTGTCTCCGATGCGCATTCAGAGTCCGATATCGCTGCGACTATTGCCGCAGCGGATAAAATTTTCGCAACCTGGAAGTAATGTCATTATTTTCTAAGGCGGCCTTCTTTACTACAGTAAATCACCTGAAAGACTTGCCGCAGCATGGAGGTCAAGAGGTGGCTTTCGTTGGGCGATCTAATGCGGGTAAGTCGAGTGCGATAAACACGTTGGCTAATCACACGAGATTAGCCTATACCAGTAAGACGCCGGGGCGTACCCAGCATCTGAATTATTTTTCTTTGGGGGATAATTATTATTTGGTCGATTTGCCCGGCTACGGCTATGCAAAAGTACCAATGGAAAGCAAGCGACATTGGGAGGGCTTGCTTGACGAGTATTTGCAGACTCGTCAGGAGTTGTGTGGTTTGGTGGTAATTATGGATTCACGCCATCCAATGACCGACTTGGATGAAAATATGCTGGACTGGTTTAGCCCGACCGGAAAGCCGGTGCATATTCTGCTCACAAAATCGGATAAACTCAGCAGGCAACAAGCCACTTTAACGCTGAATCGAGTAAAATCTCACCTTGTTGAGCATTTCCCTCATTGTTCTGCGCAACTGTTTTCTAGCTCAAAGAAGCTCGGGGTGGAGGATGCGGAGCAAGTTATTTCAGCTTGGTTGTTAGGCAGGTAAGCAAAAAAATGCCCCCAGCCAAAAGGGGAAGGCTGGGGGCAAAGTCTTAACAGAGTTAAGACACACGCTCAGGGAGGAGAAACGTGGAATGACTCGCATCATTCAATGGATAAGATAAGCAAGTTCTAACATAGTTCCCAAAAAAGTGAATTTTTAAGGAAAAAAATGCAAACACTAGGCCAATACCCAAATGTCAGAATGCGCCGTATGCGTCACGATGCCTTTTCACGTGACTTAATGCGTGAGTATGTACTTACACCCTCAGATTTTATTTACCCAGTTTTTGTATTGGAAGGGACCAATAAAACAGAAGAAGTTAAATCTATGCCGGGGGTGCAGCGCAAGACTTTGGATCTGCTGCTCAAGGATGCAGAGCAGTGCGTCAAGCTCGGTATTCCGGTGATGGCGATCTTCCCAGTGATCGATGTTCCCATGA
>Ga0316187_10000550_pt1 | contig 29817 bp, 25 predicted proteins | sample CroRivburrow1_MG_FD_204927 | JGI IMG/M metagenome (GOLD analysis project Ga0316187, IMG submission 204927) | Coastal sediment microbial communities from Maine, United States - Cross River worm burrow 1 | ecosystem: Environmental > Aquatic > Marine > Coastal > Sediment | place: USA: Maine... | reverse complement strand
TAGCGATCCAACCTCCGAGGGTCGAGAGCTCCCAAGATTGAGGAAAGTGACCCAGGGTGAGGCCGTAAGGCGCCAGCTGTGACTCGAGCTCGGGACCACGAACTCCAGCGCCGAAAGTGGCGAGGCGTGACTCGAGGTCGAGCCCTTCGAGTGCGGACAATCGCTCCATGTCGAGAGAGACGATCGGGTTCTCGCCAGGGAGCACGTTGACGGCTCCAGTTACCGAGGTACCACCTCCCCAGGGCACGACACGGACCTCGGATCGGCTGCATTGCTGCAGGATCCGCTCGATCTCGGTCGCGGAGCCGGGCCGCACCACTGCGTCGGGCAAGACTGAAACGGCTCCTGCTCGAAGACGGAGCAGATCGGGCAACCCCTGGCCCCGCGCATGGGCGAGCCGATCGAGCGGCTCCTGCGAGAGCTCGAGCGAAAAGTGGGGAAGGGCGTGAGGCTCGGCGAAATGAAAGCTCGACGGATCGAAATTCGGGTACGCAGCGGTCGGTCCCAGTCTGTCCGTCAGCCAGTGCAGAAGCGACTCGGATGGAGGAAAGGACTCGCCTTCGAATCCCCAGCCTGCCAAACGGCGACGTTGCGGGCGATCGCCCGCCGCAGAGCTTGCCATCAACGAGAACTACTCTATCTGAAAGGGGTTGAGGCGTCCGGTCGTGCCTCCCGGACGATCTTTGAGGGCTTGGGGGTTGAACCGGCCGCACTTCGTCTCGGCCGGCCTTTGGGGCTTGGGGAACAGCCGATCCACACCCCTAAGCCCCTGCTGCCCTAAGCCCCGAGTACCGTTACCGGTGCCAGAGGTTCGTTCGGGTGGTTCGACAGGGGGCGCCGAGTCGAGCGCGGCGCAAGGCCTTAGTAGGGCACAGGAGATGGGGCTCGATGACGAGACGAGGTGGAGGCTCGCCCGAATGTAGGGGAAGGGCTTGTCCCCTCCCGCGGGAGCCCGCAAGGGGCTCCCCTACAAGGCCGCCGCCGTCCCCCTGCGAACCACCCGGGCGGGTCTCAGCAAGTAGGCGGATATCAGTTCAGGGCCCAGGGGTCCCCGCGCTGGACCCCCAAATAGATTTCGGTCATATAGACAGGAATGGGGAACCTGCAAGCCACCCGGCTAGATCTCAAGTTTCACGAAGGGGGCGGGTCGGGGCGCAGAGTCTCCAAGTAGCGCTCGATGCCCAGGCGGCAGGCCGAGAGGACGTCCTTGCTGCGCTCGCACTTCGCCAGGCCGATGGACCCCTCCCAGGAGGCCACGATGAACGTGGCGGCGGACGCAGCGTCCACGTCCTCGCGTACGGTCCCATTCCGCTGGCCTCGCTCCAGGAGCACTCTCAGCCCGTCGCGCCACTCCTGATAGATGGAAGAGAGCCTCTGGCGGAAGCCTTCGTTGATCGTAGACATCTCCTGGCTCAGATTATTGAGTGGACAGCCCAGCGCCAACCTCTCCGGAGAGACCTCCTGCTCGGCCTTTCGCGCCAACTCGATCAGGGCATCGATGGGGTTCGTAGCCTGTTCGACCGGGTGCAGCCAACGGTCGAGGATCCAGTCGCGGAGAACCTGGTCGACCATTTCGCAGCCCAGCTCGGTCTTGCCTCCGAAATGGTGATAGAGGGCGCCTTTCGTTACCCCGGCCCGAGCCAGGACGGCTTTGAGGTCCGCGGATCGGAATCCATCTCGATGAGACACCCGGAATACAGCCTGGAGAAGCCGCTGCTTTGTTGTCGTTGGGTCCCTTCGTCCGGGCATTAGTGTGTGGGTCCGTCGACTCTGGGATGCTACGTTCGTTGGTCAGTAGGTATTCTATTACAAACCAACCGGTATGGATGATAGTTGACACCGATCCCCAGCCCACAAGACTCCAGATCCTCCTGGAATCCCTCGCCTCAAGCCGGGGTCTGGATGAGGTCGAGGAGCGGCTCGAGGATGTTCTCTGGCCTCTCGATCCTCGAGCTGGGCCGAGCGCCTCGGTATGTTCTGAGCCGGCCGCTAGTTCACCGGGTGCTTTCTCGGACGCCCGGATGAATCCTTTTGGGCTCTGCAGGACTCTTCCAGATTGAAGCCCCATTTCATGGGAAACCAAGAAGTCCGGAGTAGCGAAACAGGAGTACTGAAAATGAGAATCACATTGATCGCTGTAGTTCTGAGTGCCGTCCTACTCACCAACCCGGCGTTTGCCCAGATCGATTTCGATCCGGCAGTGAACTACGTGGTCGGACAGAACCCGTCCGGAGTGGCCGTGGCTGATTTCAATGGCGACCTTCGACCCGACATGGCTGTCTCCAGTGATGCACCCGACAAGGTCTCGATTCTCTCCAATAATGGCGCGGGAGGCTTCGGTGCGCCGGTTGCGGTGGCGCTGGGCGGTGGCACGGCACCGCACGGCGTGGCTGCCGGGGACTTCGACGGCGATAAGGACCTCGACCTGGCGGTGGTTCTCAAGAACGACGATTCGGTGCAATTGTTGATCAACACCTCTGGCTCCTTTGCCGCCGGCGCCCTCAGTGTGGTGAATGGACTGCTGCCGCGGGACGTGGTAGTTGGCGACCTCGATCAGAACGGCTTGCCAGATGTGGTGACATCCAATCGGGACTCGAATGATGTCTCAGTGCTTCTGAACGATTCCGGGGTGCTGGCTGGGGGCGTCACCTACGCTGCAGGGCAGGATCCTCGAGGTCTCGCGCTGGGTCATTTCAATAGCGACACGTTTCTGGATCTGGCGGTCTCTGCCCACGACAGTCGACAGGTGAGTGTGCTGCTCAACGATGGCGACGGAACCTTTGGCGCCCCTATTGCTCTTTCGCTGGGTCCCGATCTGAGGCCCGAGGGGGTCGTTGCGGCCGACCTCGACCGGGATGGTGACATGGACATTGCAGCCAGTAGCTCAGGCGATACCCTCAACCGGGCGACCGTCTTTCTCAGGACGGGAGCCGGGGTCTTTGCTGCTCCATCCAGCTACCCGGTCGCCGGCCTCAACCCTGACGGCATCGTCGCGGGCGACTTCGATGTCGACGGGTTGACCGACCTGGCCACCGCTGATCAGGACTCTGCCCAGGTCTCTGTGCTACGCAACCTGGGCGCTGCGGTATTTGCAGCTCCGGTTGGGCTCCCTGTGGGTACTACTCCCGGGCCGTTGAGGGCCTCGGACCTCAATGGCAATGGAGCGAGAGACTTGGTATCCGCCAACCGAGATTCCAGCAACGTCTCGGTCTTGGTCAATCGCGCGAGCGCCTTGCTTTTCGGTGACGGCTTCGAATCAGGCGACACCTCCGCCTGGAGCAGCTCGTTGCCAACCCCATGAATCGTCCTCGGTTCCAGGGGACTCTTGCAGGTTGAAACCTCAATCGCGGGCGTTCGATGGTCCAGGAAGAAGGGTTGAGGACCAAGATCCTGCCACGCAACGAAGGAGCCGCGGACCGCGTGCTACGTGTGGTTGTTGGCCTGGGCCTTCTTTCCCTTGTCTTTGTCGGTCCCCAGGCGCCCTGGGGATGGATAGGCGTGGTACCGTTGGTCACTGGGTTGATCGGGAGCTGCCCACTGTACACACTGCTGGGTTTGAATACATGCCCGATGAAGGGGAAGACCAGCTAGACAAAGCACTTCTGCAGCGAAGCATCGCTGGAGATCGGCAGGCTTTTCTCGGTTTTACTCGTCGCCATCAGGCGGCGGTACTTCGATTCTGCCGCACCCTTTCTGCCAGCGCCGAGGATGCCGAGGACGTGTTGCAAGAGACCTTTCTGACGGCTTGGCGGAAGGCAGGCACCTTCGAGGGACGTGGAAGCGCCCGTTCCTGGCTATTCACCATCGCCCGACGAAAGGTCTATCGCGCTGCGAGAGCTTCGCAGGCCATCGCAGCAGGAGAGGTTGAATCCCTCGAGGAACTGGGCGTCGCGGCGGGATGGGGAAGGTCGGGCACGGGCGAGAGGTTTGGATTGGACGAGCAAATCGAGGTCCGTCGGGCCTTCGACAGTCTCTCGCCAGCGGATCGTCAGATCTTGATATTGCGCGATCTCGAAGGCTTGAGTAACGCAGAAGCAGCCACGGTTCTGGGAATCGAACTCCCGGCGCTCAAGAGTCGTCTCCACAGAGCGCGACTTCGCCTCATGAGTAGGCTGGCGGAAGGTGATCGCGATGAGAGGTGATCGATTGGTGGGCGGGCTCTGGTGCCACGAGGTCCTCGCCCTGCTGTCTGATTACTTGGATGGGGAGCTTGCGGCAACCGAGCGCGATCAGGTCGAGGCGCACGTCAAGGAGTGCGATGTTTGTGAGCGCTTTGGGGGCGAGTTTGCCCATGTCGTCAAGGGGATCCGTTCCGCCCTTCGTGAGCCACCGCCTCTCGATCCCGACATTGCCGAGCGATTGCAGGAGAAGATCCTCCGATCCGGCTGAACTACCCGACCATCAACCGACTCGATGACCTGACTCCCAGCCCCGCTTGGAGCGAAGTCTGCGACCTCACCAACGTCCCACCTGATGAGACTCGAATGCATGATCCACCGACGGGAGGGATGGCAACGGCCGCAGAAGTCCTTTGGATTCGTTGGATAGGCAACTGGAACCCCCACAGCTGTCAAGGACTCGAGAGCTTCTCAAGTCCCCATCACCTGCAGGTGGATGCGACGCGTTCTGGGTCGATTGTCGAAGTCGCAGAGCACGACCTGCTGCCAGGTTCCCGTTTCGAGGCGACCTCCGGCCACCGGCAGGACGATCGAGGGTCCCAGCAATGCTGCACGGACATGGGAATAGCCGTTGCCGTCTCCCCACCTCAGGTTGTGGTCGTACTCGGCATTGCGTGGCGCCAGTTTCTCGATGGCCTTCTTCAGATCACTGACAGCACCGCTTTCGAACTCGATGGTGGTCACCGAGGCCGTGGAGCCCGGAACGGCGACAAGGACCCACCCGTCTTCGGTGCCAGTGGATTCGAGGAAGCCCTGGACATCTTCGGTCAGGTCCAGAACATCAGTCTCTCCCGAGGTGCTTCGCTCCAGGACTGTCGTCTCGAGTTTCATCGCTGAATCCTCCGGTACTCTGGTTCCTGGGCCTATACAAGCCCCTTGAGATAACCGCCCTCGACGGCGATGGCCTGTCCGGTAACGTAGGAAGCCGACGGCGAGCAGAGAAAGGCGATCACCTCGCCGATTTCCGAGGGCTCTGCCATCCGGCCAATCGGCAGCTCCCGCCCCTGCGCTGTGAGGATCTCGTCGGGGTTCTGGCCGGTTTGCTGTGCCAGTTGGGTCGCCAGCTCCTTCTGCCGCTCGGTTCGGGTGTAACCCGGGAGCACGGAGTTGACGGTGACGCCGTCGGCAGCAACCTCCAGTGCCAGCGTCTTCAGGTAGCCGAGGACGGCAGGCCGCAATGCGTTGGAGAGTGCCAGGCGTGGAATCGGCTGTCGTGCCGACACCGAGTTGATGGCCACGATTCGACCCCAGCCCCGCCTTCTCATCCCCGGTACTACGAGTCTGCAGAGTCGGGGTACGAAGAGAAAGGCCAGGGGCAGGGCCTCCTGCCAGTCGGTCTCGTCCAGTTCGACCGCAGGCTTGACACGGGGCCCACCACCATTGGCCACGAGGATGTCGATAGGCCCCAGCTGCTCCTCGACTTCGTTCACGAGGTCTTCGAGCTCTTCGGGTTGCCGAATGTCGGCTGGGATGGCCACGACCTCGCTGCCTCCTGCGGACAGCGAGCGATCTGCGGCTTCCAGCTTCTGCCCGCCACGGCTGTTCAACGCAACGCGAGCACCGAGCTCGACGAGCGCTCGAGCGGCGGCAAAGCCCAGGCCACTACTCGACCCGGTGACCAGCGCGACACGATCTTGAAGGACCTTTATGGAAGCCTCCTTGTCCTGGATCTCGAGTCAATCGATCCTCTTGCCATTCTCGTCATACTCGTAGACTCCCCGACCCACCTTCCGACCCAGGCGTCCAGCCTGGACATACTGCTGGAAGAGGTTGTTGGGTCGGTAGAGGTCTCCCAGAGACCGACTCAGGCGCTCGAGGACCGACAATCTGACATCCAGCCCCACCAGATCGATCATTTCGAAAGGGCCCATGGGGTGGTTGAGGCCCAATTTCAAAGCCTTGTCGATGTCGGAGGCGCTGGCAACTCCCTCTTGCAGCATGCGGAAGGCCTCGTTGCCGATGAGCGCGTTGATTCGCGAGGTCACGAAACCGGGCGATTCCTTCACCTCTACGACTTCCTTGCCCATCGTTTCGGCCACGTCGCGAAGCGCTTGGAGAGTCTCCCAGTCGGTTTCGAGCCCTTTCACCAGCTCGACGAGTCGCATGAGGTGGACCGGATTGAAGAAGTGCATGCCGGCGAATCGCTCTGGCCTGTCCAGGGAGCCTGCCATCTCGGTGATCGACAACGCCGAGGTGTTGGATGCGAGCAGCGCATGCTCGGGGGCCGATTGAACGACACTCTGGAAGGTGTCGATCTTGAGCTCCATCGACTCGGGTACCGCTTCGATAACCAGATCTGCCTTCGAGACGGCGCTCCCGAGCTCCTGCTGGAAGTCGAGCAGCTCTCGGGCACGCTGTGCGATTGCTGGATCCACCTTGCCCAGCTCGACGCCCTTCTCGAGGTTGCCGTGAATCTCAGTACGGGCCTGCTCGAGAGCGTCGCCGGAGATGTCGAACAGGCAGGTCTCATAACCTCCGGTCGCGGCCACGTGGGCGATTCCCCGCCCCATGGTGCCGGCTCCGAGCACAGTAATGGTGCGAATCTCCGGTTGGGTTTGCCGACTCATGGAGTGGCCTCACTCTCGTTGGGTGTGGTGTCGGTTCTTGGTGCAGGTGGGTTGCATGCGACCTCCGGGTCGCCCACCGTGAGTACGATCTTGCCGAACAAAGCCCGGTCGGTTAGGAGTTTTTGGGCTTCGGGTGCCTTTTCCAAGGGAAGCGTGCGGTCAATCACCGGTCTCAACTGGCCGGTGTCGAAGAACCTCAGGACTTCCCTCAGTTCGGCGAGACTGCCCATGGTCGAACCCAGGATCGACAGACTCTTGAAGAACACCGCCCGGAGGTTGATATTTGCTGTGGCATCGGCGGTGGCACCACAGAGTACCGCTCGACCGCCCCAGGCCAGGGCCCTCAAGCTCTCCTCGAAGATAGGTCCTCCGACATGGTCGAAAACTACCTCCACGCCCTTGCCTTCGGTGATCTTCCGTACATCCGAGGCGAAATGGCCTGACGAGTAGTCCAAGGTGTGAGTGGCGCCTAGCTGGGCGGCCTGGAGTCGCTTGTCCTCCGTGCCGGCCGTGGCGATGATCTTCCGCGCGCCAAGGAGCCTGGCGATCTGGATGCCGGCCGAGGAGACTCCGGAGCCGGCAGCGTGGATCAGTACGTCCTCTAGAGGGCGCAGCTCGGCTCGGGCTGCGAGCATGTGCCAGGCGGTGAGAAAGACCAGGGGGATGGCTGCGGCCTCGACGTAGGAGAGCCCCTTTGGGATGTCCAGGATATTGCGGCGTGGAACGGCCACGAGCTCTGCATAGCCACCGTCGCGATCCTCTCCGAAGATCCCGTAGGAGCGACAGAACTGATCGTTTGCCCCCAGACAGGCCGGACAGATACCGCAGGAGACCCCTGGAGCCACCAGAACCGGTCGGCCGGGAGCGAGATCTGCCGCGAGAGCTCCTGTTTCTTCGATCTCGCCGGCGATCTCGCTGCCCGGAATCAACGGCAGGGGGAAGCGGTGCCCCGCGACACCGTTTCGGACCCAGAGGTCCAGGTGATTGAGACCACAAGCCCGTGCGCGAACCAGGACCTCGTCGGCGCGCGGCTCAGGGCGAGGTAGCTCGCACCACTCCAGCGCCTCGGGCCCTCCATGATGGGCTATCCGATAAGCGAGCACCCGGAAATTGTAGCAGCGACCCCTTGCCCTCCCGCTGGCGTTTCGACGAGTTTCACAGAGGCAAGGTGTCCTCTCAGGCTAGACTAGGCGCGAATCGCCTGGCACCTCTCGGGTTGCGGGCGCGAATTGGCCGGCACCTCTCAGATCGCCATCCTGGAGGCTGGATTGAACAAGAAACCGTCGAACCCCTCAAGTCTGCTGATCATGGCAGTCGCCGTCGCATTGATGTGCGGACTGCCGCCCCTGCTCGCTGCTGCCAGCTCTTCGGGTGGTTACTCACCCCTGTCCTTTCTTCTGGACCTGAGGGGCGATTCGGTCAAGGTCCGTTATGCGCCTGGATCCTTGGATCGGGCCTCCCACAGCCAAGATCGGTTCGAGCTGGTGGTCTCCGACTGCAAGAGCTGGGCTCACAACTCCATGCCCCTGGTGGTCTACGTTCTCGGACCGGAAGAGTGGCAGGCGGCCGACGTAGATCGCCCCTATGGTCTTGCGCAGCACATGAGCAGCACCGAGCTGGCCGTTGCCAGTTGGGGAGATGCCCAAACGGTTGCGCTCTGGAAGGATCTGTTGGGCCGACGATTGCCTGTAGTTGAAGGCACCGCCCTGCGAGGCAGTCCGGAGGAAGTGGCCAGCATCGCCCTCCAGAACGTGTTGGCGGTCGTTGAGGCTTTCGAGATGTGTCTATCGGGCAGCGGCATCACCGGCGACCAACCTTGGATTGACGGCTTCCTGGTGCAGGTCATGACGCGGTCGTTCATCCAGAAGCACGAGGCCGGGCGGCTTTCGGAGGTCGATGGAGTCTTCGCCAGCCTTTCCGAACGGGGAGGCGGCCCCGGTGCCATTTCCTTGCAGCAGGGGCTCGAGCCCGACTCGCTGACGCAGTGGCTGTGGGCCGAGGCTCAGTTCTACGAGGCGGCCAAGCTCCTGGCAGAGGAGGAGGGTAAGGCGCCTGCCAAAGCGGTGTTCAAGCTGGCTGGAAAGCAAAAGGGCAGTCTGCAGGCGGCAGTTCTGGTGGCTGAATTCCCGATCCTCGCCGACTGGCTGATGGAGGCCTTCAAAGGCGATTCGGCAACGCCTGAGAGGCGATAGTACAAGGGTTGAGTAAGAGCTACTCACCCCTTTCGGTTCAGGGCCCGGGTAGTGGTCTGTGGAGGTCGTCCTTGCGTTTCTCGCGACTTTTGTCTAAGAATGAAAACGCTAGAGAGATACCGGAAACGAGTTCCCGGCTTCGGCCGTCGGCTGAGTTGGGAATCTGGAAAGGGAGGTTCGAGATGAAGAAGGCGTTGATGACGTTGGGTCTTGCTGTCCTGCTGGCGGCCCCGGCTATGGCAGGTAGCGTGGGCGTCTATGGCGCCTGGTGGACTACGGACGAAGCCAGCGACTCGCTTGGTCTTGGCGGTTGGGTTGATTTCTACCTCGGGAAGGGCGTCGAAATCGAGCTGCGGGGTAGTCACTTCAGCGATTTCAATACGGTCAACGACGTTGGCGACCCGGCTGACCTGCGGGTCACTGCATGGGATCTAGGCTTCACCTACAACTTCGGCTACAGCTCTGGCAACAAGCTGAATCCGTACATCGGGGGAGGCGGCACCCTTTACTCTACCGAGCTGGATCGTGTCAATAATGACAAGAGGCTGGGCACCGTGGACAACGAATGGGGTTACTACGCTGTCGGCGGACTCGAGTTCCCGATCAGCAAGAGCTTCGCGCTCGTCGGCGAGGCGATGTACCGCCAGACGAAGTTCGAGATCCTGGGCAACGACCTGAGTTTCTCGGGCGTCAAGCAAAAGGTCGACATGATGGGTTTCGAGGGCAACGTCGGCATCGCCTTCAAGTGGTAGACGTCGACCGACTCGAAGTTCCAGACAGAACCTGAATACTCTCGGCGGGATTCGGCGATCCAATCTGGATCGCCGAATCCCGCCGGTTTCCTTTTCAGGAGGGTCCCAGCTGCCCTTGGAGGTTTACTTTCAAGGTCATGACTTGTCTTCGTCCTCAGTAGTTTCGTCGCCGGATCGTTCCTCGGCATCGAAGAGCGGCGTGCGCTTCAATCCGATCCCACGCCAGACGAAGTAGAGGGCCGGAAAGACGATGAGCTCACCCATGAAGGAGGTGAACAAACCGCCGACCATCGGCGCTGCGATTCGCCGCATCACATCCGCACCTGTACCGTTGGACCAGAGGATCGGCACCAGGGCGATGAAGGTCGTCACCACTGCCATGGTCTTGGGCCGAATTCGCTGGACAGCGCCGTGGTCCACGGCTTCGCGCAGGTCGGAGAACGTGCGCATCTTTCCCTTGCTCTTCCAGTTCTCGTAGGCGATATCCAGATACAGGAGCATGACTACACCGGTTTCAGCTGCAAGCCCGGCCAACGCGATCACTCCGACCCAGACGGCGACCGACCAGTTGTAGCCCAGCCAATCCATCAACCAGATCGAGCCCACCAGGGCGAAGGGCACCGCCGACAGCACGATGGCGGTCTTGATCAGCGACTTCGTGTGGAAGTAGAGGATCAGGAAGATCAGAAAGAGCGTGATGGGCACGATCACCAGCAGTCGGGCCTTGGCGCGCTGCATGTACTCGTACTGTCCGGACCAGAAGATGCTGTAGCCCGGAGGCAGGTCGACCTTCTCCGCCACCTCCTGCCTGGCTCTCTCAACCCAGCCGCCGACGTCGATGCCGCGCAGGTCAACATACACCCAGGCATTCGGGCGGGCGCCTTCCGTCTTGATTCCCGGAGGCCCTGTTCGGATCACCAGCTCGGCCAGCTGTCCCAGAGGAACTTGGGCACCCGACGGCGCGGCGACCAGAACCTCCCTCAGGGTCGAAGGATCATTGCGCAGCTCCCGTGGGTAACGGACGTTGATCGGGTATCTTTCGAGACCCTCGACCGTCCACGAAACGTTCATTCCACCGACGGCGGATTGAATGACGTCCTGGATATCTCCGACTTTGATGCCGAAGCGTGCGGCCGCCTCTCTGTCGATCTCGAAATCGACATAGGAGCCGCCCATCACCCGCTCGGCGTAGACCGAGAGCGTTCCTGGGAGGGGTTTGACCACGGCCTCGACCTGCTCAGCAATGGTTTGCAGCTGAGTCAGGTCGGGGCCTGCCACCTTGATGCCGACCGGTGTTTTGATGCCCGTCGAGAGCATGTCGATGCGGGTCTTGATCGGCATGGTCCAGGCGTTGGTCAGCCCTGGTATCTGGATGGCTCGGTCGAGCTCGGCGATGAGGTCGTCCTTGGACAGCCCTGGCCGCCACTCCGATGGGTCCTTGAGAACGATGGTCGTCTCGATCATCGACAAGGGGGCCGGATCGGTCGCAGTGTCGGCACGTCCCACCTTGCCGAAGACGCTCTCGACCTCCGGGAAGGTCCTGATGATCTTGTCGGTCTGCTGTAGGAGCTCCTTCGCCTTGGTGATCGAAATGCCTGGAAACGTCGTGGGCATGTAGAGGAGGTCGCCCTCCCACAGCGGTGGCATAAACTCGGAGCCGATCCTCTGCAGTGGAACAAGGGTCACGGCGAGAATTACGACCATTGCGAGGATCACCAACCAGCGCCAACGTAGGGCCCAATTGAGCACCGGGCTGTAGAGAAACCGGAGGACGCGTGAAATCGGGTTACGGTCTTCGCCGCGAATCTTGCCGCGCACGAACCAGTACATGAGCACCGGCACGGCGGTAACCGCCAGGATGGAGGCCATGGCCATGGAGTAGGTCTTGGTGAAGGCCAGGGGTTTGAAGAGGCGCCCTTCCTGTGCCTCGAGGGCGAAGACGGGCAGGAATGAGACCGTGATCACGAGGAGCGTAAAGAACAGGGTCGGACCGACTTCCTGAGCCGCCTTGGTGATGATCTCCATATGGGTCCGTTTCCCCTGCCACTCTTCGTAGTGCTTGTGGGCGTTCTCGACCATGATGATGGCCGCGTCCACCAGTACCCCGATTGAGATCGCAATGCCTCCCAGCGACATGATGTTGGCGCCGATTCCCTGGATCTTCATGACGATGAACGCCATGAGAATCGAGACCGGAATGGAGATGATCGCGACCAGCGCCGAACGGAAATGGAAGAGGAAGACCAGGCAGACGAGCGCCACCACGATCAATTCCTCGAGCAGGGTGTGGGTCAGTGTTTCGACAGCTCGTTCGATCAGGGAGGTGCGGTCGTAGGCGACAGAGATCTCTACATCTTCGGGAAGGCCGGCCCGAAGCTCCTCGAGGCGTTCCTTGACACTCTCGATCACAGTCCGTGTATCGGCACCCGAACGGACCACGACAATGCCGCCGACAGTCTCCCCCTCGCCGTTCCATTCAGCCAGGCCGCGACGGATCTCGGGCCCGATTGTGACGTGCGCCACGTCTCTGAGTAGCACCGGTACGCCGCCTGGGGACGCCGTGAGCACAATGGTCTCGAGATCCCGGACGTTCTTCACATATCCCAGTCCGCGGACCATGAATTCCTTTTCGGCCAGCTCGACGACCCGACCGCCGACATCGATGTTGGAGCGTTGAATCGCCCGCTTGACCTGATCGATCGAGACGTCGTAGGCGCGCAAGCGCACCGGGTCGACCTCCACCTGGTACTGGCGCACGAAGCCGCCGATCGAGGCCACCTCGGCGACACCTTCGACCGAGGTCAGGCCGTACCGGAGGTACCAGTCCTGGTAGCTCCTCAGATCGGCGAGGGAGTGACTCTTCGAGTTGAGGACATACATGAAGGCCCAGCCCACCCCGGTAGCATCGGGGCCGAGCTGCGGCGCGACGCCCGCCGGCAGCTTCTTGGAGAGCCCGGACAGGTACTCCAGCACCCGGGAGCGAGCCCAGTACAGGTCGGTACCGTCCTCGAAGATCACGTAGACGAAGGAGAAGCCGAAGAACGAGTAGCCCCGGACGATCTTGGCGAACGGCACCGCCAGCATGGTCGAGGTGATCGGATAGGTCACCTGGTCTTCGACCACCTGGGGTGCCTGTCCGGGGAACTCGGTGAAGACGATCACCTGGACATCGGACAGATCGGGAATGGCGTCGACGGTGGTGTTGCGGATGGCCCACACGCCGCCCAGGATCGCCAGGCCGAGACCCATGAGCACGACCAACTGGTTCTCGAGAGACCACCGGATGATTCGATCCAACATGACGATCCCCTTCTAGCGGTCTTCCTGATTCGAGCGCTGCGCGATCATTTTCTGGACCGCCTCCTGCAGGTTCGACTCCGAATCGATGAGAAACTGCGACGATGTGACAATGCGCTCGCCCTCCTGCAAACCCTCGAGAATTTCGACGTCGCCACCACCTTCGTGCCCGGTTGTGACCTCGCGAGGCGCGAATCTCCCATCCCCCAGGTCGACAACCACGATGTTGCGCTGACCGGTTCGGAGGACCGCCTGAGTCGGCACCACCAGTGCCGCCTCGGACGCCGCGGGATGGAAACGAACGGTGGCGAACATTCCGGCCCTCAACTTCTTGTCGGGATTCGGGATCTCGATCTTCATGCCTAAGGTGCGCGTGGCGGGAGAGAACTCCGGCTCGACGTAGCGCACGGTGCCGTGGAAGACCTCGCCGGGGAAGTAGGTCAACTCGACCTCGGCCTCGCTACCCAAGCCGATTTCGGCGACCTGATGCTCGAAGATCTCGACCGACAGCCAGATCATTCGCAGGTCGGCGATGTGGTACACCTCGATGCCCGGCCGCACGGCCATCCCTTCCAGGCCATTCATTTTCTTCATGACGAGTCCGCTGGCTGGCGCCGCCACCTGCAGAGTCCGGAAGACCTCTCCAGTCCGCTCCAGCTCGTCGATTTGTTCGGAGGAGATATCCCAGTACCGGAGGCGCTCCCGGGCCGAGTCGGCCAGCGCGTTCGCCCGGCGCCCGGCCTCGGTACTGGTGATGTCAAACTTCTTCGCGTACTGGATGGCGGAGAGCAGCTCTTGCTCGGTCTGGACGAGCTCGGGTGAATAGATCTCGAAGAGGGGTTGGCCCTTCTTGACCGGCTCGCCCACGTAGTTGACATAGACCTTCTCGACCCAGCCGGAGTACTTCGTGGTCACGGTGACCATCCGCTCCTGGTCGTACTCGAGGTAGCCGACCGTGCGGATCTCCTGGTTCAGGTCTCGCCGCTCGACGACCGCGGTCTGGACGTTCATGTTCTGGACGACGACCGGATCGATGCTCACGGCCGTTCCCTGACCGACGACTTGGCCCGCCTGGTCAGCGTAGACCGGCACATAGTCCATCCCCATCTCGTCCTTGGCCGGGGTCGACGAGGTGATGGTTGGGTCCATCGGATTGCGGTAGAAGAGGATCTCCCGCTCGCTGCCAGTGGTTTGGCGCCGCTTCTCATTCCCAGCACCAGTCTGGCCCGCGGCCGGCACGAGCTCCATGCCGCACACCGGGCACTCACCAGGCTCGTCTTCGAGAATGTGGGGGTGCATGGGACAGGTCCAAAGCTGCCCCTCCTCGGTGCCGTGGCTCGTCTCCATCTCGCCGGTGTGGTAGCCGAGGCGAGCTTGCAGCCAGCCGTCGACGGGGTGGAGGCCCCAAGGGTCGAAGAACAACAGGTAGAAGATGACGAAGCTGAGAGCGATCCAGAGGAGCCCCTGCAACAGGCCTTTGCTGTGAGAGGATCTTGATGTCATGGGTTTGGTGCCTCCTTGTGGTGCTCGAGTCACAGCGGCCTCGCTACCGCGCCTTCGAGCCTAGCCAGGCGGATGGCGTAATCGGCCTGGGCCCGGGCGATCGAGGTCTGCGTGCGGTAGAGAACGTGCTCGGCGTCGAGCAGATCGAGGGCGTTGAAGGTGCCAGACACGTAGGCGGATTCAGCCGACGCCACCGACTCCTCTGCTTGCACGATCAGAATGTCCTCCAGCAGCCGGAGCTGTTGCCACGAAAGGGGAATCTTCTGGATCAGCTCGCCGATCGAGGACTGGATGGCGGCGACCGTCTCGCGCTTCGCCTCCTGCGCGGCGAGCTCGAGCTGCGCGGCTTCGTCGACACGGGCGGCGAGGCTCTGGCGCCAGAAGGGAATGCTCACGCCACCCTGGATGCCGAAGATGTCGTCGCCGTTGCCTTCCGGCGGCAAGGCCACTCCAGCGGGATCCTCTCGGGGTTCGACGAAGGTGTAGGTGAGGCCGACCTTGAAGTTCGGGCGGTAGCTCTTCTCGGCTCGCTCAATGCGCAGCTGGGAAGCGGCGATACGAGCGTCGAGTGCGGCGAGCTCCGGACGAGATGCCAAGGCGGAGTCCAGGAGGTCGTCATGCTCGAGGTGGATCTCGCGACCCGCCGGCAGAACCGCCGGCAGGATCACCGTCGAGGCGGGTCGATCCAGCAAGTTGTTGAGTTGAGAGTCCAGGTCGATACGTCGCTGATCGATGTCGAGGAGTTGACTCTCGGCTGCTGTGATCTCGGCCTGGATCTTGATCACGCCCTGGCTGGTGCCTATGCCTGTGGCGTAGCGCGACCGCGAGATCTCCTCGTGCTGACCGAGATGATTTAGGAAATCCTGGGTGATCTCCCTCTGGCGAGCGAGGAACGCCAGCTCGAAGTAGAGGCGCCGGACCTCGGTCACCAGGGAAAGACGCCTGGTCTCGACGTCGGCATGGAGCGAGGCGGCTGTCAGTAGACCAGCCTGCTCGTCGAGATCCAACTTGGAGAGCCAGGGCAGCTCCTGCATTAGGTTGAGTGTCAGAACCTGAGGGCCAGTTCGAGTCTCGGGGCTCTGCAGAAACGCGATGATGCCGACCGTGGGGTCGGGCAGCGCGCCAACCGCAACGCTCCGATGCTCGGCGGCTCGGGCCTGCGCCGTCGCCACAGCGACTCCCGGATTTCTTGTCAGAGCCTCCGCTATCAGTGCCGCGAGCTGTGCGTCGCTCTCGGTGCGCAGAATGCGATCAGCCGAAGCTGCGATCGGGGTGGCCGTCGTCTCCTCGCCTGGCGGCGAGTGACCGGCGTTTGGGTCTGTTTGCTGCCCGGTCAGCGGCGCGGAGAGAAGCGCCGCGGCGACCAGACAATTGGTGATCCTTGAATACACGAAAATCCTCCAAAGAGACCTGTGTTGGGGGTTTCGCCACCGTCATCGGTGACGCGCCTGCACAGTTTCGCTCTCGAGGAGGATCAGATCAAGAAGGAAGACAGGAGGGTGTAGCGCCCCAGTTCGTGTCCCTGGGATGCGATGGTCGCGTCTGAGCTCACCAACGGCTCGAGCCGTTCCTCGACCGTTGACTGTACGACCTCGGCCAGCAAGAGGCTGGATGACAGGTCGAGCTGACCGACTGGAGCCGAGTCGATGGGCTCGCGATCGATCGGGGCTTGGCAGCAAGCACCGGCCGCAGGGGTCAAGGACCCACGATCCTGCGATGTCCCGGCGCCCTCGTGACAACCAGGCATTGAGCTCCCCGCGCCGGACATGGGGCAAGCGGACATCTGGCAGACGCCCGTGTCCACGGAATCGCAGCCCCAGGCCATTGGTGAGGCCAAAAGGAGGAGAACTCCGATCAGAGCAGCGAGTGTTCTTCGACTTATCATTAGGATCCTGGTGGAACTTCTTCTGTCAAAATAGAGATCTGTCGCCCATCTGTCAAGTTGGCAATGCACCTGCTCTCGAGGTGGTACCGTAATAGAAGGAGAATCCGACGAGGTCCCCGCGACGAGTTGTGGGGCCTGATCGGGGAGGCTTGGAAGTCTCGAGGAGGAAAATAATGACGCAGCAAGATCGTCCGAAGTTCACCTATCTTGGTCACGCCACGATCCGTTGTGACATGCCTGATGGCAGGGTGTTGCTCATCGATCCCTGGGTCGAGGGCAATCCGGCCTGTCCCGAAGAGCTCAAGGAGTTCGACCGCATCGACGCGATGCTCATCACCCATGCTCATTTCGACCACATCGGTGATGCCGTGGGGCTCGCCCAGCGTTACGAGCCAGAGATCGTGGTCGCCAATTTCGAGACCTGCCACTGGTTGGAAAGCAAGGGTGTGGCGAACACTTCGGCCATGAACATCGGCGGCAGCCAGGAGGTGCTGGGCTGCAAGGTGACGATGGTCAGAGCCGATCACTCCTGCGGCATCCTGGATGGCGACCAGATTCTCTACGGCGGCACCGCAAGCGGCTATGTCGTCAGCCTGGCAGGTGGATTCACTTTCTACCACGCGGGTGACACCGGCCTTTTTTCAGACATGCAATTGATCGCGGAGATGCATCGACCGGAGCTGGCCTTCGTTCCCATCGGTGATCTATTCACCATGGGCCCCGATGCCGCGGCCCGAGCCTGCCGATTCCTCGAGGCTCGCAAGGTCATCCCGATTCATTGGCAGACCTTCCCGATCTTGACGGGCACGCCTCGGGAGTTGGAGGAGGCGCTGACCCAGCTCGGTGGGCGCACCGAGGTGATCGCCCTCCAGCCGGGCCAGTCGCACTGAGCCGGGCTGGCCACCCCGAGAAACGATGCCGACAAGCACCGTCGAGGACTATCTGAAGTGCATCCTGCTGGCGGAGCAGGAGGCGCCGGAGCAGCCGGTCAGTACCGGGCAGATTGCAGGTGCGCTGAGCGTGGCGCCAGGCACGGTCACCGCGATGCTCAAGACCCTGGCCAATAGTGGTCTGGTGAGCTACGAGCCTTACTCAGGGGTGTCCCTCACCGATCCGGGACGTCAGCTGGCGGTTCACGTGCTGCGCCGCCATCGACTGGTGGAGCTCTTCCTGGTGCGGGTAATGGGCCTCGACTGGGCGGAAGTGCACGACGAGGCCGAGCTGCTGGAGCACGCCGTGTCGGATCGCATCATCGAGCGCATGGACGCCATGCTGGGGGCGCCCGATGTAGACCCCCATGGTGACCCGATCCCCACGGCGGGTGGGGAAGTGGAGCACCGAGAGCTCCAGAGTCTGCTCGACTGTCCGTCGGGAGTCTGGCTGCAGGTCGCCCGGGTCACTGACCAGACCGTCGACTTCCTCCAGCTGGTGGAAACCGAGCGATTGAAGCCAGGCAGTCGACTCAAGGTGATTCGCCGCGATGAGGCGGCCGATACAATGGAGTTGGAGCGCCCAGGCGTGGGGCCGCTTGCACTGGGCCTGCGGGCGGCTTCCAAGATTCTGGTCTCAGAGGAACTCTAGCCAGGGCCGTTCAGAGGCGGTTCACGGCAAGCCATCGGGCTCGCATCAGCAGTGATAGACGGGATGCGGCTCCCAGCTGTGGCGACTCCTGCCGCAGACCCGCACCCGTTTCCTCCAGCAGATTCAGCAGACGATCCCCTGCCAAGAGCAGGTACTTGCCACAACGCCTGTAGTCGGGTGGCAAGTCGGGGACTGTCCGCGCCGAACGCATCAGCAATGGTCGAATCCTGGCGCACTCGGAATGTACGGCCTTCTCCAGTACCTCGATGTCAACGCTGGTGGATGTCTGCCAGGGCTCGGGCAGCTCGGCGACGGGGAGCCTTGCCTGGTGGCGGCGAAGATCCTCCCCCAGCATTCTCAGCGAGAGGATTCTGGTCAGGGCTGCGGCCATAGCCTCGAGAGCGGCAGAGGGCGGTTCGCCGACGAGCACCTCCGCCAGGGCTCCACCTAGCTCGGCGCTGTCGCGTTCCGCGGCTTCGGCCGTGGCTGGGCGACGCACGGTGGCCCGGTGACGGGCTGCACTCATCAACCGGTCGAAGCCGTCTCGCGACCAGGGAATCTGCTTGTCGAGTTGTGCGATCTGCATGAAAACGGGCTGTCCAGGCGGCTCACCGGTCAGGGCGGCTTCCAGACTGAACTCCCAACGGTTGATCTGGGAAAGACGCTCCCCTTCGAGGCCGCTCTGACGGGCGAAGTCGAAGAGCGTGAAGGCGAAGGTGGCGAGCGCCTGTGCCCGGCGACGCTCGGTGGCCGGCAGGAGTGTCAGGGCAGGTGCAAAGTCGAGGAGAAGTCGCCGGGTGACCTCGGCGCAGAGGGCCGCGGCCTCCCGGGGATCGGTCATGTCGAGGGGCCGACGGATCTCGTCGGTCAGCCGGCTGTGGCGACTGGAGACGCAGTCTTCGGCTCGTCGGCTGACGTCCGGCGGCTTCTCGATGCTCCCGGAAGAGACCTCGGTGGCATCGGGCGCCAGGGCTTTCCCCGCTTGCTCTCTGTCTTCTCGCATGGTGGGTGCTTCGGTCTTGGATCGGTCTCCCGATCCTAGCAGTCGATGCATCTTCCGCGTCCACGCAGTCTGTGCTTCCCGTGGCAATCTAGAGAGATATGGAAATATGCCAATTGGATATACTGGCTGGGCCCTTTGGGAAAGGAGCCTGGAGCAATTTCGGTGGCTGTGAAGAGCTTCATTCCCGTTCGAAGAACGACTGACTAGATTGGGCGAGTCGATGGCGAGGCAAGACCGAATCAAGCGCCGCATGGTCCGTCAGCTGGTGCGCGACAACCTCGAGACCCTCGAGGGAGCTCACCCCCGACGACGTGGGCGCCGTCTCCGAACAGTGCTGACCGTGGCACGGGTGCTTCTCCTTGTCGCACTGCCAGCAGCGCTGTTCACATCGACCTATGTCTTGTCGACTGTGGCTGCCGAGTGGCGGGACGATGTCTGGCAGGATGACGCACACAACCCGACTTTTTCGACAAGGGCACCGATCTCCTTCAGCGAGATGGAGCCGCTGCCACCCATCGAACCGAACCGGTCCATGGCGACACCCCAACCGATCGATCCGTCAGTCCTGCCTCTTGCTCTGCACACCGTAGTGCTGGACCCGGGGCATGGTGGTGAGAACGAAGGCACCATCTCGCCGACGGGCCTGATCGAGAAGGAGATCACCCTGGATATCGGGCAGCGTGTCCGCAGCCTGCTCGAGAGCTACTCGTACAAGGTCGTGATGACGCGCCAACGCGACGAGGATTTTTCACTCAAGCAGCGGGCCGAGCTGGCCAACAAAGCGCGGGGTGACATCTTCGTCTCGATTCACGTGAACTGGATCGAGAACAGGGAGGTTCGGGGGGTCGAGACTTTCTTTCTGGGCGCCACCGAGGACCCCTACCTGGAGGCCCTGGCGGCACGTGAGAACCAGAACTCCGGCTACTCGCTGGCTGACTTCCGAGACATCCTGGAGCAGGTCTACGCCGGGGTGAGACAAGAGGAGTCACGACAGCTCGCCGGAGCCATGCAGCAGGCGCTGTACGATTCGCTGCGGGCCGTGAACTCCACTGTTCGCGATCGGGGAGTCAAGAGCGCACCTTTCGGGGTGCTGACCCACACGGAGATGCCGGCCATCCTGGCGGAAGTCTCCTGTGTGTCCAACGATGTCGAGGCCCGGCTTCTCATGACGCCGATCTATCGCCAGTACCTCGCCGAGGCCATCGTGGAGGGCATTCAGATCTACGCCCGGAGCCTGGGCCAAGCCAACCATCTCGAGGGTTGATCGATGTCCGAAGCCACACCGCAGCAGGGGAGCGACAGCGTGCTCAATCTGGGAGTCGACTTGGGTACTTCCAGGAGCTCGGTGTCGGCTTCGAACGGGGTGCGCCAGGCCGTCGAGAGCTACGTCGGGTGGCCGCTGGACATGGTCGCCCGAAAAGTTCTGAGGAGAGATGTTCTGGTGGGCAGGGAGGCCCTCGACAATCGTCTGATGCTGGATCTCCATCGGCCCCTGGAACGGGGTCTGATCAAGGAGGGGTCGGACAAGGACATTCACGCCGTGCGCGAGCTGCTCAAGCACCTGGTATCGCTGGCTCTCGCGGGAGCCGATCGCGACATCATGACTGTCCAGGCGGTGGTCGGTGTACCGGCCGAGGCATTGAGGGTCAACAAGCAGCAGCTGCGGAGCGCGCTGAAGGGCATCGTGGATTCGCTGATGATCGTCTCCGAGCCGTTTGCCGTGGCCTACGCTCTGGAATCATTGGTCAATTCCCTGATCATCGACATCGGGGCCGGCACCGCCGACTTCTGCGTCATGCACGGCAGGTACCCATTGGAAGAGGACCAGCGAACGCTGCCCATCGCCGGTGATCATGTGGACGAGCAGCTTCACCGGCTGATCACTTCCAAGTACCCGGACGCCAAGATCTCGCTCCACATGGCGCGGGAGTGGAAGGAGAAGCACAGTTTCATGGGCGAGCCGACTGAGAAGGTCTGGGTCGTCGCTCCAGTCCAGGGACGGCCTACCGAGTTCGACGCCACGGAGCCGATGCGGGCGGCCTGCGAGAGTCTGCTCCCATCCGTCAAGGAGACCATGTTGGATCTGATCTCACGCGTGCAGCCCGAGTATCAGGATAGGGTGCGCAACAACGTGATCCTCTCCGGCGGCAGTGGTCTGATTCGTGGATTCGGGATGGCCTTGCAGCAAGGTCTCGAGGACGTCGGTGGCGGGCGAGTCCGCGTAGTGGCCGACCCCCTACATGTGGGGGCCGACGGAGGTCTGGCCCTGGCCATGGACGCGCCTCCCTCCGAATGGGACAAGTTGGCAGCGTGAGCCCACCACCCACCCAGGGCGTAAGGGCGTAAGGGCGTAAGGGCGTAGGGGCGTAGGGGCGTAAGGGCGCAGGGGCCTAGGGGATCCTGGGTTACGACAAGGATTGCCGGCTCGCCCCACCGCGCACACGGAGCAAGGGTGTAAGGGCATGGGGACGGAAGAGCCACCAGCGGCTCCACCTGGTCAAGGCCTCGCCGCCACCTCGAGCCACGTAAGCCCCCAAGCCCCCAAGCCCCCAAGCCCCTAAGCCCCCAAGCCCCTAAGCCCCCAAGCCCCTAAGCCCCTAAGCCCCCAAGCCCCCTAAGCCCCTAAGCCCCTAAGCCCCTAAGCCCCCTAAGCCCCTAAGCCCCCTAAGCCCCCAAGCCCGTGGTACCGATACAATTCACTCGAGCCGTGCGGCGAAAGTGGTCATGAATAAGAGACAGGCGACAAAGCGAGTCGAGGAGCTCCGCGAGGCGATCCGCCGGCACGACTTCCTCTACTATGTCAGGGACTCGCCAGAGATCTCGGATGAAGCTTACGACCAGCTGTTTCGCGAGCTGAGTCGGCTCGAGGACGAGCATCCTCAGCTGCTCGCAGAGGACTCGCCTACCCAGCGGGTGGCGGGTGAGCCCCTGCCCGCATTCGAGGCGGTGGAGCACGCCGCACTCATGCTCAGCCTGGACTCCGACGTCGACCCGGAGGTGCTGCGGCGCTTCGACGAAAGGCTACAGAAGGCCGCAATCGAGGAGACGCAGGTCGAGTACGTGGCCGAGCCCAAACTGGACGGTGCTTCCGTCGAGCTGGTCTACGAGGGAGGCCTGCTGACCCGGGCGGCTACCCGAGGTGACGGCAGACGAGGCGAAGGGATCCTGGCCAACGTCAAGACCATCGCCGCGGTGCCGCTGCGACTGCGGGCAGACGAGGTACCGGCGCCGCCCTTTCTCTCGATTCGCGGCGAAGTCATCATGCAGCTCGAGGCTTTCGAGCAGCTCAACGAGCGACTCATGGAGGCGGGTCGGGAGCCGTTCGCCAATCCCCGCAACGCTGCAGCTGGCGCCCTGCGTCAGCTGGATCCCAGGATCACCTGGTCACGACCCCTGGATATCTTCGTCTACGACATCCTGGCCGCCGACGGCCTCGAGCTCGAGACCCAGTGGGAGGTGTTGGAGAGGCTGCGCCGATGGGGCCTACGCGTCAACGACCTGCCACGACTCCTCTCTTCCGTCGAAGGTCTCCTGGAGTATCACGCGGACCTGCTGGAGCGACGCGACGACATCGGCTACGAGATCGACGGGGTCGTTATCAAGCTGAACGATCTCGGGATGAGGCAAAGCCTTGGCTCGACGGCCCGCCACCCCCGTTGGGCCTTCGCCTTCAAGTTTCCGCCCCGCAAGGAGGTAACCCGCGTTCTGAAAATCCTCGCCAGCGTCGGTCGCACCGGTGTCGTCACACCGGTGGCGATGATGCGGCCGGTCGAGATCGGCGGTGTGACGGTCAGCAGGGCGACGCTTCACAACCGTCAAGAAGTGACGCGAAAGGATATCCGGGAAGGGGATCGCGTGCGGGTGCAGCGGGCCGGAGATGTGATTCCACAGGTGGTGGAACGGATCGAGGAGCCCGGGCGAAAGCGAACCCCGAGGTTCGAGATGCCTGCCGAATGTCCCTCATGCGGGACCCCTCTCATCGAACGAGGCCCGTTCAGCGTCTGCCCGAACAGTTTCGAGTGCCCCGCGCAGCTCGCCGGGAGATTGCTGCATCTGGGGTCGCGCAACGCCCTGGATATCGAGGGCCTGGGCGATGAGACGGCAAGGCTATTGGTGGACAGGGGGCTGGTGCGACAGCTTCCCGACCTGTTCGATTTGAAGGCGGAGCAGCTGCAGGAGTTGGAAGGCTTCGCGGAGAAGTCGGCGACCAATCTCGTCGACGGCATTCGAAGCGCCTCGCGTACCGACCTGGCTCGTTTCCTGACCGGGCTCGGGATTCCAGAGGTCGGCGTAGCGGTGGCTCGTCAACTGGCGCGTCACTTCCGATCCATCGAGGCGCTCCGAGAAGCCGATGAAGAAGTGCTGCAGGAGGTCGACGGCGTCGGGCCCAGGATGGCGGAACAGATCGTCGGGTTTTTCGTCGAGCCGCACAACGAGCAGGTGTTGGATCGCTTACTTGAAGGCCGTGTAGAGCTGCTCGAACCTGCCGATGAGGAGATCTCGACCGACCTGGAAGGGCTTCGATTCGTCCTGACCGGTGGTCTGGAACGACTCTCGCGCGGCGAAGCCAAAGAGCTGCTGGAGTCGTTGGGGGCCAAGGTGACTGCCGCTGTTTCCTCGAAGACCGACTACGTGGTCGCTGGAGAGGATCCCGGATCGAAGCTGGAGAAGGCCGAAGAGCTGGGGCTCCAGATCCTCGACGAGACGGCCTTTCTGGAGCTGTTGCGGGCCAGTGGTGCTACTGCCTGACTGCAGATGAGCCCGGCTCGGCCTCGGGCAGCACATCGGGCCACCACCCTCCCGGCTGGTCGACCTCGAACGGACAGGTGGCTTGAATTCCGAGCTTTTCGAGCATGGGGTGATGGGAGCGCAGAATCGGATGGGTCACGTTCATCGCTTCGCACCGGTACCCGCCGCAGCGGTAGATGGGGCTGCCAAAGGACATGGCGAGGAGTAGCGCACAGGTCAGGCCGGCGTAGAGGGCAGTGCCCCGGAGAGCGAGGTGGCGCCGCGGGCCTTTCAGGAGCGCTGCTCCAGCCAGGACCGAGGGCATGATCGCCAAATGGAGCAGCACCACGATCTGCCAGCTCATGGTCGTGGTGGGTGAGAAAAAGCAGGCCAGCAGCAGGACCAAGAAGGACCACCTCACGACTCCCTTCAACCACGTGCGGTCTGAGGTTCCAGGTTGGCTGGCTCGCCACCATCCCTTCGAGTGGCGCCACAGTCGAAGGTTGGCCCAGACGGCCACCGGGACGGTGAGGAGCCCCAGGATCCACCAGACCGCTGGCAGCATCGGTGCCATGGCCTGACCAGCCTTGGGTCCCACGAGGGCGGTGAAGTCGAGGCAGTACATGGAATCACTCACCGCCAGAGAATCGAGCCGCAGCCAATACCCGAGGCCCCGGGTCAGGTAGCTCAAGGGGCGAAGTCCGGAGGCCAGAAGACCCTCGCCTGTCGGCAGGAGCGAAGGGTCTTGCAGGATCGCGAGAAGCCAGGGCGTGAGCGAAGCCGCAACGACGACGACTCCCAGTGCCGCACCCTTTAGGTGGATCTTGAAATAGCCCCGCCACCACAGGACGACCGAGATCGGCGCCAGCAGGATGGCCGAGGCGTGAAGCTGGGCCGGCAGGCCGATCGCCAGCACGAGCAGGAAGCTGGGCCAAAGTCGTGCCTGGTGCCGCTGCCGATACACGCTCCAGAAGTGCAGCGCTCCGAAGAAGAGCATGTAGTTCGGGTTCCACAGGAAGGTCGAGTGGTAGAGCCGCCAGGGGCTCAGCCAGTACAGGATCGCGAAGAGCAGCCGCCCACCCCGCCCAGTGACCCTGGATACGAGACGATCGAGTACCCAAAAGGCGACGATCTGCAGACCGAGTATCAGTAGGGTGGGGGCGCGATGGTGGCGCCAGACAAGCAGTGGCAGACCGGTGACGAGGGCCGTGAGCCCGCCGGGCGCCTTGCCACCTGCGGAGGTGGGCAACCCGAAGGGAATCCAGACGCCGTCGGTGATCAGAAACCACCCGCGGGCCAACATGTTCAGCTGGTCGCCCGCTACCTGGCTGCGGACGAGCATCAAAACCGAGAAGAAGGCCCCGAGCACGACAACGAGCCAGAAGAAGCGGTCGTTCCGCACTCGACAACTGTATCAGCGCACTCTCGACGCTCAGCTCGAGCCAGGGACTAGAATCAGGGCGGAGGATGCCGATGGAAAACCTCGAAATCGCCCAGGTTCTCTCGCAGATGGCAGATCTGCTCGAGATCCAAGACGCCAACCCATTTCGGGTACGGGCCTATCGCAATGCCGCTCGTTTCGTGGATGGTCATGCCAAGCCGATGCGCAGGCTCGTGGCGGAAGAGAGCGATTTGACGCAGCTGCCTGGTATCGGCAAGGAGATGGCCAGGCATATTCACGAACTGATTGAAACCGGTGGCCTCGCAGCTCTCGATGAGCTGGCCGAGAAGATCCCCCGCTCTCTCATCGACGTCATCGAGTTGCCCGGGGTGGGTCCCAAGAAGGCAAAGAAGCTGTGGAAGGAGCTTGGCATCGAAACCGTGGACGAGCTCGAGCAAAGAGCCGAATCGGGAGAAGTCGCAGCCCTGGACGGATTCGGGGAAAAGAGCCAGCAGAAGATCCTGATCGGTATCGAACAGTTCCGGCAGCACCGGAGTCGTTTCAAGCTGGTGGAGGCCGATCTGTTGGTGACCCCGCTGCTCGAGTATCTTCAGGAGAGCCCGGAGATCGAGCGCCTCGAGGTGGCGGGCAGCTACCGTCGCCGGGTGGAGACGGTCGGCGACATCGATCTTCTAGCCATTGCCAGCAACGCGGAGACGGTGATGGATCGCTTCACTTCGTACTCGAAGGTCACCCAGGTGCAGCTGTCGGGTAGCACGCGGGGCAGGGTCTCGCTGCAGTCCGGCCTGGAGGTCGATCTGCGGATTCTCACCGAACCGAGCTATGGCGCGGGGCTCGTCTACTTCACCGGCTCCAAAGAGCACAACATCAAGCTGCGCAAGCGGGCCCTCGAGAGGGGGCTGAGGCTCTCGGAGTACGGCGTCTTCCGAGAGGAAGGTGAGGACCAGGAAGTGTCGGGGGAGAGGGATCCGCGGGCGGGCGAGCTGATCGCCGGTCGAAGCGAGGAGGATGTCTATGCTGCCGTGGAGCTGCCCTGGATCGCGCCAGAGCTACGAGAGGATCGTGGCGAGGTGGAGGCGGCAGCCAAGGGCGAGCTGCCGGTGCTGCTGGAGCTGCCCGACATGAAGGGCGATTTGCAGATGCACTCCACCTGGTCGGATGGCAAGAACAGTATCGAGGAGATGGTGGCTGCCTGTGCGGCGCGCGGCTACGAGTACATGGCCCTGACCGATCACAGCAAGGCCCTGGCCATGACCGGCGGACTCGACGCCAAGCGCATCCGCGAACAGTGGGAGGAGATCGAAGAGGTTCAGGCGCGGCACCCCGAGATCCGTATCCTGAGAAGTCAGGAAGTGGACATCCTGGCCGACGGATCGTTGGACCAGGACGACGATGTGTTGGAGGAGCTCGATTTGGTGGTCATCTCCGTCCACTCCCGCTTCGAACTGCCTGCGACCGAGCAGACGGCGCGGGTCCTGGCGGCCCTCCAGCACCCACAGGTCGACATCCTGGCCCACCCGACCGGAAGGCTCATCAACCGGCGACCGCCGTTCGAGCTGCAGCTCGATGAGGTGCTGCACTGTGCCAAGGACAATGGTGTGGTGGTGGAGCTCAACGCTCATCCGGAACGACTGGATCTCAAAGATACCCACCTCATGTTGGCTCGCGAGATGGGCCTGAAGGTCGCCATCAGCACCGATGCCCATCGGGTTCGGGACCTCGACCTCATGCACTACGGTGTCGAGCAGGCCAGGCGAGCCTGGCTATCGAAGTCGGATGTGGTGAACACCCTACCGCTAGACGAGTTCTTGCGATTCCTTACGGCCTAGGTCCGGCTACCCAACTTGCGGTTGTGGCCCCAGGCCCCAGGACCCAAGCCCTCGAGACCTCGAGACCTCAAGTCCCCAGGACCTCAATTCGTCGGTTTGTTAGTGGGTGTGGTCTTCGGCGTGCCCCAGAACGCTCTCGCACTGGTCGGGGGTCAGAAGACCTTCACTTTGCAGTCGAAGGGCGAGAAACTCCGCGATCGTTGTCAGATCCCACAAGGCCAACTTCTGAGCCTCCATGGGGCTCAGGGCCTCGTGCCGGATGGCGAGGAAGAGGAGAAATTCGGCCAGGGTGTCGATCACTGGCCTACCCTCGGGTGCGGCTTGGAGGGCACTGTCAATTCCAGGTAGCTGTAGTGACATCGTTAAGTCCGCGGTAGTTCACGTCCGGCTGCGACCATCCTCGCGTAATCGGTAGGTGGCCGCAGTTAGTTTCTCCACTGCGGTGGGGTGGGAGAGTGTGCTGAGTCAGAAGCCGGCCAGGGATCGGGCCTCGTCGAGGAGGTTGAAGACCCGTTCCTGGTTGCGAGCTGGGTTGCTGTAGGTAGTGGCGGTGCCCCGGGCCGTGGCATCGAATTGCGAGAACATCGTGCGCAACTCACTGGCGGCCTCGGCCGCTTTGCTGCAGGCTTCGGCAGGGCAGGAGCATGTCATCCCGGCGTCACGAATCTCGGCCTCGACATCCCAGCTGGCGGTGGACCACTCATCCACATCGGTCGGTCCGGTGCTGAATCTCCGTACCAGTTGGCCCAGGCTGTCGTTGGCTTGGGCGACGCTCTCGATACAGGACCAGGCGGGATCGGACGTGTCACCGTCCGTAGCTTGATAGCTGCGGGCGGTCGGCGCAACCTGCTCTCGAATCCAGGGCAGGCCGCGGGTTAGAGCGAAGTAGATGATGGCCATGACCACCGCGAAGGAGACGAGTTTGGAGAGCATGAGTGATCCTCCTCTGAGCCCGGCTAGGACTCACTGGGCTTGGAAGTAGCCGACATCTTGCGCCGTTGGGCGATCTCGGGCGCCTCCTTGAGGCAGGTTCCCAGGATTCGCAGGGAAGTCCAGAAGGCAGCCAGTCCGGTGCGCTTCAGCTCGGCAGGGGCATCGCCGACTTGGGGAAAGCCCCTGCCGTCGGCTTGCAGGTTCTCCCAATCGCGGAACAGGCGTCCCCACTGGCTTTCCAGGACCTCGGCCATCTGCCGCTTGGCCTTGAACGGATACCAGAAGGTGTCGTGGTACAGCACGCTTGCAACATAGGCCCAGGGCGCCAGCACGGTCTTCAGGGACCACTCGATGGGCTTCTTGAGGGGGCCCCAGTAGATCTTGTGCTGCATGCGCGAGGCGAAGGTCATCTTCTTGAACGGCCCGACGAAATCCCAGCGTTCGGCCGCCGCCGACTCGTCGCCGACCAGCTCGATCTCTCGGAGGTCGCCACAGCCGAGCCCGAGCTCGTGGGCCAGCCGGATGAAGCGAATCTCCATGGGGTCGAAACCCATCAGGGCGGCCGCCACCGCGTCGATGGCCACCTGGTCCGAGCTGGCGAGGATCACGTTCTTGACGTGCGGGATCATGCACCTCGGTCCGGGACCGTCGCCCGCGAAGGTGCCATCCATGACCGCGAAGACGCCGCGATGGATCTTCTTCTGAATCATCAGGAGATCGACCAGGGTCTCGTGGATCACCGGATGGGTCCAGTGCCGCTTCTCGTTGAGGAGGCCACCGAAGGCGTTCTTCATGGCGCCAGTGGTCGTCGTGAAGACATGCGTCTTCACCGTCGGCAGATGGATGATGTTCTCGCCGATGAAGCGTCGGGGGATGTGGAATCCTTTCGGGTAGACCTCGTTCAGGCAGAGGAAGTCGTCCGCCAGATCACCGACGGCGTCGCGAATGTGTATCCACTCTTCACCTTCGTATAGATGGACGTTGTCGAGCCCATGAGCTTCGACCACAGGCAGTTGTTTGTTCTCGCGCTCACCCAGATGAGCGTCGATGACGACCGTCCGGTTGTGACAGGCGTGGATCAGGGCAGGGTCGTATCCGTCCCGCAGCATCGTTCGAATCACACCGTCGAGCTGCCACGGCGTGGTGGAGCTGCCCGGGTAGAAGAAATGCCACGAAATGTTCACCTTGAGCGCGGTGTCGGCGTCGGGAGCGATGACTTGCCTGTAGCCGGCCAGGTGCATCAGCTCACTGTAGTCGGCAAGCACCGACCCCGGTTCGGTCTTCAGGATGGCTACGCGCGATTTCGTCATGGACTTCACCCTTGGAAGTGGGCGGGAGTGTACCACTGCGCGACTGTGAAAATATAAAGCTGGGGGTGGTGGGTCCCAGGCGGCGGCCCCGGCGTGAACCGTGGCCGCCGTGGGGTCAGTGACAAAGGTCCGAGGCGTGCGTCAGGAGAATGTCATGCACCTCTTCGGAGGACAGCAGGCCATCCTGTTGGAGTCGGAGGGCCAGGTACTCAGCGATCGTGATCAGATCCCAATTCAGCAACTCGGTGGCTTCGTCCTGACTGATGGCGCTGTCGCGCACGGCAAGTTGCAGAAGGGCGTCTGCCACCGCATCGATCGATGGTGGGGGACAGTGCCTGAGCTCAGCTACGACGAGTTCTCTGGGTTGTTCCATGGCCATTACCTCAAGCTTGGACTTGGGCTTTGCTGCCGAGGTTCGGATCCCGACTCTTCGGTCTTCTCTTTGGCGCTCGGTTGATATCGACGTACCCAGTACCTGTAGTACTCCCCGGAAGCGGTAAGGTTCTCGCAAACCTTTGCGCACCGCTCGCAGAGAAACTTGTCGGTAAGGGACCCGCAATCCGGGCAACGGTGTGGAGAGTTCCGATTCATCGAGTGCTTTCTCCAGCTCGCATTGTGGCGTTTCTCTCAGTTCACCTGAGGTATACAGCAGGAAGC
>Ga0316187_10000549_pt1 | contig 29822 bp, 24 predicted proteins | sample CroRivburrow1_MG_FD_204927 | JGI IMG/M metagenome (GOLD analysis project Ga0316187, IMG submission 204927) | Coastal sediment microbial communities from Maine, United States - Cross River worm burrow 1 | ecosystem: Environmental > Aquatic > Marine > Coastal > Sediment | place: USA: Maine... | reverse complement strand
TCATAGGGTATAAAATTAAGCGGCATCATCGCACCAGAGATGATCAAAAGAGGGAGCGATATAATCCGTGCAATATTGCCAACTTCTGGCACCAGTGATGATAGAACGGATAGGGTAAGCCCTACCCCCAGCCCTAGCATCCAGAGGGAAACCCAAGCAAAAAGAGCCCCAAGCAGATCTGAAGGCATTAGGCCTAAACCCATCAATTGACTGGCCAATATAAAAAGAAGGAGTACGATGGTTTTTAGTAGTCCTTCCAGATAACAGCGAATCAGCACAGGATCAACAGGCCTTACTTGCCGGTAAGCAAACAGCGCTTTGTTGGCATCTACAGCGCCAACTGATCTCATCATATTTTCACGAAACAAGTAGAAACCAAGCAGGCCACATATCAACCAGGGAATAAAATCCACTCCACCTATATGATGCCCACTACTTACAACTGCTCTAATTGCAACCATAACCACAACCATAGCGATGGGTTCTACCAACATCCAAAACCAAGCAAAGCGATCTGCAGTAGTGCGCGCTATGGCCTCACGCATAAACAATGCATGCCAAACACTCCGGGTTACCTGCCAAGATGTGCGATAGGCCAAATGATCTATTTCTTATAGAAAACCAATTAGCAACAACTTACTTTAAAGATCTACAGCGACTTTAGCGGCAATCGCAATCTGATACAGAATCTGGCTTATACTCGTTGCGAGTTGCAGATTTTTAGTGGGTACTGCAGGTAACACCAGTATTTCATCGCCTGGTTTTAGCTTTGCCCCAGTGGCCTCACTAACTTCACCACTTTGATGGACTACCAAAATCCGCTCTTTATCAGCATGCTGTGTAAATCCACCCGATTTTTGGATGTAATCCATTGCCTCCATTCTTGGAGAATAGACAAGGGATTGAGCCATCAATACTTCACCGCTGACCAGCAGCGAGTCTGAGCGTTCTGGAATTGTGATGACATCCCCATCCTGTAGTCGGGTATTGAAGATATTACCATTTTGTGAAACAACCAGCCGGCCAGTGGGCTGAATTTTAGAGACGCGTTCAACGAAATTATTGATAAGCTCTGCTTCACGAACTCTGATTTGAGCTTCGTCTGGTGTTGAGGAGGGCGCGCCCAAATAGGTGGTTTCAAGTCGACGCAAACTCTCTGTCAGCGATTTCTTTTGGCGCTCAGCAATACTCAATCGTCGAATAGATATGCTACTTACATCAGTGAGTGATTCAGGCACTTCAACAGCATCAAGCAGCTCATGCAGCATTGCATCCTTTGGAAGCACATATCTTGATGGACCAAAAAAGCTTCCCTCAAGTTGGACAACAATCGATTTATCACGTTGGTCCGCACTGAATAGAACTTCATCACCATCGTGCAAAACTGCAGAGGAGAAATCAGCCAATGGATAATAAGCAGATATTGGGCCTGTTGAACGCACGCCCCGAAGCAGCACGTGTGAGACATCAGCTCGAAGCCGTGCCAATTTCAGCAAGGCCCCACTTTGTAGCTCGTTAGAATGAAGTTCGTAATGATGAGTACGCTCCACATCACCCACAACAGTCACTTTCAGACCGCGCTCTTCAACAATGACGGTATCTCCATCCCGAAACTGTATGCGCGTCAGAGAACCCGATAGCAGGAAATCATAGAGGTCGACGTGAGCAATAGTCTTACCGTGTCTAATTATTCGGATTTTTCGGTAACTCCCAAGCTTGCTATCTACGCCACCGGCTTGGTCAAGAAAATAGAGGATAGAGTCATTGGGCGTACCTGCATATCGACCTGGGGTTTTGACATAGCCTGTCACAAAGACAGCTACTGGTTGCACCCCCTGCAAATTGGTATACACATAAACATTTTCAGGGTAGATCGTTTGCACGGCACGACGAACCGTATCATCCAGCTTGCTGTGAGTAACACCTTGCACCTTTACAGGACCCACAGATGGAATAAAAACATTGCCCTGAGCATCGACAGGCATAACACGGTTAACATCTATGGAGCCCCAGATACGTAGTGTAATCCGGTCGCCTGGCGCAATAAGGTAGTTAGGATTTAACCCATCAGCTCGTACACCTCTGAAGCCGCCTGCAAACAGATACGATCCAAACGGCGTAATCTCTCCAGAGGGATCGTCTGCATCCGTTGGGCCATATGTTCCAGTACTCCAGATAGTTTGGGGTTCCGGTTCCAATTTATCAGGAATAGCTTCTGCTTCCTGGTTTGAAGGAAGACTGCCACCTTCAATACCTAGCGCAAAACCGCATTGGGCAAAAAACATCAGGAAAGTGGCAACGACCGCAATTTTAAGATGCATGCTTACTTTATTTATCATGACTATGAACCCAAATTATTAACTTAAGCAAACCTACAGAGCTTCCTTATGGTGAGTAACCGCTCGAACCGGAACCCAATAGCCCGTAGCCGTATTGCAAACCAACTCATCTTCTATTTGCTTTGACGAAACCAATTTAACCTTCAGCCCACGGCACTGACGTCCACTTGCCGCATAATAGGGTGCGGAAACAACGATCTCAGCACTCTCCCCCCATGGGCTATTATCCAGTTTGTTTTTTGCACCGGCAGGGGCATCATTGAAAAACTGATCCAGTTCACCAAAAATGCTTTCTTTTGGCTCCATAACCACTTCAGCCGCATAAACTTCTGTGCTGGAAGTTAATCTTAGAAATTCAGCTACACGGTTTACACTGTCTGAAACCGGTATACTTTTACACCCTGTCATAGCTCCTGACACCACAAGTGTAGCTATAATTTTGAGAAAATTACGGGTATTCAATACCAAACTCCTAGTAATTATTTTATACGTCAATTAGTTAGCCGTTAAACTACAACCATATTAAGGCATTAATGATACTGCATACTATCATTACTATACAATGAAGCAGATAGCAGCACCGTACCGCCCGCTTTATACCAAACTTGGTTACCCCAAAAGTTTCACGCCATGCACCACAGCTTTCTCTCTAAAACTCCAGATCAAGCTATAACATTTTGTTTTTTAGCTAAAACTGTACTTAGGGCCAGCGCATTTGCTTTCAAGTGAACCGGGTTAATCGTGCCCACAATAGCAGCACTTACCCCAGGCTGCGCAAAGATAAATCGCATCGACTCTTCTACACTTCCATTTTTTATATGGCCGCTCTGTAGGGCTTTTTTAATAAGCACACCCTTATTCTGTTCAGCTGCCGCTTTTAGTACAGGGATCTCATCATGATAAGTCGGGTTACAGGTAGCCATCACCACATCTGTATCAGCTACTGCCTGCAAGCCGCCCGCTACTGTTTTACTGGACATGCCATGAGCGCGGATGATTCCTTTCTCTTTTAATGTGCGCAGGGCATCCAGCACACCCTCTTCTTTAAGAATGCGGCAATCGTCACCATCAGAGTGAATCAGCACAACATCCAGATAATCTGTTTTTAGGTTGCGGAGACTCTGCTCTACCGTACGGATGGTGGTGTCATAAGAGAAATCAAAATACGATTTACCTCCTTCAAAAAACTCACCCACCTTGGAGACGATCACCCAATCCTCTCTTGGGCCTGGCAACAGCTGCCCCAGACGCTGTTCACTATTGCCGTAGGCGGGGGCTGTATCCAGTAGATTGATCCCCAGCTCACGAGCCAATGAGAGTAACGCTACAACTGCTGCATCATCAGGAATTTCAAATGAGTGAGGGTATTTTACCTGCTGATTACGCCCCACTTTGACTGTGCCAAACCCTAAAAGACTGACCAGAATACCGGTTGCACCAAGCGGTCTTAGTTCCATATTTTCACCTCATCCCAGGGTGGTAGTGCCAGGGATGGATGGGGTAGATCCGCAAGTACTGCGCAGTCTCCACCGCTGGAGTTAATACCACTCTGCTCCAGGCAATGTAATACATCTGTTGCCAGACAGGGAGCAAATGCCAGCTTGGTGGGCCAAGCGGTAATCACACCCTGCTCACGCTGAACACACCAACTATCAGGGCGTTTGCCGCCAGGGGTCGCAATCTCTGCCCGATCGATACGTCGTGTGGACCAACGAACATCTGCCAAATCCAACCAGGGCAGTAGCGCTGCAAGCTCAGCTTTGCCTGCTGCAATTTGTTCTCCCTCATCACGCCCCACACCACTCTCTGCAACCTGGCCACCAAGATGCCAAACGGCCTCATTCTCAGCAAGAGGGTAACTGGTTATGGTCAGACGAGGATTGGCACTGGCACCCAAACAGTGAGCATAAAGCTTGGGTAGTGGTCCACGGGCCATGAGCATGTGCAGCGGGCGCCGTTGCATTTGAGGGATTTTTCGGCCAAGTTGTTTTAATAGGGCCTCATTGCCAGCACCGGCAGCTAGCACCAGCTGTTGCGCCTGTATCGAGATGTTGCCTGCTGAGGTGGTAATTTCAATACAACCCGGCTGCGCTGCATCGAACTGCATCGCATCTGATTCAATCTGGAAACAGACCTCACCATGCTGCCGCACCAGCTCAGCTACCAGGGAAGGGACATCCAGCACCGGCTCTTCCAATCGATAGACGCTACCTTTGAATGCAGCAGCTTGAAATAGCTTTGGACGATCTGCCTCTTCAACAGCCGCCATACGGCTGCGCATCAGCTTACTGGCAAAGAAACCAGTCATGCGGGAACCCAGACTTTCGGTAGACCAGAGGTGTTGATGTTGGGACAACACCCGAACCCGACTGAGATCCAGCTCGCCCTCACCAGCCAGACAGGCTCGCCAGCGTTGTGGCATATCTCCAATGGCCTGAGTTGCATCACTGAGAGTGCCCGTTAAAGCATACTTGGCCCCACCATGAATAATGCCCTGGGCAGCAATGGTCTGAACACCACCCAATGCGCCCGTTTCCAGCAGGATGGCAGCGTAACCCGCCTGACGCAGTCTTGCCAACGTCCAGAGACCGGCAATTCCGCCACCAAAGATGACAACATCAGCTGAGACCTGCACACTCATTAGTATTACTGGGGTTTATCCCGGTCACGAATCTCTTTAATCAAACCAGTGGTTGAGCAGTTATCAACATAACTCATCACCAGCACCTCTCCACCTGCCTCTCTTACACAACGGGCACCAGGAATATCATCCGGGTTGTTATCGCCCCCTTTGATCAGGTAGTCCGGTACGAGACTGCAAATCAGTCGCTCCGGCGTCTCTTCCGAGAAAGGCACCACCCAATCCACACAGGCCAGGGCAGCCAGCACAGTCATACGTCTTGCTAGCGTATTGACCGGACGATCAGCGCCTTTTAGTGCACGTACAGTTTCATCCACATTAACTGCAACAATCAGACGATCACCCATGCGGCTGGCCTGTTCCAAGTAGGTGACATGCCCTGCATGCAGAATATCAAAACAGCCATTGGTGAAGACGATACGCTCGCCACGGGCTTGGCAGGTAGCCATCGCCTCTACAAGCTGCTCTTCTGTAACAACACCTCGGTGCACCACCTGATGTTCATGCAGCGCCCATTTAAGCTCATCGACGGTGACTGATGCGGTGCCCAATTTGCCCACCACGATACCCGCCGCCAGATTAGAGAGCTGGGTGGCAGACTCAAGTGGCAGACCCGCAGCCAACCCAGCAGCCAGCGCAGAGATCACCGTATCGCCCGCACCGGTAACATCAAATACCTCACGCGCATGGGTAGGAAGATGACGCGGTTCAGTTTGGCGCTGAAGCAGCGTCATGCCTTTTTCACCACGGGTAATTAGCAATGCACCCAAATCATGCTGTTTCAGCAGTGCCTGCCCTCGCTCAACCAATGCTTCGTCATTTTCACAACGCCCAACAACCGCCTCGAACTCTTGCATGTTGGGGGTGATCAGGGTTGCACCTTTATAGTGGGTAAAATCTTTAAGCTTGGGGTCAACCAACACTGACTTCCCAGCAGCACGGGCGCGTTGAATATAAGCGCCAATATTACACAGTGTCCCTTTGCCATAATCAGAGAGCACCACCACATCATGCGAAGCCAGCTGTTTCTCAAATTCCAGCAGCAAGTTGCCAGAATCAAAGCCAGGAAAACCATCCTCAAAATCCATGCGGATAAGTTGTTGGTGACGGCTGATTACACGCAGTTTGGTAATGGTTGGAAATTGATCCAGCTGCTCAAAGCAGCATTTGACCCCCGCCTTACTGAGCGTGGTATTCAGCGCACGTCCAGGCTCGTCATCACCGACCAATCCCATTAGCGTCACCTGCCCACCTAGCACAGCGATATTGAGTGCTACGTTGCCTGCACCGCCAGGACGCTCTTCATTCTCACCCACATGCACCACAGGCACCGGGGCTTCTGGTGAGATACGGTTGGTGCTGCCATGCCAGTAGCGATCAAGCATCACATCGCCGACAACCAGGATTCGCGCCTGATCAAATTGTGGAATATCAACTGCCATAGTCGTTCTTTAAGACCTTAAACTTATAGAGACTGGAATTCAGCTCTTTTTTGCTGTGGAATATCGGCTGCATCCAGATAGTATTCGATGAATCGCTCGATACCAAATTGCTCAAACAGAGCCCTGTGATCAGCGCGTCTGAACAGATGACGAAAATTGCGCCTACACTGCCAAACAGTCAGAGGAAAACGGTTAAAACTCAGGTCTGCCACATCGATCAGCCCCAGCCTGCCATCCGGCAGCTGTAGAATATTCCCCAGATGAAGCGACCGAAAATAGACCTTTTTTTGATGTAGATCTGCAATAAACCTTGCCAGTTTGAGCATCAACGCTTCCTGATCCTGACCCTGCTCCAGCATGCTACTTAAAGTCTCACCTTGCAACAGGGGGTAGACAACCCCATGCCGACGGATGGATGCGCAATAAAAGAGCTGCTCAACCTGAACCGAGGGTATGCCTATTCTGTTTAGCCGCCGGGCATTTTGACTAAATCTCACCGAATAGGGATAGATAAAAGAGAGACTCAGCAAACGTTTGATACGAAACAGCTTGATAATGCGATCATCCTGTCGCAGTAGCACTTTATCCCCAAAGGCATCATGCTCCAGCACCTTGGCATCCTGCGCCAACATCTGGTATTCATCACCAGAGATGAATCTCATGGATCTAATTCTGAGGTTTTCTGATCATGCTTGGTAGTTTCTGGTTGAAACTGATTACGGTAGAGCTTGGTGTATTCACCATCTGTTGCCAACAGCTCAGCATGTTTGCCTGTTTCAGCAATCTGCCCATCCTTGACCACTAAAATCAGGTCGGCATGCTCAATCGTGGAGAGCCGATGTGCAATAACAAGCGTTGTTCGGTTTTTTGTCAGACTGTTTAATGCCGCCTGCACATGGCGCTCTGATTCAGTATCCAGCGCTGAAGTGGCTTCATCCAAAATCAACACTGGTGCATCCTTGAGTAACGCACGCGCAATTGCAATACGCTGCCGCTGTCCACCCGAGAGGCGCACACCATCCTCCCCTACCATCGTATCAAATCCCTGAGGCAGCCCCTGGATAAACTCCAGCGCATGTGCAGACTTGGCGATTCTCTCCAACTCCTGTTGGTTGAGCTTTCTCTTCTGTCCAAAAGTGATATTGGCACCGATGGTGTCATTAAAGAGCATGGGATCCTGACCAACATAGGAGAGGTTATTCCGCAAATTGGTCAACAACAGCTCTTGAATATCAAAGCCATCCAGCAGGATTCGCCCCTGTGTTGGCATATAGAAACGAGGGATTAAATTGGCAATGGTGGTCTTTCCACCCCCTGATGGTCCAACCAGTGCCACCGTTGTTCCTGGCTCTACTGTGAAACTGATATTACTCAGCGCATCTTTATTGGCCTGTTCATAGCGAAAGACAACATCCTTGAATTCAACCCTGCCAGCGGCACGTTCAACCTGTCGGCTGCCACTATCCGCCTCGGTTGGCTCGTCAATCAATCCAAACACAGACTCAGCCGCTGCAAGCCCTCTTTGCAATGGGTGATTAATGCCCGTAATCCGTTTGATCGGGGGAAACAGCAATCCCATGGCAGTCAGAAACGAGACAAAGGCTCCCACGGTCATTTCATCTGCCGAGGCAATTAGAATGGTCAACATCAACGCCCCCACCCCTTCAACAACTGGAGCATTCGCGGAACCCGCAACCTTCGCTTTTAAATTATAGCGTCGCACCCAATTGGCCAATTTATCAAAGCGCTGCTTTTCAGCCTGCTGACCACCAAAGATTTTGATAACCTTATGACCACGAGTCCCCTCTTCCAAGGCATGCGTCATATCACCCATAGTGGCCTGGAGTTTGCGGCTTATCTTGCGCAGCCGTACCGCCAGGATCTTCACCATCAAGGCTATTGCTGGTATCAAAATGAAAACCGTTAGGGTCAACTGCCAATCCAGGTAGAGCATCCAGGCAATCAGACCAATAATTGCAATGCTGTCTTTTACCAGGATAACCAATACACGGGTAGCGGCCGTAGTAACCTGACTAACATTGAAGGTAGCCTTGTTTACGATATTGCCAGTGGAGCTGGCGTCAAAATAGGAGGTTGGAAAATGGAGAATCCGTTCAAACATTAATTGGCGCAGATCATAGACCAATTTGCCTGATACCCACTCAAACGCCACACTGCTAAAAAAGCCCATTACACCACGTATTAGAAAGAGTGCCACCAGCGCTATGGGGGTCCAGAGCATGTAGTCTGGATCTTTATCTACAAAGGTTCCATCCAGCAACGGCTTGAGCAGCGCCGGAATAGCCGGTTCAGTAAGCGCCAAAAGGACTGTAGCCAAAATAGCGCCGCCAAACTGACGCCAGTAGGGCTTTACATGGCTCAATAGCCGGAGATAGAGCTCCCGGCTTGATATTGTGGCTGGCTCAGACATGGATAGGATACGGCAAAAGGATTGATTATAAGTGCTTGAAAATTATTGAACAACAAAGCCTTTATTAAGCTTCATCATAGGGGGTTGGATCGCCTCTGGTAGGCCGTGTTCGAAAACGTCGGTGAATCCAGAGATACTGCGCAGGTTTTTTTCTAATCCAACCTTCTATAAGGTCATTAATCCGCTGCGTATCTTCAGCAAGATTGTCCGAAGGGTAGTCCTTCAATGCAGGCTCTAATACTATATTGTAACCGCTGCCATCATCACGCCTTACTATAGAGTAAGGCACCACAGCAGCTTTCGTCAGTTTTGCCAGCCGCGCCGTGCCTGTACTGGTTGATGCTGCTTGACCAAAAAAATCGACAAACACCGCTGTCTTACGCTGTGCGTTTTGGTCTGGTGCATACCAGATCGCATGATTATCTTTAAGACTGCGAATCACGCTACGCACATCATCCCGGGGGATAGCCTTATCCAACCACCTAACGCGGTTACGAGCCATAATCTTTTCCACTACTGGGTTGTCATGTTGACGATACATGGTATGGAAGGGCGCATGATATGAGAGTAAGCGCCCACCCAGTTCAAGTGAGGTAAAGTGGGCAGTAAGCATGATAACGCCATTACCTCTCTGCTTTGCATTTTCCATATGCTCCAGCCCTTCAATACACACCAACTTCTGTAGTCGATCTGATGACACCCACCAACCCATCGGGATCTCAAAGAGCCCCATGCCCAGCGCTTCAAAATGCTCCCTCAGAACCTGTAGCCGCTGACATTCACCCCATTCAGGAAAGCAGAGTTGAAGATTAACATCAGCAATACGCCGTCGTTTCTTGGCAAAGTGGAACCCTAAACGACCAATCGCACGGCCCAGCACCATCACCCAGGAAACTGGCATCAATACGACTAACCACAGTAGAAAGATACCAAACCAAGTAGGCCAATATTGTGGTGCTAACAGTGCCAGGCCTGACGGCTGTTCATTTTGTTTTCCCATCTATTGACCGATTCGATTTTCTGGTACGAGCTGCTGTAACTGCTGCATTAAGCGGATATCATCAAAAGTATTACAGGCCTGTTCAAAATCAACCATTGCAGCACTCAACAACTCCCAGTCCACCTTGCGGTGCTGAGCCAGCAGAATCTTCTCATGGCCAGTGGTTTGTAGCTTCTCTTGATCATGAAACAGCTCTTCATAGAGCTTTTCACCCGGTCGAAGTCCAATATATTTAATCTCAATATCTTCACCCGGTACTTTACCCGACAGCCGGATCATCTGTTCTGCCAGATAGCTAATCTTTACCGGCTCATTCATATCCAACACAAAAATCTCGCCTCCATCTCCAATAGCTGCCGCTTGCATAATCAGCTGAGACGCCTCAGGGATAGTCATAAAGTAGCGTTCCATATCCGGATGAGTGACAGTTACCGGGCCGCCCGCCTCAATCTGTTTACGAAACAAGGGAACCACACTCCCCGCAGAACCCAGAACATTACCAAAACGCACCGTTATAAAACGCGTTGTTGAACGGGCATCCAGATTCTGGCAGAAAAGCTCTGCCAGCCGCTTGGTGGATCCCATCACGTTTGTCGGATTTACTGCTTTATCAGTTGAGATGAGCACAAATTCAGAGCATTTATGCCGATCCGCTGCCTCTGCAACATTTTGGGTTCCAAGCACATTATTGTTGACTGCTTCCCGCACCTGATGCTCAAGCAGCGGAACATGCTTGTAGGCCGCTGCATGAAAAACCATATCGGGCTTATGAAGGCTAAATAGCCGCTCAACCGTTACCCGATCTTCCACATCACCGATATAGGCATGCAGTTTCAGCAGGGGAAACTGCGCCCTCAGCTCCATCTCAATGGAATAGAGATTGAATTCAGATTGATCCAGTATCAGCAGCGTTGCCGGTTCCAGACGGGCAACCTGTCGGCACAATTCAGAGCCAATAGAACCCCCACCACCTGTAACCAATATGGCTTTACCCGTCAGCCCACTACGAATTCCATCCCAGTCTAATGAAACCGGGTCGCGCCCTAACAGATCCTCAATTGAAACCTCTCGCAGCTGATCAATACTTACGCGGCCCGACATCAACGCATCCAATTCAGGTACCGTACGAAAAGGCACACCACTCTGCTCACACAGCTCTACCAAATGTCGCTTTTGCGCCGATCTTGCCGAGGGTACAGCCAACATCACACACTCAATTGCATACTTATCCACTACCTGAGGAATCGCTTCACAGCTATCTACAACGGGCACTCCATGCACCTCTTGCCCATGCCAGCGCTTTTTATTATCCACGAAGGCCACTGGCAAGTATGCGCGACCACTCTGTCGCAGCAGATCCCGAACCAGCACCTCACCGGCCTTACCGGCACCCACAATCAATACTCTTTTTCCTGTGTGTAAATTGACACGTCGATCCTTGAGCCAACGGTAGAGAAAGCGAGGGCCTGTCAAAAACATTACCAACAATATGCAGTAGATAGCAGGTACCGACCGAGGCACATCATCCAGCCTGTAGAGCAAGAACAGCAACCCAACACCCAGTATGACGCCTCCAATCACTGCATTAAGGATTCGCATCAGATCAGGAATAGAGGCAAATCGCCATACCCCTTTGTATAGGCCAAAATACCAATATGCAACCGCCTGGGTCACTAACAAGATAGGGAGGCCATCTACAGCACGAGCCAGATTATCCTCTGGTATAGCATCCAAATTAAAGCGCAACCAGAAAGCACTAAACCAAGCTAAAGGCACTATTAGCAAGTCATGCAGAAACACCGTCAATCTATGACGTGTTTTGCTGATCAATCCCTTGGTAGTTTTAATAACACTCATTTAATAAAAACTTTCAAATTAGTTAATCGGTGAAGTGATAGATTAGGATGCGATCACCTCGTTTATTTTGGAACTTTTTTATCGGAAGAATATTTTTAGATCCGTGCAGATCCCGTTCATAATTCGAAGCCTTTCTTGACACTTTTACTGCCCAATATACATGTTTACCTGTAATGCCACTAACTTTTTGATCCGCATCATAACTACTCTGCAACACCGTATTTGATATCCCAGAATGGAACAACAATGGTGCATTATCACTTATTAGAACAGCTTCTGAAGGCACAGTGACATTTAGCCAATTAGCTGCGTCCCTCACATATTGCTTCGATGGTCCAAATGAAACAATCCCATCCACTGCCATCCCAAATAATGCAATGCACACAACAGGAAACACCCAAAATACTTTTGATCTTCGATCAGTATTCATTTGCCATTGCTCATACATAAAGCACAATCCAAATGGCACAATTAAAATTAATATAAATACCAGGGGCACCACATAACGACCTACCAGAAAAAACTGATTGACAAGAAATAGCAAAACAATCAACAAGTTTATGAATACTGCCCAATAACAAATTCGCACCTCAGGTTTGCTTGGTACTACTCTAAAATAAACTGTGTAGATGATTAACAGAGTAAATACTAAAGTTAATGCCGAAAATATCTTGCTGAAAAAAATTGCACTTAAGACAGCAATTACCCCAGTAAATGCATATTTTTTTGAGAAAACGGCTGCTGCATCCGTGAACAATGCACCTGAAAGCGCTTCAGATTTTTGTGTTAAAAATTCCCAAGGTGATGCGGATAGATAGTGCGTTCCTCGCATCAAAGCCTCTTTTGAATTACCTACGATATAAGCATCTTCACTGAATAGAACTCCGTAAAGCACAATACCAAGAGCAACAACAAAACAAGGCAGTAGAACGGCATATGCCCGCAAGCATTCAACGATGCGCTGTCGCAAGTTGCCCGACTTTAACAATACAGACACTGGCAATGCCAATAAAAATATTATTCCTTCAATACGAAATAGTGACGACATTAACGATACACCACCCCATACTAAAGCATTGCTTAAATTTGGTTTTTGCCAATAATAGATAAACAGGAGAATTGATGACAGATAAAAGAACCAGAACCCATGATCACGAACAATCAAAGTACGATAATCATTAAATTGGGTAAAAGACAGCACCGTGATTGCAGCTGCAATTATCAGCTGATGCCTATCCTCACATCTATTACTTAACTCACACACTAGCAACATGAAAACTACAACAGATGCCGCATCGAAAAAAATGTTTACTGCATAGGCCGCATGCTCTACTGACAGCCCTGCAATATGCGCAGTCAGTGCAATTGCCATCGAATACAGTGGGAACTTAGTGTAATCTGCGGCAAAGCCACTTACCCAATCCCCTGAATAGAAGAACAGGGCAGAGCGCAGGTACATAACACCATCAGTATTAACCACCTCATCACCAAGGATAGCTATAACCGAAAATAGCACACTTACTGTTGCTGCAAGTGCACATATAAACAGAACAAAGTACAAGTCACGCTGAGCAAATTCTTTAGAAGAGAGCATGTTAAATTATTGCCCAGAATTTCTTTCTTGCTCTAGATAGTAAATTCGAACTGCTATAGTGGAGTATACAACCCCCAGGGCTATAACAATTGATGCTGAAATCACAACATCATCAGCTGCATTAAACATAAGCGCACATAGAGCACAGATTAACATCAGACAATATTCAAAAAGCACCGTCTTACGATGCCCCCAACCAAGACGCACAAGCCGCTGATAATAATGACTACAGTGCGCCTCCCATACTTTTTCACCATTCCAAGCTCTTCGTAACAACGTGATTGTGGCATCAACAATAAATGGAGAAAAAATTAGTAATGGAATCCAATATGAGAACAGATTTTCCTGCACACCCCATAGCGAGAAAACAGATACAAGAAGCCCCAAACTGGCTGAACCAACATCGCCCATAAAAATCCTAGCCGGAGGCCAATTCAATATAAGAAAACCCAAAGAGGCAATTGAAACAACCCAAGCATAGACCGAAAATAACGAATACCCATTCACCCACGCAATCAGCCCCAAAGAACCGAAACCTATCACCGCCATACCACCTGCCAGCCCATCTATACCATCCATAAAATTATACAGATTGATCATCCACACAATACCAAGCCACACCCCAAGCATGATAAACCACTCTTCGGGCAGAGCAATAAGAAGCAAAGCAGCAGCCGCACCCTGAGCCAATAGCCTATACAGCGGTGAAATATCCCATCGATCATCCAATAGCGATACCCCGCCCACTATTATCAACGCAATAAAAGCACTCTTAATAGCTCCAGGCAGCTCCCAAGCAAAGCTTATGGATAGCCACCCAACTAACAATGAGAGCAGTATAGCCACCCCTCCTGCCCTAGGTGTCGGCACTTCATGCAAGGATCGCTCATTGGGCTGATCCATAATACGCAATGGGTTCCTGTGTGAAGCCAGCCAATATGAACCAAACCAACCTATAGCCAGAGTAACTATCATCAGCAAGCCAGCAGCTATAGTCATGAGATCGTTTTCTGTCCTGCAAATAATTGTGAATATAGCTGAAGCAGCTCATGCGTAATCCGCTCCTGCTTAAATAGTTTTTCTGCACGCTTCCTTGCCGCTATTCCTTGCATAGCTCTCAGCCCATCATCAGTCGCCAGTTTAATAACCGCATTTGCAAGCCCGGGGGTATCTGCCACTGAAACAAGAAAACCTGTAACGCCATCATCCACAGCATCTGTTAATCCATAGATCCTTGATGCTACCGCTGGAATCTCGCAGGCTGCAGCTTCAATAACAACACTACCAAACCCTTCCCGATAACTGGGCAGACAGAGAATATCCGCTGCACGCATAAAGTGCTCAGGCGTTCGGGTGTAAGGCACATGGCAGAGGTGATCTCTAGACTCGTTCAAAGTATCTGTTATTAGTGGTAGCAGTTGATCTTCATCAGGTCCAACCAATAGCAATACAGCATCTGGAACTTGACGATTAATTTCAACAAAGGCTTGCGCTAAATCAAGCACACCTTTATCACGCTTCAATCGACCTAGATATAGAACAACCTTTGCTTCTCTCTCAATTCCAAGCTCACGCCGGACTTGATCATGCTGCTTAACATCAGGATAAAACCGGTCTAGATTTACACCACTAATTGAACCATCTGCTAGCACCTTTGAGCCGGCCTCAGAAATCACCCCATGTTTAATAATAAAGTCTCTCTGAGAGTGGCTGTCCACTATAACAATGCTTGCCAACATAGCTGTTATTTTGTCCATTTGCTTCAATAGCCAGCGACCTATACCTTTTCTTGTGGCCCAAACCTGTCCGGTGAAAGTGTGTACCCTGCACTCAATACCAGCCAACCACGCTGCTATCATACATAACAAGCCTGCCTTAGGAGTAAAAGAGTGAACCAAATCAAAACGCCTATTTCTAAATAGAAGGTACAGGTTCCACAAAGCGGCAGCATCAGCTGGCAAGGATATCTCACGGCAAATTCTCATCGGAATAAACTCTGCTACTTCAGCCAACTCTCCCAACTCTTCAGCCCTAGAAGCATTCACTACAATTGATACCTGGTATTTACAACTTAGTGCTCTCACTTGGTCTCGTAAAAAAAAATTAACTGTTAGTGGTGTAGCAGCAACTATGGCGACACTTTTACGCATGATCATCCTGACTCTTTAATAAGTCACACCCTGCAGGAACTTTTAATTTATTGCACATCTACTGATTGTGATTCCATCGGTAATTGGCGCCTTTGCCCTGCTGCAAGCAGTAATGCTGCACCACCAGCAATAACAGCACCCGTGTAGCTTTCCACATAAAGACATGATACTACTGCCAGATAAAGCAGCCATAATAATAGTATCCGTAATATATCAATAATAGCGACATGGCCAGCGTTATGGATTAGAAACATCAATAATATGCTGGTTGCAAACATGGATAGGGAGGTAGATAAGGCTAACCCTGCAACGCCCATCTGCCCCATAAGCACAAGATTTAAAATCACATTGAGCGCTAATCCGAAAACTGAAGACACTAATACCGCTCCATTCTTTTGAAACGCATTTGCAAATTTCATCAGCACCATATAGCAAGTAAAAAATGGTAATTGAATCACACCAAAAACAGCAACTTTCCCAACAGTAATTGTTGCTTCAGCATCCAGTGCTCCACCCATGAAAACCATCCGAACCATATCATCTACAATAGAAAATAAAACCAATCCAACTGGGATAGATATGGCTGTTCCCATTAGCAGATAAAACCTGAGCTCTTGCTGCCCTTTTCCAATTTGTTCTGATGCAAAAAATTGAGAAAAGTGCGGCAACATCACCGCAATAATGCCAGCGCCGATAACACCCGTTACAAATATAGTCACCTTAGAGCCAAGACCGTAAGCACCAACACTACCCAGCTCGAGTGTTGAAGCCATAGAATTATCAACCAGAACCACCGCATTAACAAAAAGCGCCGCAATTACCAATGTAAAAAACATAGGCAATACTGTACGCCACTCCTCAATAGCTGAAGGCCACTTCAGCGCTATCGCAACTCCATTCTTTCGCACCAAATAAATGACTATTATTAAATTAATCACCTGCCCCAAAGCCATGCCAGCTGCCACAGCAACCACCCCCCAAGTATGGCCATAAAGTAAAAGCGCTAAAATAGCAATAATTGGTACTACAATCTGAGCTAAGGCGGGAGCAACAAAACAGTTGTGGGCATTGAGAACCGAGTTGCAAAGCACAACAGAACCGCTCCATAACAGTATAGATGCACAAAAAGGCAGCACATACTGCGCAAGCGCTAACTGCTCAGCATCAAACCCCCAACCAACAATATTAAGCAACGTAGAGCCAAACAGCAGCACGATAAGCGATACACCACCAAGAAGAACTATATTTAAAAAAAACAGGTTAGCGACAAGAGACTGAACTTCCTGCTGCCCTAAACGTGTTTTTGCTTGCTGATAAAGAGGAACCACTATAGCTCCAAAGGGAACATTAACCACATTTGCGACAAACATGGGTACAACCATGGCAAGAAAAAACGCATCTAACTCAGGCCCAAGCCCAAACCATCTTGCCATCAATACATCTCGCAAAAATAGTAATAGGTATATTCCGGCAGTGAACAGAGAAACCAGAATACCTGCACTCGCTACACCTTTTCGTGAGAGGCTCTGAGTATTATTACTGATGTCTAGTTGTTGCTTATCAGCTTCCTCAGACTCTTTCTCATTTACATTTCCTTCCGCTTTTTTTCGCCACTGAAAACCAGTTAGCATGCGAACCCAGCCAAGCGAACCCAGCAAAACAAGCACAAACAAAAAAGGGTAGCGCACTCGATGCAAAGTGCCCACATTGGCGGTAACATAGCCATACACCACCAAAAAACCAATCGCAAACACAACTGCCAGAATAACTCCCGGCGTGCGCCGGTAATAGATGGTCACTAGAATCCCGGGCATCAACAAGTACCAAGCAATTGTTTCAGCCCATCCAACTACATGAGTCAACGCAAAATCACTAAACCAAGTGTCTGGAAATGGAGCCCATAGAGCAATTTGTAAGCCTCGTGGTAAATACTCAACCATCTCAATTACATTTGCTGGCATTACATCCTTGTCAATAGTCGAATAGGCATTATAACCAACGCATGTTATTCCGGCTCGAATGGTCGAGACACGCTCCGCATAGCGATCTAAGGGAGTCGGCATCCAGCTACTGGGCTGCCATGACCATTTATCACTGTATGAACACTCAACCTGCGTAGACTGTGCAAGCAGTTTCACATACACATCAGACCTCTGATCCATAGATACGAGGCCTTTAACTGTCAATGCAAACAACAATACAGGCAAAATCCCAACCATCCCTGTGAGCACTCGTTTAACAGCCTGGGTTCTTGATGTAAGAATACTAGGGATCACTGCAAGATAGGCCGCAGACAACACAGCCAACAATATCTGCAACCCATAAGGCCTAACAGATGCTAGCAGAAGCGCACCCACAAAATTACCAAGCACAAACACAATAATATTGCGCCAGCCTTGATCAACTATCACCCACCGCACCCATAAGTACAAAATAAGAAGCAGCCCAACTATGGCATAACCATCTTTAAGCGGTTGCGCATACCAATTAAGAGGCGATGGAAAGATAACAAAAAGTATCGCCGCTATTAATCCACCATAGGTTCCAACTCGCCCAGGCCAAAGCAAACGCCCAATAAAGAATAACAATAAACCGCTGGTAGCATGAAGCGCAGCATGAATAGGAATTAACAATAAAGGATCTGGCCCGAAAAACAGATAAAGAACCGCTAGTAGAGACGCATTCAAGCCACTGCCATGATGAGGCCAAAGCGTCCATTGAGACCATCCAAAATCATGTATCTGTTCTGATAACGTAACCGCAACAGCATGATGAAGCTGAGGGTCATGCGTCGCTAATAATCCATGACCCGCATGCAGCGATGGCATTAGAGGTAATAATAACTTCTGGAATATTACTGCAACAAAGGCTGTATAACAGAAAAAAAGCACCCATAAGACTTTGGCGCTTGGCACCCATCGTTTATTATTTCCCTCATAAAAGCTATTCTTATCAACACATAGCTCTGAATTCCCTTCATATTGTTTAGCAAACATGCAATTCCACCTATCTTTCAAAGGGTTTCTTTATTAACTAAACATGCTGGATTTACACCTGCTTTATACACGCCAACAAGCTCAGAAATCCCTTGCTCAATGCTTACCTTGTGCGCATATCCTAGTATTTCCTTAATTTTATCTGCACTGACTATTGCCCGACAACTTAATCCATTAATTCTACCTTCAGTGAGCGGAAAGCCAGGAATGGCTCTGCAGACTTTAGCCAGCCAACGCGTAGGTTTTTCTGGTAACCGTATCTTGGGAACCGGCTTACCAAGACGAAAAGCCATCTCAGAAGAGAATACCTCAATAGTTCGATAATCATTTAGATTAAATACTTCTCCATGAGCCTCTTGCTTAGTTCCACAAATAAATAATGCCTCAATTACATTGTCCACATGAATATAATTCAATGAAGCACCAACCGGGCCAATAAAAAAGAACAACCCTCTATTTATATATTTAAGCATTTGGAAAAGAGAACGGTCTGGCATGTCTGGGCCAAGCACCTTTGATGGGCGTAAAACAGAATAGCTAAACCCCCCTTTGGCTGCACCTTCTATAACAATATGATCTGATGCCGTTTTGGTTTTTTCATAAATATTTGTAGGGTTTTCAAGTGTTTGCTCAGTGACAGCTCCTTCTAAAGGGGAGCCATAGGCGCCTATGCTACTTAACTGCACCCAATGCTGTATTCTATTGCTAGCTGCGGCCACAAGCCGTTTTGTCCCGTCAACATGCATAGCACGCATAAGCTCTTCATCTTTTGTTTCACCAGCACAATGAAAAAGAACCTGAAGTCCATCAATAAATTCTTCCAATGGTGCTTGAGGATCAGACAAGTCACCAATCACAACAGACACTCCTGAAGGCAGGCACTTTGCCTGCTCAGGAGAACGCATTAATATTCTTATTGAATAACCTTCGTCAAACAGACGATGTACAAGCCTTCTACCAATAAAACCTGTTCCACCTGTAACACCAACCAACATATTAATTTTCTTCCAGAATAGAGATGATTGTTACACCCTGAAAAATGGCAGATAAACCACCAAACAAACCTTCCACTTGGCCAATTGCATATTGAATATCGCTTAATCTAAGCCGAACAACCCCGCTGATTAAGCGGGCAATCACCTGACACAATATCATCCAGATAAAGCATAGCCTAGAGAGCTCTGGGTGCTCCTCAACAAAATAAAATCTCCATAAAGTAGCATTTCTGCCATAGTACTTGTGCTTCATTTTCTGGGTATGATCATATACATGCTCATGCCTCACGCGAGCTGCAGCACAAACATACAGGGGTTGCTCTTTGCTTATTGGGTAGCTAAATATGATATCTTCACATATAGCCCAGTTAGTTCTAACCTCTTTACAGCTATGCTGTTGCAACAGTATCTTTTGTTGCCACACTGTTGCCCCACCACAAAGCCACTGAGATTTTATATCTTCATCAATGGGAGAAATGGGAATGTTGTAACCTGACTTAAGAATATTGCCTAGTTGATCTGAATCCATCCCTGCTAAACGGCGTAGCCAGGAATGTTTAATTGGTGGGTTATTTACAATATTAAATGAGATGCCCGCAGTATTGGCTTCTCTTCGATTCCAGCAGGCCAGCATCTCTTCAAGTGCCTGATTCTCAAGCACGATATCATCATCAAAAAAACCAACAAGCGAGGTTGTTTCATCTAATTTTGACAGCGCACGATTACGCTGCCGAATCTGTCCTGGCGGCTGACAAGCATAGTATTCAATCGGCAAGCGGTCGGCATAAGAACTAATAATGCTTTCTATACTTTCTCCACCATCAACAATAATTATTCGCCCACAGCCTACAGTTTGATTAACCAAGCTATCTAACAGATCAGTAATTTTTTGGGGCCGATCTTTTGTTGGAACAATTAAAACGAGGTCACTGCTTTTATAGGCGCTTTCCATTAAATAATACCGAATGTGCGTAGTGGTGCAGCACAAAACCGGCCGCAAAGCTTAGAATTAAAAATTAACAACCATTCTCTATAATAAATCGATCTATCTGCCATTAGTATAAGTAATAATATCACTTACAATTACACTGCCAAACAGCTAAAGCACCCTCGAACAGCATATTTAGCACTTTAGTTTTTCATCACCCCACGCTGCTTTATCAACAAAAATATCTATTGAGCCCATCGATCCAATTTGACTGGCAGGCAGGAGGGCTCCATTTTTCCAGCAGGAAAGTGCTCTGCTTTTTTTTAAGCCTGTCACTAAAAAAATTAGATTTCTACAGCTACTCAAGGCATCTACACTTAAACTAACTCGTTCCTTCGGTGGTTTTGGTGATCCAAATACCGGCACTACTAATTGATCACTCAGCAAGTCATGTCCAGGAAAAAGGCTGGCGGTATGCCCATCCTCTCCAAGCCCAAGCAACACCAAGTCAAAAGGCACAGCATGTTTCAGCACTTCTGCATACCTGCACGCAGCCACCTCAGACCCAAGCTCCACTGGAATCCGGTGTACTTGATTCTTTGGGATCTTAACCTGAGATGTAAGCACCCTCTTTACCATTTGGCTATTTAACTCAGGGTGCAAGGCAGGTAGACAGCGCTCATCTCCATAATAGAGGTGCCAGAAAGACCAATTAGCATTAGCTTGAGATAATAAAGAATAAACCCTCTCTGGTGTCTGTCCTCCTGCCAATACTAAGTTAAAGCAGCCTCGTGCTTCTATCGCTTCATCAGCAACCTCAAGAATTTGCCGATAGGCCGCCTGAGCACCATCCTCTGCCGTGGAGAACACTTTCCAACATATGCCTTGGTTTCTTTGGAGCATAGACATCGATTTAAAGGGAGCAATATATAGATAACAACTTTTCAGGAACAACTCTCATAACGATAACCCATTACAAAGACAAGGTTTTTTTAAGCTGGCAATTTTAACGGGGAATTGAACACTTATTCATTTAATTAGGCTCACTCAGGCCAAGAAATGCCCTTATGCCTTCAGGTGTCACTGGCTCAAAATAAGCCGCGCGCATCATAGCTCCTATCTGCTCCAACCTCCTATGATCCTCAGCTGATTGAGCAGCAAGACGTTGAGTGATTGCCTCACAAATCTCCGCCGAATTATAGCAAAGCCGCCAGATCTCCTGAGGAATCGCTTGCGGGATCGGATTATGAATTAATCCCTGTGAACCAGCAACAATGATAACGGGGATACCACAAGCAATGGCCTCCATACCAACACTGGAAGCACTAGTGATCACCAAAGTGGCTCGCGACAACAATTGGTCAATAGAGTTCTCGTGCAGCCACAGCGCCTGCGGAAACCCCTTCACCATTCGCTGCAAAGCAGCTAAATTTTGTGCTGGATGTGGCTTTATCATCCAACAAAGCTCTTTTTTAGACAGCAAACTCTCTGGCAGCAATCTAATAATATCAGCCGCCTCATCCAGATCTTTGGGCAAGGCAACCAAAATGGTGTGTTCATCACCTTTTGGAGCAGGCTTGAATGAATAAATTTTACTAAAACGAAAAGCTGGACCTACAATCATCTCTTGCTGCGGACAATACTGCTTTCTGCTTTCAACAAAGCCACCACCTATTACGGCTATCGTCTGCGGCAGCACAGCTGCTGAGAATTCTGCCTCTGTTGGGTACATCACCAAATAGTGGGGCGTAACAGCATATCCTTGATAGCCGATACTTTTGGTTTCTGGAAAATAGGTACGTACTCCTGCATTCCACCCCTTATCCACTACTTGATTCTCTGACCAATCAATGACAAGCCGGAGAGATATGTTTTCTTTTTTAAGCCGCATAAAAAAGCGCTGGTTCAACAACCCAATCACAGCTGCGCCAAATTCACTATATGAGTCCAGCTCTTCTTTAACCAGCCCCTCAATATCAAACTCTCGAAATTTGCACTTACCAATTTGTAATTTTTTTGCTCTTTGTTTATGTAATAAAGCATAAACTAGATCTGAAACTTGAATAAACTGTTCACGAAACAGCCACTGCCTCTCCGATGATGCCAGTAGCCGAATAGCTTTAGCCACTGCCGTTACTGAGTAGCCATAGAAGGTTGGAACAAACCAAAGCTTTGCACGCTCTTTATCACTTAGCGCCTCCCAGAGCCCTGGATAGTAACGATCCTTATGTTCAAAACCAGAGAAGACAAAGGTATCAATCAGGGTCAATCTATCAATCGGAGAAGGCCGCTTCTTGTGCCACAGCAAGCGTACAAATAACCATAACAAGACATACTTTATGCCTACAGCAAAAGGCATCAGAAACTCACGAAGTCTACTTGACCAACTAATAGTGACAACAACTCGACAGTCAATAGAATATTTTTGCAACAGCAGCTTGATCAGATGCTCCTGCGCCTTAGAGTCAATAACAATCTGATCAACAGCTTTACCAGAAGCAAAAAGCTGCCGCAGATAAAGAAGCGAGCAGACTCGGTAAAAAAGCGGGCTAGTAAAGGTATTGCGGCTACTGACATTCTCAGTCCACCAATCCAGGTTGTTCAGAAATGGCCTGGATAGCTTGGATATACAATGGATAAATTCAGGCTGAATTTTCAATGCTAGGCGATTAAATTGCTGCGTATGCTCACGCCCAATTCGCCCTCGCCATCTGAGATCAAGGGAAAGACCAGATTCAGGCTGAGCAGGCTTCATCAGATTGAGTTAACTCGTTATCGATTGAAATGAATCAATTTTGCAGGTTATCCCATCAAGCTGATCCTGAGAGAAGACAGGCAGTAGATTCACCCCAACAAAGGGAACACCCGCACCCTGAGCTGCGGCCAAGTCGCTAGTGGAATCACCAAAAAAGAGGCATTCATCGGGGTTAATACTATAATCTGCAAAGATTTGTTGCAGATTTTTACCTTTACTCGTCGGTGCTCCAAAGACACCCTTAAAATAAGCTGCCCAACCCCGCCTTTCAAGGATCTCTAGCAACTCTGCATGTGGCGTGGCTGAATTTACAAAGCAACATTTTTGAGCGCTATAGGTATTGAGGAACTCACTGGCACCTGCGATTTCAGGAGCAGCAACCACCTTATCAACCACCAGCCGTGAAAAGCGCTGAGCTTGTTCAGTCAATTCCTGATCTGATAATTCATGCCCTAGATAATTAGCATAGTAGTGCCGAATCTTGTCATAGCGGTTTACGCCGCCATGCTGCCTATGGTGAGCCACCACCTTTTGCACAACATCATCTCCAAACGGTTGAAACAAGATAGCAAACGCCTCTGTTTTGATCTCTACAGAGTCAGCTAACACGCCATCAAAATCAAAAATAAATGTAGTCTGTTGCTTCAAAAAGTGAACTAAGTCTTGCATATAGACTGGCTTCTTAGGAACGTATAATAGATATTTCACCCAAAATGACATTTGGAAACATTAATTCCTCACCCCTTACTTCCAAATATAGAGAAACACAGTATCACACTTCCAGTTTTTCTTTAGCGATTCACGGTATTCATGCAAGAGCTGCTCACTGAATACATCACTGTATTTACCTTGACCGCCTGGCTTTCCGGCCATCATCCAATGCATGTGATTAGAAAGATCATAACGCTGCTCAGGAACTAAGCTATAGCGATAGCTCATCTTCTCCATAATGTGAGTCAGCGCAGCAGGGCTGTAATAGTAATGATGTGCAATTGACCAGTAAAATTCTTCAAATGCAGGGATCTCATAGAGAGAGGTAAGCGGATCATTTACACAGGGAATTTCTGCAACCATCACACCACCATCTGCCAACAGTTCATAAGTTTGAGCCAGAAATGCAAAAGGGTCTCGGATGTGTTCAAAAACAAAGAAATGGGCAATTAGGTCATACTGCTCACCAACTGGAAGTTCATCCAGCGACTCAACTGCCACATAATCCTGCTTATGAAGATAAGGTAGGAACTCCCCAGACGGCTCCACACCAGCACATTGCATACCAGCCTCTCGGAAGGCATCCAGCATGAAACCGGTTGAGCAACCAATCTCCAGCATCTTTTTTCCTGGATGAATATACTCCTGTAAAAATGGAAGGCGGCGGGCTACTTGATCCTGGTTGGTCTGCTTGTGTGCATCAGCATTGCTCCAATCTCGCTCCCCTTTAGAGCGAACAGCCATGAACTTTTCAAACTCTTGGGCATAGAATCGCTTTTCATCCTCTAGGCTTGGAATCGGGTAGAGATAAACAGCATCGCAAGCGGCACACTGCCAAAATTTATGCTCGGCAAAACCACCGAATACAGACTCAGCCCGTACTCGCTGTTGGCTCTTGTCAGCATTGCATAACCTACAATGTGGAGACTCACCTTTACTCACTCTGTATTTCCCTGCTCACTTATCTCCTCTACAAGATCCAATATCCCTTGCCCAATATCAACAAACTCTTCCGGGATCAATTTTTTTGCGGTCTTTGGGGTATATCGGTAAGGCGTCGTCAAGTAATGGTAATTAGAATCATATTCTTCGGTATACGAGATATCGAGTTTTTTTCCGCAGATCTCTTCAATCATGCTCAACAACTCACAGGACGTGAGAACCTGTGTGCCAGTGATCGTAACCGCCATGTTTTCATATTTTTCATCTAGTATCTTAGTGCTTAGTTGAGCTGCGTCTTCTGCATGAATATACTCTCGACGCTCCTTGCCGATACCTCGGTAATCAATCTTGCTAGATAATACAGCTTGCGATACCCAACGACGCAAACCATTCCAATCTTGAGACCGTGGACCATAAAGTGAGCCATAGCGCAGCAAAGTGTAATTAATACTATAACGCTCAGCATACGCCTCGATGATAGTCTCTGCGGCTTGTTTGCTTGCTCGATAGAAGGAGCCAAACGGGCTATAAACATAAACAGTAGAAGCATAGACAAAACGCTTTACTCTATTAGCCACCGCTGCCTCTAAAACAGAAGTAGTCCCCATCACATTGCTTTGTATTGTCTCGAATGGCCGTGCAGTTGCCTCACCAATATCAGCAATACCAGCAAAGTGATATACAATATCTTTACTCTGCATCACCGTGTTTAACTGCTTCAAATCTAAAGTATCACCGATAACCATCTGTTGATCTTCTCGAAGCCAAGGTGAAGGCTCTCGATCCAGTATCGTTACTGCAAAGCCCCTGTCAGAAAGCTTGTCAGCAGTGTGGCTACCCATGAAGCCAGACCCACCTATGACCAATACTGATTGCTGATTATTCTCTTTCACCAGCCTACCCCTCAACATAACGAGATGAATAAGTATCATCCTTTACCAGGGATACAAAATAAAACCCTTCAAAAGAGATACGTCGCCACGCATACATCATAAGTAGACGCAGCAGACCCCAACGCGGAAATTGCTGCACACGCCAAGATATATCCACTCGCCAACCTGTATGCAGGAACAATTTATTCCAATCTTCGGGGGTAAGTTCAAATATATGGTTATTAGCAATGGTTGCACTCTTCTCTTTGGGCCAATTGCTTTTTAAATAACCCAACCCCACCCTGCTGTTCACAATAAGCGGAACTGAAATCACTAGCCGCTCCTGAGCCACATCCTGCATCGCACGGAGAAATCCAATGGGATCTGGCAGGTGCTCAAGCGTCTCAAAGACAGATGCGACACCATACTGCATTCCCCTCTCCGCCATTTTCATCGCATCCATACACTCTGCATCAAGGCCAAGCGCCCTGATTTGCTCAACCGCTTCCGCTTGTATATTGATGCCAACTGTAGATATATCTGGCACATCAATAGCTTTCTCAAAAAGCATACGCGTTGACCCATCAGAGTCACCAATATCTGCGTAACTAGATACTGACGCACCATCAGACTTTAAGGATTCAATGACTCGTGTCATAAATACCGCCTGCGCACAAATCAGCATTCGCACCCGAACCAAAGCTTCACCCGTCAGTTTTACTGTCGCATAGTGATTTCCAAGATTAGGAAACATTTCCAAAGACAGATCCCACATTTCACTCATTTGCTGATCTTCACGTATGGATTTCAGCACGGCGGACTTTGAGAGGTAGAAAAATAACTGCTTAATTAGACCCATCTATTTCACTCCGGTCTAAATCAGTTTGATGCTCTATTTTACCGACTAACTCTCTAAATTCGCCTTCATTCATAAATGATTTCCAATTTTGAAAAACCTCATTAGGTGACCACCACCACCATTGACTACTTAATAATAACTCTATGGTTTCAGGACAAAATCGAAACCGCACAATTTGCGCTGGCACACCCGCAACAATCGCATAGGGAGGCACATCCTTAGTAACCACCGCACCTGCGGCTACAACTGCACCATCGCCAATCACTGATGCGCTGGGCAAGATAATTGCGTTGGTTCCAATCCATACGTCATTGCCAATTTCAACATGCCCCTTTTTCCGGTTATCCTCACTCACAACGCCCAAATGGGGCTTGAATAAAAAGGGATGAGTAGAAATATGGGAAGTATCATGATTACTTGCTATAACATACACACCGGAAGCAATAGAACTGTACTTACCAATGATGGTGCCTGGTGCAATTTTCTGATGGTCAAAGCAACCACCGTATGTGAATTTATCAATCTTAATATCATGATATTGCGCAAAGACTCGGCGCAATGAGTCAGCATCTAATTTATTGCGGTTTAGTAATTTCAACCCAGGAAGCAAAATCCGCCTAAGGAATGAAATCCTATATAAAAATATAATAACTGTTTCCAGAATACCCATTAGCTAACCACATTAAAATCCAACCTTTCACTATTGGCATTACGACATTCCAGCATGCCTTACAGTCCTAACTGAACCTCATATTCTGCATCAGGCACTGCGCCTTCCTGTTCACCATTATTAAGAAAGCGAATAGCTTCTTCTGTGGCTTCTATCTCCATGCGCTCACGGCAGTCTTTTGACATGGAACCCATATGAGCTGTTAACAAGCAACGATCAATTTCACACAACGCCCCGTTATAAGGCTCTTGTTCAAAGGTATCGATAGCGGCACCAGCAAGGTGTCCCTGAAGCATAACCTCATACAAATCATTCTCATTAATAATGCCACCACGCGAAGTATTTATAACAATAGCATCTTCTTTCATCGTCTTGAGCTCTTCCTGCCGAATCATATTATAAGTCTTGCCAGTCAGGGGCAGATGCAAGGTAATGATGTCAGCCTCTTGATAGATCACCTCTTTAGTCACCCATTCAAGTTTGAATCTTCTATCCAGCTCATAATTAGGCAAAATATCATTCGCCAATAATCTAGGGGTACCAAAAGCCGCCAACCGATTAAGTACACGAGTGCCAATGCGCCCTAATCCAATTATACCGATAGTTGTATTTGCAATACGGCGACCAAAATATCGGTGCCACTTTCCTGCTCGCATCTGAGTATTGGAAACATGAACGGATCTTAGCAGCGATATCATCAGCCCAATGGTTAATTCTGCAACTGCCGGGGATGGTGCATCTGGGGTGTAAGATACGGCAATGCCTCGCTCGCGCGCAGCTAATAGATCAACTCCATCTAAACCAATACCAACACGGGATATAAAGCGAAGATTTGGTGCACTATCCATAACAGCCGCTGTAATTGGTTCTGTTCCAGCAATAATGACCTCGAAGGGACGAACCATTTCAATAAGCTCTTTTTCCTTAAGCTTGCGGCCAATTGGGTTAACTAAATATGGAATGCCCGCCTCATTCATCATCTCACGGGGCAAGGCATTCTCCTCCGCAAATGGCACAGTGGTAATCAATACGCGAGGGGGTTGTTCACTATCATTTGTCATTGAGCTAACCTTGCTTTAGTAACAACATCCATCATCTGTTTCAAGCCATCTAATAGTGAAACATGCGGTGCAAAGCCCAACATTTCTTTCATCCGGCTATTATCTCCATAGATACCATGGATATCCCCAGCTGTATTACCACTAAACTCTGTTGTCACGGGCTTTTCATACAGCGAAATCATCTGTTTTATCAGTTCTCCAACAGTTGTTCTAACTCCCGTTGCAATATTGATATTGCACCCAACTGATTCAGCTCGAGCCAAGCATGCCAGGAAGGCATCAACCACATCATCTATATAGACAAAATCACGAAAGCGCTCTGGGGATCCCTTAACCAAGATATGTCCAGTATCAAGCATCTGTGCCAAAAAGATGCTAACCATGCCTTGCCGCAAATTGGTCATATTCTGACCTGGTCCATAGACATTAAATAGCCGCAGACTGGTTGTCTGAATACCGTACTGCAAGCCATAAAGACGCAGATAATGTTCACTGGCCAATTTACCTACACCATAGAAGGACTGTGGATTACACTGCGTGTCTTCACCAATCGGGGCTTCACCATGGAAACCGTATACCGACATAGTGCTAGCAAAAACAACTCTGTCACAGCCTATTTGCTGAGCCAACTCTAACAGTAATAATGTTGATTGGGTATTGGTGGCTAAATCATAACCAGGATCATCAAAACTAATCTCACCTGAACTCTGACCCGCAATATGAAAGATCGCATCAAAAGATTTATCCCCAATTTGGGTATAACTGCCCTCATCCTGGCAATTACCCACCACAAGCTCAACCCCTGTTGGAACATTTTCTCTATACCCGCTAGACAAATTATCCACCGTAACCACATGGTGGCCATCTTCTACAAGACGCTGCGCAAGAGCCGCACCAATAAACCCTGCTGCACCTGTAACTAGATAGCACCCCATGATATTAAGTATATTGGCTCATCAAGGTATCATCCCGCATCAAGTCTTCCACCCGATCTAAGTCTGCCTGGGTATCAACACTGAATGAGTCATGGTTACTCATTATCATTTTCACCTTCTCACCATGTTCCAAGATACGCATCATATCTACCGATTCAGCACGCTCTAGCTCTGTTTCTGGCATGGCATTGAACTTAAGCAGATAGTCTCGCCTAAAGGGTATGATGCAAACCTGCTTCAACATACGCACCTTGCCCGCACCTTTTTTGAGAGATGGAATAGGTTCCCTGGAAAAGTAGAGAGCATTATTATTATTATCCACCACAACTTTAACTTCATTAGGATCCTCAAACTCCTCAACCGTCTCTATCTCTGCCATCATGTTAACCACCTGGGTCTGATCATCTGCCATTCCGGCAATAGCATCTGAGATCATCTCTGGCATTACCATGGGCTCATCACCCTGCACCATTACGACGACATCAACCTTTTTACCCAATTCGGCCTCAATCTTCAGCATCGCTTCAGCAGTACGGTCGGTCGCTCTTTCATGGGTATTGGCAGTCATAACAGCTTTTCCGCCAATGAAGTGAACATAATCCATGATTTCCTGATCACAAGTAGCTACGTAGGTACCCATCAGA
>Ga0316187_10000548_pt1 | contig 29871 bp, 34 predicted proteins | sample CroRivburrow1_MG_FD_204927 | JGI IMG/M metagenome (GOLD analysis project Ga0316187, IMG submission 204927) | Coastal sediment microbial communities from Maine, United States - Cross River worm burrow 1 | ecosystem: Environmental > Aquatic > Marine > Coastal > Sediment | place: USA: Maine... | reverse complement strand
ATAGAGTGACCACCAGCGCAATGCCGATCGTTACTCCTAGCAGCAGGTTGGTACGCCATGGTGAGTCCCAATCATCAAACATGGAGAAGGCGACACCGAAGTTGTGTGCTTTGACCAGGTTGAAGTAGCCCTCAATCACGGTCTGGGTGAAGAAAGGGATCTGCTGCTCAATCCACCATTTGCTCAGCTGATCGAATGTCAGCAACAGGGCAAACAGTGTTATCTGCATCCAGACCCGTCTGTTCATGATGCGGCCACAACCTCAAAGCAGCGTGGGCAGAGTTCACTGTGAACGTCATGATCCGGGTGTGCGGCTTCAGCCACATTCCAGCAGCGTGGACACTTCACACCACTTGATGCTTCAACTTTGATACTCTCACCCGCCTCCAGCTTGGCGACGATAAAGAGTTGTTCATTACTCTCACCCAGTTTCTCGGCAAATGAGCTGTCCAGACCCGGTACAGCAACTGAAGCGGCAATGGATGAGCCAACAACCTTATCCTTCTTGGCCTGATCAAGCGCGCTGTTTATCTGTTCTCTTAAAGCAAAGAACTGTTCCCAGCCACTCTCATCAATTGCGATATCAGCAACCGGGTGGAAAGTTTGTAGGTGAATGCTTCGGCTATCTGAACCGGGAAGATACTCCCACGCCTCTTCTGATGTGAATGGCAGAATCGGTGCTATTAGACGGATCAGGGTGTCAGAGAGATCATAGAGTGTTGCACGGGCTGAAGCGCGGCGAGCGGAATCGGCGCCATCGCAGTAGAGACGGTCCTTGATCACATCAAGATAGAAGCCGCCCAGTTCTACTGAACAGAAGTTGTGAATCTCTTGATGGATGCGATGGAACTGATAAGTCTCAAAGGCTTCATGCACGCTGTGCTCAAGCTGAGAAAGCCTGTGTGAAGCCCACTGATCCAGTGGCTGACGCTTATCAAGGTCAACGCCATCTCGCTCAGGATCGAAACCTTCAAGATTGCCCAGCAGGAATCGAATGGTATTGCGGATACGGCGATAGGATTCTGCCAGCTGTTTTACAATTTCATCCGAAATGCGGATGTCTGCAGAGTAATCCGATGATGCGATCCAGAGTCGCAGAATGTCGGCACCCATCTGCTGAATGATCTTCTGCGGTGCAATCACGTTGCCCTTGGATTTGGACATCTTGTTGCCGTTTTTATCGACCACAAAACCGTGAGTTAACACTTCTTTGAAGGGGGCCACACCGCGGGTGCCTACACTTTCTAGTAGAGAGGTCTGAAACCAGCCGCGATGCTGGTCACTACCCTCTAAGTATAAGTCAGCCGGGCTTTTCAGTTCATCACGTTGTTCCAGTACGCAGGCGTGTGTGCTGCCTGAGTCGAACCATACATCCAGAACATCGGTCTCTTTCTCAAAATCAGAACCGTCGCAATTCGGGCAAGTTGCACTCGCAGGCAGGAATGCACTTACATCTTTAGCAAACCACACATCTGAGCCACCCTGCTCGACCTGTTTGGCGATGCCTTCAAGCACATCAGGCGTGGTAACTTTGTGAGTTTGGCAGTCGTTACAACGAATGGCCGGAATCGGCACCCCCCAGTTACGCTGGCGCGATACACACCAGTCCGGGCGTTGCTCCACCATGGCACGAATACGATTTTCACCCCAGTCAGGCACAAATTTGGTTTTACTGATCTCTGCCAGTGCCTTGCTACGCAGGTCGTTCTTGTCCATAGAGATGAACCACTGCGGTGTGGCACGGAAAATCAACGGATTGTGGCAGCGCCAGCAGTGCGGGTAGGAGTGCGAAATTTGGCTGGTCTCCAGCAGAGCTCCACAATCACGCAGGTGATCCACCATCACGACGTTGGCTTTATAGACATGATGACCCGCCACTACAGGCGTTCCTTCATGGAAAATACCGTTGTGATCCACTGGATTAAAGGCCTTGAGGCCGTAAGTCATACCGATTTCATAATCTTCCTGGCCGTGGCCGGGCGCGGTATGAACCGAACCGGTACCCGCTTCCAGTGTTACATGATCACCCACTAGAATCGGAGCATTCTGATCCAGGTAGGGGTGGCGAAAGAGGCGCCTGTCTAAATCTTTACCGTTGAACCTGGCAACCACGTCACCAGTGGCACCAATCGCTTCCAGCACCGCTTCGCGCAGGTCCTCGGCCAGAATCAGCACTTCACCGACATTCAGATTATCGTTGCCAAGAGTTTCCGTAATTTTCACAGCCGAGTATTCGATGTTTGGACCTACAGAAACAGCCAGATTGGCAGGGATGGTCCAAGGGGTAGTGGTCCAGATGACGATGGATACATGGTCACCCACCAGTTCAGGTGAGATGTCACCTAAATCTTCACCTACGGCAAACTTCACATAGATGGAGTGGGAGGTGTGATCATCGTACTCCACTTCTGTATCGGCGAGGGCTGTCGCACAGGAGACGCACCAGTGAACCGGCTTGGCACCTTTGTAGAGGCCGCCATTTTCAAGGAAACGACCAATCTCACGTACGGTATTGGCCTCAAAGGCGTAGTCCATGGTGATGTATGGGTTTTTCCAATCACCGGTAATGCCGAGGCGTTTGAACTCTTCACGTTGAACATCAATTTGTCCGGCTGCATATTCACGGCACTCGGTACGGAATTCAGAAGCGGTAATGTCCTCTTTTTTGCGCTTTTTCTTTTTGAACTTCTCTTCAACTTTCAGTTCAATTGGAAGGCCGTGGCAGTCCCATCCCGGAACGTATGGCGCATCGAACCCGAGCATGCTCTTGGAACGGATCACAATATCTTTCAGAACCTTGTTTACAGCATGGCCGATATGAATTGATCCATTGGCGTAAGGGGGGCCGTCATGCAGCACAAACTTCGGCGCATCTTTGCGCGCTTTGCGAATTTGGCCATGAAGATCCTGCTCTTCCCACTGAGCCAGACGTTTTGGTTCATTGGTCGGCAGGCTGCCGCGCATGGGGAAATCGGTCTTCGGAAGAAAGACGGTAGGGCGATAATCGAAAGTATCCTGCTCAGACAAGGTAGTGCTCCAATCCATTAGGGTTGCTTAAAAGCGAACGAATCATAGGGATTTTTTCAGTTAATGTCAGGCCGCGAGAATTTTTCTGGCTGCTTTGCAGTCTTTAGCGATCTGTTCAGACAACTCTTCAGCCGATCTGTAGGCCCGATCTTCACGCACCCTTTTGACAAACTGAATCTCCAGACGCTCATTGTAGAGGTCCGGTTCTACATCAAGCATGTGAGTCTCAAGAATCATCGTGCGCCCCTGAAATGTAGGCCTGAAGCCGAGATAAGCGGCACCATTCCACTGCTCCTCAATTCCGTTAAGTTCACATTTGGCACGTACGGCATAGATGCCGGCTGGGGGGTGAGAGAGATCGGCAACATCAAGGTTGGCTGTTGGAAATCCGATTTTTCTACCGCGCTTTTCTCCATGCATCACATGGCCGGATATGGAGTAGGGGCGTCCCAGCAGTTTTTCAGCCAACGTAAAGTCAGCCGCTTCAATGGCTGAACGGATTCGACTTGATGAGACGACGGCTCCAACCATCTCAAATGCGGATGCTTCACTGACTGTGAAGTCCAGTTTGTCGCCAATGGTTCGAATGGCATCGGGATTACCCGAGCGACCTTTACCAAAGGCAAAATCATAACCGACATGGATATGCTTAGGCGCAGCTGCGTCATGCATGGTTTGAATAAACTTCTTGGCCGGCCAGCCAGCTAGTTCTTCATTGAAGTGCAGCAGCAGCACCGCATCAATACCCGCCTTGTCGATCAGCTCAAGCCGTTCATGCAGATGGCAGAGTCTGCGAGGCGCTTCTTCAGGGAAGAGGAGAGCCCGGGGGTGAGGCTCGAAGGTGATCACGATGGATGGGCCATCTACTGCCATGGCATGGCCTTTCAGTTCCGCCAGCACCTGCTGATGCCCCATATGGACACCATCAAAGTTGCCAACGGTAATGGCACCGCCATGAAGTTCAGTGTGCTCTTTCAGGGCATCCCATGATCGTATAATTCGCATGCGCCAAGCATAGCAGGGATATAAGCCGGGGATAACACCTCTCCATCTGCACGACTTGGAACAAAGTTTGCTTTAATAGAAGAGTGAAGTTCTAAATGTTTGACGATTATCACCACAGGATTGGGAATCATCAATATGAATGAGGCAGGGTAAACTATTGTTTAGACTGGGAAAATCGGTAGCAGACACGATCATAGAGAGCTCCTATGATGGTATATTCATTTTGGATCAGGAGTTCCATGTCATTTATGGAAACCCATCCTTTTGTCAAAGTTCCGGCTATTCCTGCAAAGAGATATTGACGATGCAGGCAGCCGATTTTTTTCCAAGTATTGAAACAGGTCAGTTTAAAGAGAAGGTAGCATCGCTACATGATGAGTCTTCAGATGGTCGAGTTGAATTTTCGCTTGAGTACCAGAAAAAAGATGGTGCTGATTACGTTGCACAGATTCAGGTTCGGCTTTTCCATGAAATCAAACCTTTTGGCTATATCTGCATTGCCAGAGATTTCACAAAAAACCTTCATGCTGAGCAAGCCCTGCAGAAAGAGGATGAGCGTTTTAGAGAGCTGGTGATGGCATCTCCTGCTGCGATGTTGATTGTTGATAGTGATATGAATGTTAAGCTGATGAATAGCGCATTCTCCACGCTATTTGGTTACACCATAGAAGATATCTGGGATTTTGAATCGTGGTGGCCCAAAGCCTACCCGGACGAACGCTATCGACAGAAGGTTCAATCGATATGGGCAGATCATATTGCCGATGCTGAAAGAAAGCAGAGCACGTCTATTGAACCAATCATGGTGGATATCACCTGTGCGGGCGGCTTTGTGAAGAAGGTTGAAGTCCAGATGGGATCCATCAGCGACTACTCACTGGTTGTGTTTAATGATCTTAGCGAACGTATCAGTATGGATAACCGAGATCGACGCTCGGCAGCGGTGATAGAGCATATTAACCAAGGGGTGATGATCACCGATCTTAATGCTTCTATTGTTGCTGTTAATTCGGCGTTTACCACCATTACCGAATACAGTGAAGAGGAGGTGCTTGGGCAGAAGCCAAGCATGCTCTCTTCAGGCCGTCATGACAGATTCTTTTATGAAAATCTCTGGGAACATTTACAGGAAAAAGGATCTTGGCAAGGCGAGATTTGGAATCGACGAAAATCGGGCGAGGTCTATGTCGAGGATCTTACGATTACACCTGTTTATGATGAGAATGGGCTGAAAATAAACTATGTCGGAATTTTTACAGATATTACTCATGCGAAGCTTTCTGAAGAGGAGCTCCACCACCTTGCTCATCACGATCCGCTGACCGATCTTCCGAATCGACTTCTCTTTAACACACACCTGAAACAGGCCGTTGCACGTGCCAGCCGCATGAACAGCCGGGTTGGCATACTTTTTCTGGATCTGGACCGGTTTAAAAATGTTAATGATAGCCTGGGCCATCAGGCTGGGGACGAGCTGCTTATTGAAGTGGGTAAGCGTCTTCAACACACACTGCGTGATGAAGATGTGCTTGCACGCCTGGGTGGCGATGAATTTGTCATTTTGATAGAGGGCGTGGATGATGAAGAGCGTCTTGGTGTTTTTACTCAGAGGTTGATCGATTCGATTGCTGCGCCATTCACCCTTCGAGGCCAGGAGGTGTTTATTGGCACCAGTGTTGGGATCAGCATCTTTCCGGGCGATGGTAAACAGGCTGATATTTTGATGCGCAATGCTGATAGCGCGATGTATCAGGCCAAGGAGAGAGGGCGTAACAATTACCAGTTTTATACCAAGAAACTGACCGAAGCCGCTTTTGAACGGCTGATGATGGAGATGGAGCTGCGCAAAGCGCTTGCAGCGGATGAGTTCAGCGTGGTTTATCAGCCACAGGTAGATATGAAAAACGATCGCTTTATTGGATGTGAGGCTCTGATTCGCTGGACACACCCTAAAATGGGGATGATTTCTCCGGATAAATTCATTCCGATTGCTGAAGAGGCCGGATTGATTGCACCGATTGGTGACTGGGTGCTGCGCCGGGCATGCAGGGATGCCAAACCATGGATCGAAGCAGGCTTGATTAAGAGGATTTCGGTGAATGTTTCCGGCTATCAGGTTCAGCAGGGTTCTCTGCTCAGTGTTGTCGAAGGCGCACTTTTTGAGACCGGGCTAAAAGCAGAAAATCTGGAGCTGGAGATTACCGAGACCTTTATCATGGAGCATGCGGAAGAGGCGATTAAGACGCTTGAAGCGATTCGTGAGCTCGGAGTCTATATTGCGATTGATGATTTTGGCACGGGCTATTCGTCACTTGGCTATCTGAAGCGATTGCCGGTCCATACGCTGAAGATTGATAGGGCGTTTGTCAGTGATGCAGCTGAAGATACAGATGATGCAGCCATTATTCGTGCGATTATTGCGCTGGCTCAGACACTGGGGCTGGAGGTACTGGCGGAGGGTGTAGAGAATCTGGAGCAGCAGGATTTTCTGGTTAAAGAGAGCTGCTACAGGGCTCAGGGCTACTTCTATTCCCGGCCTCTCGCTCCACCAGAGTGTGATAGCCTGCTAAGACAGCCCTCTATTCTTCCTGAGTAAACGAGTGTCCGCAGTTTAATTGGGAGTAAATGCTCCGTTGTTAGCCATCATTCATTCGTTCATAAATAATAAAGCTGTATGCATATCGATTTTGATCATCGGCATCGTGAAATTTACAAAGTGTCTGCTCCCATTCCCCTTTGTTAAACTCCGGGAACCATGCATCACCCTCAAACAGATCGTGAATCACCGTACAGTAAAGCTTGTCTGCATCAGGTAGAAGCAGGCTGTATATCTCCGACCCACCGATCACCATAATCTCATCGGCATCGGGCAGAGCGGCTCTGGCCTCATCAAGCGAGTGGACAACTTTGCACCCTTCAATGGTTAACCCTTGCTGCCGGGTCATGATTAGGTTTTCTCTTCCTGGCAGAGGTTTGCCGATGGACTCATAAGTCTTTCGACCCATGAGAATCGGCTTGCCCATGGTCTGTTTGCGAAACCACTTCATGTCGGCCGGTAGCCTCCAGGGAAGTCCGTTGTCTGATCCAATGAGCCGGTTTTTATCCATTGCCCAGATGAGTGAGATAGTTGTGAGTTGGGTCATAGTTGAATGCTAAGATAATTGGACACTGTTTGCACAGCCTGATTATCTGATTAGGTTGCCCATTTTTTGAGTGAGAGGATATCGTTATGAAGTCTGCTTTAAAATTAATACTAACACTGGTCTGTGTGACGTTTGCCATGCCAGCACTGGCGGATGATGAGCCGGACTTTGCCTCTTTTAAAGATGTTAAAGAGAAGAAAAAAGCTTTTTTCGGGTTTATGCGCCCTTATGTTGATATCGAGAATGCATCACTTCTCAGAGATAGGGAGCGGTTGATTGCTCTACGCAATGAGTCAGTCAACAAACTTAGCATTGAAGATAAACAGTGGATTGAGGCGATGGTAAAAAGCTATCGATCAGACTCGCCACTTGCAGATGTGAAAGCGTGGGCGGATCTATTGGAGCGAGTTGATGCGGTGCCTTATCCGCTGGTGCTGGCTCAATCGGCCAATGAGTCTGCGTGGGGAACATCCCGTTTTGCGCGACAGGGGCATAACTTTTTCGGCCAGTGGTGCTTTTCAAAAGGTTGCGGAATTGTGCCAAGTCGTCGTGATGCAGGCTCAAAACATGAGGTGGCTGTCTTCAAGTCAGCACAATATTCGGTGCGGGCATATCTGAAAAATATTAACAGAGGCCGTGTCTATGCGGGCCTGAGAAAAATCCGAGCCAAGCAGCGGGCCAATGGCGAGGCACTTGATGCAACGGCTCTGGCTGGTGGTCTACTGAAATACTCGGAACGTGGTGAAGCGTATGTGAAAGAGATTCGCTCTATGATCCGTACTAATAAAAAATTAATGTAGCACAGTCTAATCTGTTACCCGTTGAGATAATAAGAAAGAGAGACAGATCAATCACAAGGAGTTACTGATGATGAAAAAGTTAATACTACCTCTACTGATCGCAGCACTGGCAATGCCGATTGCAGCCCTGGCTTGCCCAGGCAAGGGAGACAGTAAGCGGGGTGGCCACTTTCAGAAGATGGATGCTAATAGTGATGGCGTAGTCACTGCTGATGAACATGCCACGATGGCGGCTCAGCGTTTTTCGAAGATGGATGCCAACGGTGATGGCAAGGTAACTGCTGATGAGATGAAGCAGCGTTGGAAAAAGAAACATGCAAAGCATAAGAAAGAGTGTCCCTTAAAAGAGGATTGTACTAAATCGAAAGATTGTCCGATGAAAGATGACTGCCCTTACAATAAGGACTGCCCAAAGCGCGATAGTAAATAGAAGCTATCATTGTTATTTAATGGAGGCCTCGGGCAGTTATATGCCGGGGCCTCTTTTTTTGGTTAGGAGGCTTTTTTCTCTTTGACCAGATGCAGCCCATCGCCACCAACGCAGACACGATTTCGCCCCTCTTTCTTGGCCCGGTATAGCGCATTATCGGCATTGCGAACCAGCGACTGCCCATCTGTTTTCATCTCATCGTTCCACTCAGCAACACCAAGGCTAATCGTGATCGGAATCTTTTCGGATGCATAGACGAAGGCATGTTTTTCAACATTATCTCTTAACCGCTCAGCTAGAGCACTGGTTTGTCTCAGATCGCAGACTGTTGCTAAAACAATAAACTCTTCACCACCATAACGGGCTACAATGTCACTACTACGAACGGTATGTTTAATCACTTCAGTTAGTGCCATAATGACGTAATCACCAGCCTGATGACCGTAGTTGTCATTCACCCGTTTAAAAAAATCGATGTCGAGAATCATCAGTGAAGTGGGTCGGCTATGGCGTTTGGCCAGCTCACACTCCCGAACAATGGCCTGATTAAAATATCGACGGTTGTAGACGCCAGTCAGGCCATCGGTGGTAGCGATGATCTCCAACTCTTTGTTCAACGCTTCAAGTTGGGAATTTTTCTCCTGAATTTTTCTGGTCCGCTCAAGCACCTTCTGCTGCAGCGAGTCGGCATGCTGCTGTAGTTTTTTATAGAGCTGTGCATTTTCAATAGCTACGCAGGCTTGAGATGCCAGTGCAGTGAATAGCATCTCATCCTCTTTAGTGAACTCACCATCCTTTTTGTTCAGCGCCTGAACGACACCCAGCACTTCACCATGTGGGTTTTTCAGCGGAGCACAGAGCATGGAGCGAATAATAAAACCATCATGATGAATGACTTTGTCATTATATTGGGAATCACTGATCATGTTTTTAATGTTAACCAGCTCACCGTTTTGAGCGACAGAACCTGCAATACCTTCACCAAGCGGGATTTCGATTTTTCGTACGCCGATTCCCTGCGCGATTTGTGAGCTGAGGATCTGTTTCTCTCTATTCAGCTTGAATAGACTGCTGCGTTCCACACCCAGAAGTAGCGTTACCGCATCCATGATCTGCTCAAGCAGATGATCCAGATCCCGTTCGCTGGATAGCTGAGCAGTTAAGGAGAGCAGAGTCTCCATGCGATGTGGCATTTATCTATTCTCTTTCATATTGATTCTCTCAATAACAAAACATCCCACCAACGTTCTCTTATTATAGTAGATAGAAAACAGCATAATGGGAAGGCATGTCAAAGCATCCGTTTGTTATAGTTCTAGCTGTTTAAGGTTCAGTGAACCGTTTAGCATCGGAGGGCACCAGAAATAACTGCCGGTCACTGGCGTTGTGAAGGAAAAGAGGGCGTCGACCACACCATCTTCTGCTCCGCTCATACGTTTGAGTTGCATATCGAAGGCATCAAAGCTTTTGCCAAAAGCAACAAAGTTGAGTCCTTCATGGCTGGAATCTGCCCAAGGCATGGAGCGGCGAAGTATGAATGCTTCCGGTTCAAAATTTTCCTGTGCCGTACGTTTGACATGTGCGGTATCAGGGGCCTCTTCGAACTCTTCATTATCTATTTTTCTTCGTCCGATTATATCATCCTGTTCATTCTGCGGCAGGGAGAAAAAGTCATCCAAATTGTGAACCCATTGCTGTACAGCAACAAAGCTGGAGCCGTTCATGAAAGCATCTTCACATGAGAGTATGCCAGCATCCAACGCCTCTGAGTCCTGAGGGTTTTCTGTGCCATCTTCATAACCAGTAAGGTCCCGTCCAATATCATACTGGAATGAATCAATGATACTGTCGCAGGAGAGGGCGCTCTTTAGCTGTTCGGTCACATCTCGACTCAGCAATACCAACTCACCACGGTCATCTCCGCGTAACCAGCACCATAGGGCAACATTTGTTGTGGGGATATCAACTTGGGCCTCTTTAATGCGCGGAAATTTCGTCAGCCCAGGGACAGTTACACCGAGTGCATCGACAATCTGGGTGCCAATGCCGACAACGACTCTCGTTCCATCTGTGAGAGCAGCAAGTTTTTTTAGGGCTTGTCGGAGGTCACCCTCAGGATTAATGGAGAAGGTAAGATATCTTGCTTGTGCAGGAACATCATCAAGAATACCGGGCTGAGCGTAGTTCATATGACTTGTTCTCCATTATAACAAAGGATGTACTGCGTCGATATTAGCACTTTGATCAGCTGTTTGAAAATCGCGATGGCGATAGAGGCTATCCTAAAAAATACAGTGTTTAGCGTAATCCTTGGCTTCAGTAGCAGTCCAGTCACCCTTTGATTTCTCTTTCATCTGCTGGCACCACGCTTCACTGCCCACTTCAGGGGCACAGCCTGTCGCTATGAATGCAAAAGAGCTGAGTAGTGCGGCAAAAATAATTTTCTTCATAGCATGGTCTCCAGATCAACAGTCTGTTCTAAATTGCAATCGGCGCCCGAATACCGGGGTGACATTCGTAATTGGCAAGTTCAAAATCTTCATATTTAAAGTCAAAAATATTTTTCACATCCGGGTTGATGCTCAAGGTTGGTAGCGGAAAGGTATCGCGTGACAGCTGGGTGGCTACCTGCTCCATATGGTTGGAGTAGAGGTGAGCATCACCAAAGGTATGTACAAAATCACCCGGCTCAAGATCACACACTTGCGCAATCATCATGGTAAGCAGCGCATAGGATGCGATATTAAATGGTACACCTAGAAAGATATCTGCACTTCGCTGATAGAGCTGGCAGGAGAGCTTCCCATCTGCGACATAGAACTGAAAAAAGGCGTGGCACGGGGCCAGAGCCATTTTGCCGTTTACCACATTCTGCTGTGGAGAGATCGATTCATCAGGCAGATCGGAAACATTCCATGCCGAGACAATCAGTCGACGTGAGTTGGGTTTCGATTTGATCTGTTCGATCAGTTCGGCAATCTGATCGATATGTTTGCCATCCGGGGTTGGCCAGTTGCGCCACTGATAGCCGTAAACGGGGCCGAGATCACCATCTTCACGAGCCCACCCGTTCCAGATAGAGACTCCGTTTTCGGTCAGATAACCTGTATTGGTCTCACCTTTGAGAAACCAGAGAAGCTCATGGATGATCGATTTTAGATGACATTTCTTTGTGGTGACCAGAGGAAAGCCTTCGGAGAGATCAAATCGCATCTGATAACCGAAAACCGACTTGGTTCCAGTCCCTGTTCGATCCCCTTTCTGGGTACCGTTATCCAGTACATGTTGCATCAAATCCAGATACGCGCGCATTAAACACCCCTCGCCACTGCAAAGTTGGTCGGTTATGCTGCCGTCTGTTGAAGGCGATTAAAAGCCATTGGAGGATTTCATGCACATCTTCAAGCTTATTCTGGTTATTTCAGCGGCCCTGATTGCGCAGCCGGCAGCCGCTCAGGAAGAGGTAGTCCAGCCCAGCGAGATTCTGGCTGAAGAGGCCGCAGCCCCCTCCATTCAGGAACGTATTGAGGAGCTGAAAGCGAACTTTGCCAAAACAGAGCGCGAAGGGCCTGCAACGGCAACCGATAAGATCGTTGACCGCTTCCTGGCACTTAATTCTAATCCGGAAGAGTCTGCAGGTGTCGATTTTGAAGAGTACTTCACCATGGTTATGCAGCGTGCAACAGATCGTTTTGAGGCGATGGATGCCGATAAGGATGAGGAAGTTACCGAAGATGAGTATCGTGAGTTCTGGAAGGCACAGAAGGCACAGTACTATCGCCTTAAACGGTAGTTCCTTCTTACTCTAAATGTGAAGCTGGCAGTGAAGAGAGGTAAACAGCTATCTTTTTTCTACTTTCAGTCGAATAGCAAAACTTTTTTTACCAGTGGAAGAGCCACTGGAGAGCAGTGCGCTACCCAACAGTGATGCTTCTTCAGAATTTGCAGCAATCACTACGGATTCACCAATAAGAATAGTCAGCTCTGTTGCGGCACCTGCAATATCAATTGCCTGTCTCTTATTTATCGCTGGAGTGGCGTTTAGACGAACTGGCGCATCTCCCGATGGAGCCTGACGAGGCGTATGGGTTGAACCCAAATCGATTAGGGCTTCTGTCTCCCCTCTGATGCCTTCATTTTCTCGCTGGTTCTGCATCCAGGGGGTGATACGAATGATTACTTTTTTCTCACCAGTCCTGCGTGCCGTAGCATGAAAACCGGATGTGATTGAAACCAGCTCCACACTATGCGTTTTGATCACGCCATAGCCTGCCAACCACTGCTTGGTCTGCTGGCGATAGGGTTGAATGATGCCGCTTTCAATAGTGCCTGGGCGAGTAGATGTCAGGCGTAGATTGAAACGTTTTCGGGATGAGAGGCGATGTTCACTATCATTAAGGGCAACCTTGATCCAGCCACCCGGAAGACGCGCACCTGTCTTAATGGATTGGATCTGATCATCGCTCAAGGAGAGTAGCTCAAGATAGAGCTGATACTGCGGCGCAGGCTGGTCCAACTGTTTTAGAAGCTTTCTGGCCTGCTCAATATGTCTGGTATCATCGTTGACCACCAGAATTCTTCGAGATGGGAGTGTAGCTACAGAGCCTGATGTAGAAAGCTGGCTTTTAACGACGTCGCTGGCTTCCTGAAGTGGCAGGAACAGGATTTCAAATGTTGCTGTTTCAGCAGCTGCAACTCCCGGCAGCAGTAGCGAAGCCAGCAATAGAAGCTTACTCAGCCATCTGATCAACTCTTTTTCTCCTTGCCATCTGCGCTCACTGACTCTGCAAAATCGGGCATCTTTTCGACCAGTCCTGCCGGGTCTTCATGGATGATGATTTCAGAGTTGGGGAATGCTGCAAACAGTGATGCCTCCACTTCGTCAGCGATCACATGTGCCTCTTTCAATAGCAGATCGTCATCCAGCTCCAGATGCAATTGGATAAAATAGGTGACGCCGGATTTCCGAGTGCGAAGGTCGTGCATGCCGCGCGCTTTGGGATTGGCCAGCACGATATCGGTAATCTGCTGGCGCTCTTCGCTGGAGAGCTCACGATCCATCAGGTCGTTTGTGGCATGTTGAACAATCTCCCAAGCGCTGTAGAGAATAAAGATAGCGATACCGATGGCAAAAACAGCATCAAAACCGGGCCAGCCATAGGCAGCAAGAATCAGGGCAAGAATCACGCTGGCGTTAACGTATAGGTCGGTCTTGTAGTGCAGCGAATCGGCTTTGATGGCGGTAGAGTTGGTCTTGCTGATCACATGCTTCTGTACAGCCAACAGGCCGAACGTGGCAACAATAGAGAGGATCATCACGCCAATGCCCACTTCGATAGCCTGAGGTGCCTGAGGGTGGAAGAAGCGGCCAAATGCCTCAAGCATCAGAAAACCCGCAGAACCGGCAATAAACATCGCCTGACCAAGGCCTGCTAAGGCTTCAGCTTTGCCATGCCCAAAGCGGTGCTCTTTATCAGCAGGGGCGAGCGCATGGCGCACGGCAACCATGTTGAGAATGGCAGCAGCAGCATCAAGTGTGGAGTCGATCAGGGTCGCCATGAGGCTGACCGAATCAGTCCAGAACCAGGCAATCAGCTTGGCAACGATTAGCGAGACAGCAACTGATACCGAGGCATAGGTTGCAAGCCGCATCAGGCGGCCAGCCTCCTCCGGTGGCAGCGTTGTCGGGGTCTGGATGGGGTCAGTCATGGCGATATCATGAACCGCTATGCCGACGGAATAAAGCCCTCCATGGCAGAAAGGCGGGAACCCGTTGCCTGTACTCAAGGTATTCAGGGTGCGACTTAATCATTCGGCCTTCTTCAAGTCGGGAGCCGATAATGAAATAGAGCGAGATGCAGATTGTCAGGTTAAGTGAGTTTACGGTATGAATCGGGCTGGCGAGCAGAGCCAGCATAATGCCTGAATACATGGGGTGGCGAATATAGTGGTAGATACCATGTTCATGAAACGGTTCAGGCTCACCATGACTGTTTTTTAGTCCGAGAAATAGACTTGTATCAAAAGATTTAAATGAATAAAGAGCAATCCATAGCCCTAAGAGTTGCGCTGCTATCATCAATCCGTTTTGCCAGCCCTCAACTCGGTAGAGTGGAGTGTCCGGCAGCTGATGAATATAGAAGAGCCATAAGCATGTTAGAGGCAGTGCAGAGATAGAGTAGCATAGGCGATAGCGGTGGAGCGATATGTTGTGCCGGCAAAAGAGTCTTTTGCACCGTTCCGATGCAAACAGCGAGTGAACCACTGCAAACAGCAGGCTTGAAATCCAGACAGGTAACGAGAACATAATCTGAAGCATAGATCACTTGCGTTCTATTGTCGGTTTGCTTCATGATCACGATGTGAGATTTCTGCCTTCACCCCACTTCAACGAGCGGCCTGCCGGGGCAGCTGTTGATTTGATTGTGCTTCACGCCATCAGTTTGCCGCCTGGGCAGTTCGCGCTGCAACATGTTGAATCATTTTTTTTGGGTGAGCTGGATAGTGGTGCTGATCCATCGTTTTCAGGGTTGGCCGACCTTCGTGTGTCCGCTCATTTTGTTGTTGATCGAAAAGGCAAAGTCACTCAGTTCGTACCGATCTCCAAGCGCGCCTGGCATGCCGGAACATCAAACTGGCAGGGGCGTGATAATTGTAATGATTACGCCATTGGCATTGAGATGATCGGAGATGAGAAGAGGCCGTTTACTCAGGCGCAGTATCGCGAGGCGGCACGGCTTTGCCGGGTATTGATGGGTCATTTCCCGGTGATCTCCAACCAGCGAATTGTCGGCCATCAGGATGTGGCGCCCGAACGCAAATGGGATCCGGGCAAGCAGTGGGATTGGGAGAAGTTCCATCGTAGTCTGTCACGCATACGTAAATTGGATATTAAGGTAGAGGTATAACAATGGGAGAGAGTCTTGTGTGGCTGAATGCCTTCCCGGAGTTGAAGGCGATATCAGATAGAAGCTGGAAGATCGCAGCTGAACAGGCACAGGTAATGGATGTGCCCAAGGGCGCAGTACTTTTCAGGGATGGGGATGTCTGTAACGGTTATGTGTTTGTTACCGATGGTGCAGTTCGGGTACAGAAGATGGACCCTCAGGGGCGCGAGATTGTACTCTATCGGGTTGAGGATGGGCAGACCTGTATGCTGACCACATCCTGCCTGATTGGTGGCGGGGCGTATCCTGCTGAAGGCGTGGCTGAGACTCCTGTATCGCTTGCGATGTTGCCTGCATCGCAGTTTGAGACCGTCATGAATGAGTCTGCTGAATTTCGCCATTTTGTACTCGCCTCAATCGGTCGCCGTATCGGTGATCTGATGCTGTTGGTGGAGGATGTCGCATTCGGTCGAATGGATGTGCGTTTGGCACGTCTGCTTCTCAAGCGCAGCAGCGAATCAGGGAGTATGCTAAACTGTACACATCAGGAGCTGGCAACCGAGTTGGGCACTGCCCGTGAGGTGGTCAGCAGGATTCTGAAAGATTTTGAGCGTAAGGGGTGGCTTATATTGAGTCGCGGCAGGGTTGAACTGAAAGACAACCATTCACTTGAGGAATTACATGAGGATTAAGTAATATACTAAAGTGACAATGTCACTGAAGTAACGATAGGACTCAGCTATAATGCAACCATTGGCGCATATAAGGAGAAAATGATGAACGCAAATGTAGGTACAATTGATCGAGTTTTACGTTTGGTAGTTGGTGCAGCAGTTATTGCATTTGGTTACATGGGCGGTCTGGCATCACCATGGAATATTGTGGCAATTGCCGCAGGTAGTGTGTTTGTAGTGACTGCAGTGATTAAGTTCTGCCCGGCATATGCTATTTTTGGCATAAACAGCTGCTCAGCCAAACCAGCTGACGCTGAATAAGTTTAGCAGCTAGAAATTAAAAGGCAGCCAAAAGGCTGCCTTTTTTGTTTGACTGGATCGAATAGTTAAGCTGTCACAGTTTGGCAATCAGTGATGCCACTTTGCCGATAGCTTTTGTTGCTTTGTCGATAACTTTTGCCGTTTTTCGAATTTTCTCAGCAACATTGTCGATCTCCTGCTTGGCGGTAGTTGCTGAAGCCGACAGTTCGTTCAGAGATATGATGGCATGGCCCAGTTCATCTGAACCATCATGAATGATCAAATTGGCAAGCTCCCCAGCCTGCCTGTCCAGTTCGTCACGCTTGTTGAGCAGTGCTTCACATTGATCATCGTCGGTACAGATAGCCCACAGATCACTTAGATCTCTGATGGCCCTGTTCAGTTCTGATAATTCACTCATCGTTTACCCCTCCTTGCAGATGATTCCTTTCGAATCATCCGCCACGATCTCTCTGTCACAGGAGAGCATTAACCCTTCCAGATCATTATAATGTTGATGTACGCCTCTTAACTCTCCAATGGCTTTAGCTAAGGCTTTGCCGGAAAAGTTATCTTTCTCAAGTTCTGCTTTGAGTGTGCTATGAGTCGACTGAATTTTTCTGATCGCTTTTTTGGCCTGCTCCACCGATGCACTGGATGACTGCATGTCGAGATATTTTGCATAAATATCATCCAGAGCGCTTCTTTTTTTCCTGAAATTCGATTTTGCGACCAGTCTATTATAATCCTTGATATATCCATTAAGTTCAATGTACTTCATCGTATAGAGGCGCTCTTCAATCACTCCTTTCATTAGCTCATCGTGAATCACATCGCAGATCTTCTGAACATGTTCATCAGCAGCCAGGACAATCTCTTTTATCGCGTCACCGCGCTTTTTGGCGGCATAGAGCGAACCTATTTCAGCGATGGTTCTGGCGATCAGGGCATTGCTGCTATCTGATACAATGTCGGTCTCTTTATCCGTCAGAGTTTTGTACTGTTCATTCACGCTCTGCATGGATCCGTAAAGCTGAGTTGCGGCCAGATCGATCTCCTCCCGGCTTCCAGCCCTGGCCAGGCCAGTGAGTGCGGCGGCATAGGAACCAAGAGCCTTGTTAGCCCTGTAGAGGGCAACTCTTTTCTTGTCAGAGTCTTTGATAAGCATTTTTTTAACCGGGTCCAATTTGCTAATGGAGATTGGCTTTTTCCGCTGTGCCAATTTGGTCAGTTCATTGTTAACCATGGCCCGGTTGTAATCGCTGATAACCGTGTCGACCTTTTCTGTGACCCCTTTGGTGGCTTCTCCAAAGGCCTCAATATTCCCAGTTGGTGTTGATGCGCAGGCCGACAGCATCAGTGCAGCTATAGCTGCGAGTATTACCTTTCCCATATATTTCTCCTTGCCGATCTGCATCGAAAGCGACAACACCTGATGGCGTTATCGCTATTAAATTAAAAAAGAGGAATCCCCACTCCCTTCGAAACTGATTATAGACGATACTTTTTCATTTTGCAAAAGCATTTATGAACTGTTCGAGCTAAGCTCAACCGATGAGTGATGAAGCGTGGATTCGACTCTCACTGTTTTTCGGCGTGCTGGCCGTTATGGCAATCTGGGAGCTACTGGCACCAAAAAGAGTGCTGATACAGGGGTGCAGTCGTTGGCCTGGTAATCTTGCTATTGTTGTAGTTAATAGTGTTGTGGTTCGGCTGATCTTTCCGGCTGGAGCGATGGGTGCGGCACTCTGGGCAGCTGAAAACGATTGGGGGCTTCTTAATCTCGTAGAGCTGCCCGTCTGGCAGGCTCTTTTCATTGCAGTTGTGCTGCTTGATCTGGCTATCTATCTGCAACATGTTCTGGTGCACGCTGTGCCGATATTGTGGCGGCTACATATGGTTCACCATGCCGATCTCGATATTGATGTCACTACCGGGCTTAGGTTTCATCCGATTGAGATCGTCTTCTCGATGCTGATTAAGATTGGAGTTGTTGTTCTGCTTGGAGCGCCTGTAGTGGCAGTATTGATTTTCGAAGTGGTTCTCAATGGTATGGCGATGTTCAATCACAGTAATCTCCGCCTTCCTAAGCTGGTTGATACGGCTGTTCGATCTCTGCTGGTGACACCGGATATGCACCGTGTTCACCACTCTGTGATTAGGTGTGAGACCAACAGTAATTTCGGCTTTAATCTCTCAATATGGGATCGACTCTTTGGTACCTATATCGCCCAGCCGCAGATGGGACATCAGAACATGCTGATCGGTTTAGAGCAGTTTCAGGATGAACCGGCACATCGGCTGAAGTGGATGTTACGCTTGCCGTTCACCGGTTTCTTAGGCCAGTATCCGATCATGAAGTTTGGTCGTGGGCCGAAAAATGGAGATGCTGATGTATGATGAGGTGAGTGAAGAAGAGGCGCTGGTGAACCGTTGTGAGTGCATCAACAAAACCTTCGAGCAGCTCATGGTGCATGGCAACTTTGATGAGGCTCAGAAGAAGACCGGGGCTGGCATTGAGTGCGAAGGGTGCATTCCATATCTGAAGCTCGCATTTGCTACAGGCGAAAAAGAGTTCGCCATTGATGACCCTCGTCTAAAGGATTTCCAGTAAAGCCATGTCTTTTTCATCGGGAAGTGAAAAGTTTCTAATCTCAGGCGCATGTCTGGTGGTGCTGATTGCCGGTATTCAGGCAGCGGCCCCATTGCTGGTTCCGTTCCTGATGTCCGCTTTTATTGCCATTGTTTGCTTGCCTCCCATGTTGTGGCTGATGGATCGAAAAGTTCCTGCCACGGCGGCGGTTTTCATTGTGATTGCAGGTTTGGTATTGATCGGATTATCAATCACCGCTTTTGCTGGCGCTTCTATCTCTGATTTTTCACAAAACCTGCCGCTCTATCAGGCAAGGCTGGAAGAGCAGATGGCTCAGTTTATTCTCTGGCTGCTCGGTTTTGGTATCACCGTTCCCGATACCACGGTTCACGACCTGTTTAATCTCTCCGCCGCTATGGGCATGGCCGGTGCCTTCCTCTCTGGTATTGGCAACGTACTGGCCAACACCTTCTTTATCGTGCTTACCGTTATCTTTATCATGTTCGAAGCCATAGCGCTGCCTCACAAATGGGCATATCTGGGTGAGCACGCGCCATCCACCGATGCGGTGAAGCAGTTCATGGAGAGCGTGAACAAATATCTGGTGATCAAAACCGGTGTCAGCATCGCAACCGGTGCGGTTGTCACGCTCTGGCTCACTATTCTGGGTGTCGATTATCCGATTCTCTGGGGCCTGATTGCGATGTTGTTCAATTTTGTCCCCAATATCGGTTCTATTATTGCCGCCGTACCGGCACTACTGTTGGCCCTGGTTCAGCTAGGCCCTGAGGCTGTGCTCTATACAGGTGCCGGATATATCGCGATCAACCTGGTGATGGGTAATATGATAGAGCCACGATTCATGGGGCGCGGTGTTGGCCTCTCAACGCTGGTGGTGTTTGTCTCCCTGGTATTCTGGGGCTGGGCGCTCGGGCTGGTCGGCATGCTTCTGTCCGTACCACTTACCATGATTGTGAAGATCGCACTGGAGTCCAAAGATGAGACCCGCTGGATCGCTGTGCTTCTTGGCCCGGATATCGAACCGGTAGAGGTAAAATCAGAGGTTTAATCTGGGTTGGCTTTTTCTGTTCTGTGCCCCGGCTTGACCAAAATTTCTATATAACATGACGTTAACTGCTGCTCTTCGGCTTCAGTGATCTGTTTACCAATGTCAGCTATCTGAACTACCTCTGCCTCTTCAGCCGTAGGGCCAAATTTGCAGTCGAAATCCCAGAAGTCGACCTCTTCAGATAGCTCCTTGCGCTGTTCCCGCTTGATGTATCTTTTGATATCGCGCCGTATTGCATCCGCAACTCTGGCAGCTTTGACTTTCGGATGGGTCAGTTGAAATGTTTTTTTCATGTTTATCCTATGAGGCTGAAGAGCGGCAGTTAAGCTGATAAAAGCCTGGGTTAATCATCATCCAGCTCTTCCCAGACTCTGCTTGGAATGTTCTCTTGAATCTCTTTGACAAGCAGTTCACGAAGCTCTTTGATGCCACGCCCGCCAAGGGAAGAGGTTGGCATTGGTTTAAGCAGACCACCCATTGCTTCGGTCATCTCTTTCAGGCGCGCAGCGCGCTTGTTTCCGGTCAGTTTGTCTGCCTTGGTAGCAACTGGAATCCAGCGGATACCGTATTCATTAAGCCACTCAATCAGCTGTAGATCAGAGTCTTTCGGGCCGTGACGGATATCAAGAAGTACCAGAACCAACTGTGCTACAGATGGGCTCTGTAGATAGAGCTCGATCAGCTGCCGCCATTTTCGTTTCTCTGCCTTTGGCGCTCTGGCATAGCCGTAGCCCGGCAGATCGACAATCAGAACCTGCCCATCGAGATCAAACAGGTTAAGCAGGCGTGTGCAGCCGGGTTTCTTGGACACCTTTACCAGGCCTTTACGATCAAACAGTGCATTGAGAAGGCTCGACTTACCCACGTTGGAGTGACCGGCCACGGCGATCTGTGGCAGGTCAATTTCCGGGAACTCCCGGGTATCGGCAACAGACTGGATAAAGTGAGTGTTAGGCCATCTGATGTTGAGTGATGTGTTCGATTCCATCGGGCAAGGCTGTCAGTCATGACGGAGATGTTCAATATCTGTGCAAAATTTGAAAAATAGTCTGACAGAAGGGAATTCACCACCTATAGTTGCCCATTTTTTAGGCAGGTATATATTTAGATGGCTTTATCTGGTTTTACATTGGGCGGACACCGCATCGATCCACCGCTGGCACTGGCGCCAATGGCGGGGATCACTGATCTGCCGTTCCGCAAAATATGCAAGCGCTTTGGCGTTGGCTTGATGGTGACCGAGATGATCGCCAGCCGTGCCATTGAGCAGAAGCGGGAGCGTACCCAGCGGATGGCGATTGTTGATGCAGGCGAGCATCCGGTATCAATTCAGATCGCAGGTTCCGATCCAAAATATATGGTGGAAGCAGCACAGTGGGCCAAGGCGCATGGTGCAGATTTTGTAGATATCAATATGGGCTGCCCGGTGAAGAAAATCGTAAAGCAGGTGGCTGGTTCAGCCATGCTGCGCGATGAGAAGCTGGTGGCGACGATCCTTGAAGCGGTAGTGAAAGGGAGTGATCTGCCTGTAACCCTGAAAATTCGTACCGGCTGGGATGAGAGCAGCAAAAATGTTGAGAATATCTGCCGTATTGCTGAGGAGTGCGGTGTACAGATGTTGACCGTACATGGCAGGACGCGGGCACAGATGTTTAATGGCCATGCTAATTGGGAAGATATTGGACTCGCCAAAGCTGCTGTATCGATTCCAGTGATCGGTAACGGCGATATCATCGATGCTAAAAGTGCGCTGGAGATGGTGCGTATATCCAACTGTGACGGCGTCATGGTCGGACGCGCGGTTCAGGGTAACCCCTGGGTATTGGGTGAAGTGAGTGCCGCTTTGACCGGGCAACCGATTCCGGAGAAGCCAACAGCGGAAGAGCGCTGGGCGATTGTGAAAGAGCATATGCAGCTGCTTGCAGAGCATCATGGTGAATACTCGGCCAGCCGCATGGCTCGCAAGCATGTCGTCTGGTACAGCAAGGGGATGCGTGGCTCTGCTGAGTTCCGTGGACACTTCCAGCGCATCGAAGCGTGGCAGGAGCAGCTTGAAGAGGCTGAAACCTATTTTCTTGGTCTAAAAGAGGGTGTTTCACTTGCCGCTTAACCTGAAAGAGGTTTCGATTTCCAGCCTGCCACTGCCTATGCTGCTGCTCGATGGTTGGGGTAAGATCGTTGATGCCAATGTACTGGCAGAGGAGCAGCTTGGAACATCGGCCCGGAAACTGGCGGGCCGCCATCTAGCCGATTTTTTTGAACCATCATCAGCCGTTAACGCGATGCTTGAGCGGGTATCACAGGGTGAAACCGTGACCGATGATGCATTCAGCAGTCGCTTAACGCATATGCCTTACTCACTGCACCTGGGGCCACATGAGAGCGGTTCAGCACTATTGATGGTGCCGGAGGGGAACAGGGTCGAAGTGGAGAAACAGGCAAAGCGTCAGGAGATGGCAGAGGCCGTTGCCCGGATCGCACTGGAGATGGCACATGAGGTGAAAAACCCTCTGGCTTCACTACGCGGTGCCAGCCAATGGCTCTCCGAGAAAGCCAGTGAAAAGGATGTGGTTGAGATTAGCACCCACATGCTCTCTGAAGTGGACCGAATCAAGGAGCGCATTGATGCATTTCTTCAGCTGGGGCCACGGGCTGATATTGCTATGGAACAGGTCAACATTCACGCACTAATTGATGATGTCTGCAGATCGCCTGAAGGGGCGCAGCTGCACCGTGTTTATGATCCCAGTCTGCCACACCTTTTAGTGCATGAAGCTCGTTTAAGGCAGGCGATTGAGAACCTATGGCGAAATGCGCTGGAGGCAGGCTCAACACTGATTGAGTGGCAGACCCGTATGGCACCGATGGTGGCGCTGCCGGGACATCAGGGTGCTGTAGTTGAATTGAAGATTACCAGCAATGGCACACCGATTCCTGAATCGTTAATGGAGCATCTGTTCCAGCCATTTGTAACGGGTAAAGAGCGAGGCAGCGGCCTTGGTTTGGCCATTGTTCAGCGTGTGATTCAGGAGCACGGCGGGCGTGTGAAGCTGAGCAGTGAAGCGGGACGTACCATCATTGTGCTACATCTGCCGCTGAAAAATTCCGGGGAGGAGAGAGCATGAGAGCACTCATTGTTGATGACGATCAGGGGATCCGCTGGATTCTTGAGCGGGTTCTCAAGGAGGAGGGGTTTGAGATTACGCAGGCCGCCTCAATTGCTGAAGCCGAAGCAGTGGCAGATGAGTCGTTCGACATTCTCTTCCTTGATGTCTATCTGCCTGATGGCAATGGCATGAATCTGCTTGAATCAGGTCTATTTGATGTGCCTACCGTGATGTTAACGGCAGAGACTACATTTGGTCATGCGGCTGAGGCCTATCGCAGTGGTGCGATGGAGTATCTGCCCAAACCGTTTGATCTCAATGAAGTTCGTCAACTTGCTAATCGGGTTGCACCGCAGAAGCCGGTAGTCGCCAAAGAGGAACCATTAAAGACCGACACCGTCATTATCGGACGCAGCCAGTCGATGCAGAACCTGTTTCGCACACTAGGCCGCGTAGCCGCTTCAGATTTGACCGTGATGATCACCGGTGAATCGGGAAGTGGTAAAGAGCTGGTCGCACAGGAGCTGCACCAGCGAAGTCAGCGAAACAGAGAGGCGTTTGTACCGATTAATACAGCTGCGATTCCTGCAGAGCTTCTGGAGGCGGAGTTGTTTGGTCATGAGAAGGGTGCATTCACCGGAGCTGACAGGGCGCGATCCGGTCGTTTTGAGCAGGCTGATAGCGGCACGCTCTTTCTTGATGAGATTGGTGATATGCCCGCAGCACTACAGGCGAAACTGTTAAGGGTGCTTGAGACCGGTACGGTGCAACGGGTCGGTTCGAACAAGGACATTTCGGTGAATGTTCGCCTGCTGGCGGCTACGCATCAGGATCTGCAGGTGAAGATTAAAAAAGGGGAGTTTCGTGAAGATCTCTACTATCGCCTGAATGTGATTCCGGTCCATATTCCGCCACTTCGTGATCGTCGTGATGACATTCCGGAACTGGCTGAGTTTCTGCTCAAGCAGGCGGCGGAAGAGCTTGATATGAATGTCCCCATTCTTCTCGATGACGCACTGGAACTTCTCAAACGTTACGACTGGTACGGAAATGTGCGTGAGCTCAAAAATGTGATGCGCAGGCTGGCGGTACTCACCCCCGGCGCCAGCATTACCCTTTCCGATGTGGCACTGGCCCTTGGTCATCAGGATACAGATGAAGGGCAGGAGACGCTCGGCGATTCGGTTCGCAGAACCCTCAAGGCCTACATGGATCAGCTCGGCTATGCTCAGGCAACCGGTCTGCACAAACATCTGCTAGAGCAGGTGGAGCCTGCGCTACTGGTGCTGGTGATGGAGAAGTGTCACGGCAATCAGTTGAAGGCTTCCGATATGCTTGGATTGAATCGAAACACGGTGCGTAAACTGTTAAAGCAGTATCAAATCGATCCTGCCTATTTCAGAGATTAGCAGAACTGCCCGATTATTTAATCATTCAGAAGGGAGGGCGTTTTCTCTCCATGCTGACCAGTCACCTTCGAGATGTTTGACCTGTGTGAATCCCTGTTCAACAAGATAGGACTCCACCATGCCAGCGCGCACGCCTGAGAAGCAGTAGACCACGACCGGCTTGATTCGGAAGGGCTCAATCTCTTTCAGGCGCGATTCGATCTCGCGGTGGTCGAGATGGTATGCACCGGGGATGTGACCATCGTTGAACTCACCCGGTGTTCGCACATCCAGAATCAGAATGTCTGCCTGCGTCTCTATCTGCTGCAGTAGCTCTTTCTGTTTTACCACGTCCACACCGCTATCAAAGGCAGAGCATGCTGACAGCAGTAGCAGCAGAGCAGTGAAGCAGAGTGCACGCAACACAGTTATTGAATACCTGAGTGACGTAGCAGTGCATCAACAGTCGGTTTGCGACCACGGAAGGCCTCAAAGCTTTGCATCAGATCACGACTGCCCCCAACAGAGAGAATCGAATCAAGAAAACGGGCAGCTGTTTCAGGATTGGTGATTCCCTCCTCCTCGAATGCGGCATAGGCATCAGCTGAGAGCACCTCAGCCCACTTATAGCTGTAGTAACCGGCGCCATAACCACCTGCGAAGATATGCGAGAATCCGTTCTGAAATCTATTGAAGGCGGGAGGGGTAATTACTGCCACTTCATCACGAACGCGATCAAGCACGTCTTGAACACTTTCATCTGAATCGGGGTTATGCTCAGAGTGGAGCACCATATCAAACAGTGAAAACTCAATCTGACGCAGCATCTGCATGCCGGATTGGAAGTTCTTGGCTGCAACCATCTTATCAAATAGCGCATCAGGGAGAGCTTCGCCTGTTTCATAGTGGCAGGCAAAGAGGTTGACCACTTCACGCTCCCAGCAGAAGTTTTCCATGAACTGGCTTGGCAGTTCTACTGCATCCCATGGCACACCGTTGATACCGGAGACGCCGCGTGTATCGACTCTGGTCATCATATGATGCAGTCCGTGGCCAAACTCATGAAAGAGGGTGATCACCTCGTTGTGGGTCCAGAGCGCGGGCTTGTCACCGATGGGTGCATCGAAGTTGCATACCAGATATGCGACAGGGAGTTGCAGGGAACCATCTTTCTTGCGCCAGCGGATGATACACTCATCCATCCATGCACCGCCCCGTTTATGTGCGCGTGCATAAGGGTCCAGATAAAAACCGGCTATTTTTTCGCCGTTTTTATCAAAAATATCGAAGAAATGGGCATCTTTATGCCATTTTGGCGCTTTTCTTTCGCGAATCTCAATGCCGTAGAGCTGTTCTACCAGCTTGAACATGCCGTCAAGTACCCGATTGGCAGGAAAGTAGGGTTTCAGCTCTTCCTGAGAGATGTCATAGGTGTGGCGGCGAAGATGTTCGGAAGCAAAGGGGATGTCCCAGGCATTGAGCTCATCAAGTCCAAGTACTGTTTTGGCAAAGCTCTTTAGCTCTCTGATTTCAACTTCTGCCATCTTCCGGCTCTTGGCTGCCAGTTCACGCAGGAACCCGGCCACCTCTACGGTGTTTTCTGCCATCTTGGTTGCCAGTGAATAGCTGGCGTAATCATCAAAGCCAAGAAGCCCGGCGGCCTCTCTGCGAAGCAGAAGGATTTCATCAATCACCGCCGTGTTATCCAGTTCGCCGTTAGTGGCACGTGTTACATAGGCTGTATAGATCTTCTGGCGAAGTTCACGGCTCTCCGCGTATTGCATGAACGGCAGGTAAGAGGGGATATCGAGTGTGAAGAGCCAGCCGCTTTTCTCAGCTTCTGCAGCACGTTGGGCAGCTGCATCACGAACAGACTCAGGTAACCCTGCCAGCTCAGCCTCATCAGTGATGGGCAGTTCAAAAGCACGAGTGGCATCAAGCAGATGCTGTTCAAATGTGGTGGAGAGATCGGAAAGCCGCATCTGAATCTCTTTGTAGCGTGCTCTGGCCTCACCTCTGAGTTCAGCACCAGCCAACCGAAAATCGCGTAGCGTATGTTCAAGCATCTGCTTCTGCTCACCGGTGAAGGTGTCAAAACCGGCACATTCACCAACGCCCCTTATGGCACTGTAAAGAGCTTCGTTCTGAGCCATCTCTGTATGAAAAGCGGTAACCTTCTGTACGCCCTCCTGATAGATGGGACGAAGCTCATCGGAATTCACTACCGCATTGATATGGGTAATCGGACTCCAACTGCGCTGTAGTCGCTCATCCAGCATGTCGAGAGGAGCCATCAGGCTCATCCAGTCAGGCTTCTTAATGGTTGTTAACCTGTTGATTTCATTGTGGTTATGTTCCAGGCACTGGTTGAGTGCCGGGAGTACATGTTCAGGTCTGATCTGGTCGAAGAGAGGGAGTTCAGACTCCTGCCCCAGGATAAGAGGATTGCTGTTTTGCTTCATGGCGGGAACGTTGGATGGTTCAAGCAATGCTTTCAAGTAAAAAAGAGCTGGAGATGGGCATAGAACTTGCTTATATTCGAATTCCCTGAAGGGAAATGCGATGGATGAGAGGGCGGGAAGATGCCGAGAATAACATGGGATGATTCGTTCAGCGTAAGCAACGATGAGATCGATGAGCAACACAAAAAGTGGATCGGAATTATTAATGATCTGCACGAAGCGCTGATTGGTGATGTAAGTATTGGTAAAGATGTAACCATTCAGAGTCTAAAGGCGATGGATGATTACACCCGGTTCCATTTTGCGCATGAAGAGGCGTTTCTTCGCAGCGTGAACTATCCGGGTTACGATGCGCACATAGAGCTACATGAGGCATTCCTGAAAATGATGCAGAAGTATCTGAGTGATATCGAACATGATCATGTTGTACTCAATACTGATATTATGAAAGTTCTGAAAAATTGGCTTCAGCACCATATTCTTGAAGAGGATATGAAGTACGCGAGTTACGGAGAACACTGATTAGATTCTGCTGTTAGCGATATTCTTTATTAAAAACTTAAAAAGGTGGGTGTAGCAATACATCCGCTTTTTTTACACTTCTGCGAGATTGGGTCGATCAGAAATTTGGAGTTCAAAACCGAATATAGCATCATCAGGATTTTTCCAGATGGCTCATCAATAGCCATCAACGCATTGATTTCAGTCTGATTATCATATAGGTATCAGAGAAGTCCCTACCTAGTGAATAAGCTCAGTTGTGATTTGGTTAAAGAGGTGCAGATGGGGACAGCCTATGCTTGCACTCCAATAGCCTGAGACAATCAGAATGAAGGTGAGGAGAGACCGATGCCAAGGTTAATATGGGATGACTCATTCAGTATAAATAATGATGAGATTGATGAGCAACATAAACAGTGGATTGCTATTATCAATGATCTGTATGACGCCATGGATAGCCATGAAGGTATTAGTAAGAGCGTGATTATTCAGTCTCTAATGGCGGTGGATCACTATACACGCTTTCATTTTGCAGATGAAGAGGCGTTTATGCGTAGTGTGGATTATCCTGAGTATGAAGCGCATAAAAAGCTTCATGAGGCACTGCTGAAGGTTGTAGAACAGTATATGGATGATATTAAACGTGACCATGTGATTATTGATGATGTAATGAATGTGCTAACGAAGTGGTTTCCAAACCACATTCTTAAAGAGGATATGAAGCTCTCCAATTACGGCAAAGCTTGATCAGAGCCCGCTATCAGTAACAGTTGATTTATGGGAGCAATAAAAAAGGCGGATGTATCACTACACCCGCCTTTTTATCTATTAAGAGTTAAAAAAATGTCAAATCGTATCGAAATATGTGGCAACAATCCCAGCGTAGAGCCCTATGACTGCTAACATTGGGCTATTTCTGGAGATAAATTTACCAGCTGCATGAATCAGTTCTGCTGTTCTCATTCATACCTCCTTTTTATTTATCAAGGCGGCCACATTAGCACTTAAACATCAAAAAACGGTTAAGCAGGCCTTAAGATATTTTAAGAAAGCAGATCGAAATGTGATTCAGGCCACAAGATTGCAGGTTAGCAATTCATGTGAAAGAGCTTTATAAGCCCTCTGCGTAGAGCGCTTCCAGAATCGGCCGTGCACCTGCATCGAGAATTTCATCAGCCAGTTTGATGCCAAGAGACTCGCCATCGCTGCGGGAACCGGTGATCTCGCGACTGATCACGATGGAGCCATCAACAGCGCCAACCAGCCCTTTCAGATGCAGTGAATCACCATCAAGTGTGGCATAAGCTGCAATCGGAACCTGACAACCACCCTCAAGGCGAGCCAGGAATGCACGTTCGGCACGGGTGCGATCAACGGTGTCTGTGTCATTAAGCTGATCAATCAGCGCGTTGATTTCATCATCAGCGTCACGGGTCTGAATGCCCAGTGTTCCCTGAGCAACTGCAGGCAGCATGGTTTCGGTGTCGATAAATTGATGCATCTTATCGGCCATACCCATACGGCAAACACCGGCAGCTGCCAGAATCACGGCATCAACCTCCTCACCAAGCTTGGAGAGGCGTGTCTGGATGTTGCCGCGAATCGAGATAAATTCGAAAGAGGGGTACTTCTCTTTCAGCTGAGCGATACGGCGCAGGCTGGAGGTGCCGATTTTTGCACCGGCAGGCAGCGTATCCATATCACCACCGGTGATGGTAGCAATAGCATCTCTTGGGTCTTCACGTTTTGGATGTGCACGGATGCTGGTGCCTTCAGGTAGCTGGGTAGGCACATCTTTCATGGAGTGCACGGCGATATCGGCACGGCCATCCAGCAGTGCCTCATCGATCTCTTTGGTAAACAGCCCTTTACCGCCCACCTGTGCCAGCGGCACATCCAGAATCTTGTCACCCTTAGTGACGATCTTCACCAGTTCGGTGGTGACGTTCGGATCAAGCCTCTGCAGCTCGGCAGAGACATATTCAGCCTGCCAGAGGGCAAGCGGGGAACGGCGGGTAGCAATACGGATAAGGGACAAAACAGACTCCTGTTAGTTAGTCGGCCAGAAATTGTGCATAACTCAATACAATCGCAATAAACAGCGCTGCACCGAGATAGTTATTATTCAGGAAAGCACGGAAGCATAGTTTCCGATCCTGGCTGAAAATCAATGTCTGGTGATAGATCGCAAAGACTGCAGCAGCTGCAACACCTGCGAAATATGGCAAACCGAGGCCGAAGGATAGGCCGACTGCGATCATGATTGCAATAAAAGCTAGCTGGAAGAGGCCAACAATCTCCCGGCAGCGCCTGCCAAAAAGGATAGCCGTTGATTTCACACCGATCTGAAGATCATCCTCAACATCAACCATGGCATACATCGTATCGTATGCGACGACCCAGCAGATGTTGGCCACAAATATCAGCCATGCTGTAGTCGGAACATCACCCGTAAGGGCAGCAAAAGCCATGGGGATTGCCATGC
>Ga0316187_10000546_pt1 | contig 29919 bp, 27 predicted proteins | sample CroRivburrow1_MG_FD_204927 | JGI IMG/M metagenome (GOLD analysis project Ga0316187, IMG submission 204927) | Coastal sediment microbial communities from Maine, United States - Cross River worm burrow 1 | ecosystem: Environmental > Aquatic > Marine > Coastal > Sediment | place: USA: Maine... | reverse complement strand
TCCAGATCGGCGGTGCGATGCAGCTGGCTAGAGAGTGGAAGGCCATACCATTACGGTAAGAGGGTGTGGTTGGCTACCGGATGAAGAGAGAGGATATTACAGAATTGTGGTCATTTTTCGGTCAAATGGTTAAAAGTAGAGAAATCTTACAGAAATCTTTCTTAAAAAGGGCTTTGATTCGGTCCATGGCCCAGGCCAGCTTCTCGTCCGCTTTGCGGACTCTCCTTCTCCATGGGCCTCACCCTTCACCCCAGGGCGCCTTCTCTCTCGCAGGCTCGATTCACCTTGCGGGCGGAAAGACCGTCTAAATCGGCTCTCCTGCCGATTTATGAAGGCCCTTTTTTCTTGGGGAAAATGTGAAAATTCATTGATTCGGGTCATGGCCCAGGCCAGCTTCTCGTCCGCTTTGTGGACTCTCATTCTCCATGGCCTTCACCTATAATTATTAAGGGTCGTTACTTTGAACCGTAATATACAGCTTATAAAAAACTTACTATGTTAGGGTGGTCCATTGATATTTTGATCAAACATTCATATGGATATGGAGAAGCCCTAAATGCCTGAAACACACAAAAAAGATTATATAGCTGGTTTTACAGTAGATGATATTGCTGAAGATTTTTATGCCCTATATCTAACATCTAAAAAGTATAAAAGAGATACCTCTATCCAGCTTAAAGTAAATGCCCAGAAAGGTAACTGGATTATCGGGCAGGTTGATTATCAAACGGGTGATATGGATATCACAACGAACCACAAATATCCTGAAGAAGCTAAGATGGTTGAACACTTTAAAGAGGGAATAGCTATCTTCTTAGAGAGGATAAATGACAAAGGATCTGAATCAATGAAGTCAGACTCGATTGATTCGGGCCTTCCATGGCCCTCACCCTGCGGGCGGAAGACCGTCTAAATCGGCTATCCTACCGATTTGTGATATGAGAAAAAATTATTGCATAATTTTTCTCTTTTTGCGGTGAAATGGTTCAAAACAGGAAAATCTTAAAGAAATCTTTCTTGAAAAGGGCCATTTAGGTCTTTTTCTTTAGATGTTTTTTAGCTATTTTCTAATATGATAATAGCTGTGCGACTTTTCGATTAAGTGTTAGCGGGTCATATGGTTTGGTAACCAAATCTACTTTTGGCATCCATGAAATATCTGCCATGCTGTCATTGGGATCATAAGCTGTCAGGAAAAGTATCGGAATACCGCTGTCGCTTTCCCTGATTTTTTTAGCTGCAGCTATACCCCCAAGATTAGGCATCACTATATCCATTAAAATGATATCGATCTTAGCCCAATGTCTTTGATACATATCAATGGCCTGGTAACCATCAGCAGCCTGGAGAACTTTGAATCCCATGCCTTCCATGATTTCCACAATAGAGAGACGCACGCATACATTATCATCCACAATCAGGATCGTGCGTCCAATTCCATTCAAAGAGATAGTTGATAGATCGATCTCTTCTGTTTGAGCACTTTTGCTTACTGTAGGTAGATATATTTCAAATCGAGTGCCTCTGTCTACAACGCTGTCGACATGAATATAACCATGATGCTGATTGATAATGCCGTAGCTCATGGCAAGCCCTAAACCTGTGCCTTGATCTAATGCCTTGGTAGAGAAGAACGGATCAAAAATTTTATCCATATCCTCATTGCTAATACCACAACCGTCATCCTGAATCGATAGAACACAGACCTCATCATTCGGAGAGATGTTCAGGTTTGATATGATATGATTTTGAACATCACTGCAGCGCTTTTTGACAACAGAAAGGCAGATGCTTCCCTGTCCCTTCTCCTTCAGAGAGTCCCTGGCATTATTGATAATGTTCATGATCACCTGTTGCAGTTGAACCACATCCATCTCTACAGTCAGGTCATCTGCTTGGGTAATATCCAGTGAAAATGAGATGTTATCAGGAATACTTGCTTCAAAAAACTTGGCTGTTTCTTTAATGAAAGGAATCAATGAAACTGCTTTTTTTTCGCTCTCCTGGTTGCGGGAAAAAGAGAGAAGCTGCTTAACAATTTCTGCTGACTTTAAACCCAGCGCTTCTATGGTTTCAATGCGTGCATGGGCTTTTTCATTATCAACATCATCTTTGAGAAGGTATGCATGGCCTAAAATTCCGGCTAAAGCATTATTGAAGTCATGCGCGATACCGCCGGCAAGTGTTCCTACCGCTTCAAGTTTCTGTGCCCTGCGCAGTTTGTTTTCAAGTGTGGTCTGTTCTGACACATCTCTCTGTACTGATACAAAATGTGTGATGCGTCCATCATCATCCCGGATAGGAGAGATGGTCATAAATTCATTATATTCACTGCCATCTTTTCGACGATTGATGTGGTTACCCGACCATGCTTTCCCCTCCATAATGGTAGCCCACAAACTCTCATACCACTCCCGGTCCTTATCGCCACTGGACAAGATAGCAGGTGTTTTACCAATCACTTCGTCTACCTTGTAACCCGTAGTTTTTTCAAATGCTGGATTTACATACTCAATCACACCTTTGATATCAGTAATGATGACCGACTCACTTGATTGCTCGATGGCTCTGAGCATCTTTCGCTCATCAAGGCCTGATAATCGCTTGTCTGTAGCATCATGAATCAGAATGACATATTGGTTAAGCAGGCCATTTTCATCAAAGATGGGGATAAGTTTAAGCTCTGCCCAAAATGTAGAGTTATCCTTACAGGGAAATTGCAACTCAATTGACAGTTTGTTTTCAGCTTTTACTGCCTGAGTAATCGCCTTCAGCTGATCTCCATCAAGAAAATCACTGAATGACTTCCCTCGAATGTCTTCTAGATCAAAGCCGGTCTGGCTTTTGAAGGCCTCATTTGAAAAGAGAAAAGTTCCGCCAGAGAGGTAAGGGTCATAGCTTATATAGCCCATACTTGTATGGGCAATAGCTGAAGCTAACTGAGAGTTTTTTCGTATGGAATTTCGAAGTGGTAAGACAAGCAGCCAATAAGCTGCACCCGCTGCAATCAGTGTAAGGAAGACTGCATCAATAACGCTTATCATTTCCGGGCTTAATATTGATCGAAGATGACTTGAATCAATGAGATACATAATAGCCAGTTCAGACGAAAGAACAATTCCAATCAGAATTACTGATGCCTGAAGCGGCTTGATTTTAAGCACGAGAAAAGCCTCCAAAAAAAACACGGCCCTTCCATAACTCACCTTCGTTTGTGGTTATAAAGCCATTTAAATAATAAGTCAATTTTTTATCTGATAAATATTCCATAATTAGCTCTATATACAGGGAGTGAAAGGGACATTTGGTCAATTTTAGTCAGATGGTTAAAAGCAGAGAAATCTTACAGAAACCGTTCTCAGAAAGAACCTGTTAGGCCCGTTTTTTTAATCTGAAAACAGATTGAAATTAAAACGCCTGCCAATCTTAATTGAGTTATCTCGGAGCTCCAGATTGACTGTTCCGTTGTTTAGAGCAGGGCCAAAACTTGTAAAGCGTAGAAACCATCTATCTTTCATGATCTCCACATACAGGCCGCTCGACAGACCAAAACCGATATCGTCGATGCGTCCAAATCGATTCGGGCTTGTGCCTGTTGTCATCATTGTACCTTTGACGTTGAGATAACCGACGCCAAGACCCACCCCTATCGTGGTCATCCAGTCTGAACTATCCATGCTATATTTATCACCGAAGCGGTAATAGAGAGTTGGTGTTAGATAGGCGAAATAACCTCTGGCTGACGTGTTTAGATTAACCTCTTTACTGCTGACTTTTTGCCGGTCCAGTTTCATGTACCAGGCCATTGCTTCAGCACTGTAACCAAAATTGGAGTCGTAGAAATATCGCTCTTTTGTCTTCAATGAAACGCTCGGCCAGATGGATGCCTTATCAACCATTTCAGCAAGCACGGTGTCGTTTGATACAGACTTAATCTTCAGCGATGGCTGGGAAACACTGGCTGCAAAATCAATGCTCAACGCGTGTGTTGTAGAAGGGGTGAGAAGCATGCAGGCAAGTGCCAGCAAGAGTTTCATGACAACAGTGAACTCGCTGGTGTTTGTATTGGCCATCGTGTTTTGTTTGATCTGCCTAGTTATCTACGCGGCGAGCTGCCACTGATCCAGATCCGGTGCCTTCTCCCGGCCATACCTGGCTACCTCATTCCAGATTGCTGGATACTTTTCATGCAGTGTGGCAATGGCATTCTGAAGGAACTGAACAAACTGTTTGTTCGGCTCATCCATTTCGGAGATGATCTTAATACCTACCAGATAGGTGTTGATCTCATACGGGGAGAGTAGAAAGGCCTGTTTATATTTATCCAGTGCATTGTCATACATGGCATAGCGATGAAGATTATACGCCTCTTTCAGGAAGTCTGAGCCTGAAATCTTTGGCTCAAGAATAGTTTGGCTCTCCTGTGCAGGCCTTTCGGTTAATTGGGAGCGTTTCTGCTCAATCCATGCATGAAACTTTTTATCCCGATATCTTTTGATAAGCATGCCAAACAGTGAAAATAGTGCCACAAGATGTGCTGCCAGCAGTAGGAGGCTCATCCACTCATGCTGCGTGTAGGTGATGCTTTTCTCCCAGGCATGGATGAGATAAGCGATGTCTAAGTGGTTGAAATACCAGTTAGATAGAGCCAGCCAGTCGATATTGCTCAGATAGGACAAAACAGGGTTTTCATTCATAACGCACTCCTTTGAACAGGAGTTTATGTTAAAATGGCTCTACTCTGCCGACAGTGACGCAGGTCATAAGAAAAGAGTGGAGTGGATAGGAGGGCTCTTTTCTGTTGGGAAAAATCTGAAAGTTCATTCAAAACCGATCTGCAAATCCGATTCAGGCAAAACCCTGCAACACTCTTTTAGGCCTAATAGCTGTAAGGATGCTCTCTCTGGCTAGACTCATTAGAGTCACCCATGATGAGTGAATCAACGTAAGCAGGATTGATATGGCACCTATTGAATTTGATAACTCCTATTCCAGACTGCCTTCGCACTTTTATGCGCGGGTGAATCCGGAAACTGTGTCGGATCCAACGCTGATTCAGGTCAACACAGATCTGGCCGGGCAGTTGGGAATCGACACGGCATGGCTGCAGTCACCCGATGGACTTGCCATGCTCTCAGGTAACAGGCTTCCAGATGGGTCCGATCCGATCTCCATGGTCTATGCAGGCCATCAGTTTGGACAGTGGGTGCCGAGGCTGGGTGATGGCCGGGCGATACTGCTCGGCGAAGTGATCAACAGCCGTGGTGTCCGCTTTGACATTCAATTGAAAGGTTCGGGCCGTACACCTTATTCGAGGCAGGGTGATGGCAGAGCGGCTCTGGGGCCTGTGATGCGCGAGTATATTGTCAGTGAAGCGATGGCGGCACTTGGGTTGCCTACCACCCGCGCGCTGGCATTTGTTACTACCGGAGATGAGGTGCTTCGCGAGACTCCGCTTCCCAGCGCTGTCTTGACGCGAGTTGCGCAGAGCCATGTGCGGGTCGGAACATTTCAGTATTTCCATTCGCAAAACAGTATCGAGGCGATGAAAACGCTGGCCGATTACGTCATAGCGCGGCACTACCCTGATGCGGCAGGGGAGGAGAACCCTTATCTGGCGCTTCTTGATGGTGTGGTTAACCGACAGGCGGAGCTGATTGCACAGTGGATGAGTATCGGCTTTATCCACGGTGTGATGAACACCGATAATATGCAGATTGCCGGTGAGACCATCGATTATGGCCCCTGTGCATTCATGGACAGCTTTCATCCGGATACCGTATTTAGTTTTATTGATCGAAATGGCCGCTACGCCTGGGGTAATCAGCCGGCGATCGGGCAGTGGAATCTGCAGCGGCTGGCCGATGCGCTGATGCCGATCATTGATGATGATCAGGAGCGTGCGGCAGAGATGGCGGAGGCATCGATTGGCAGATTCGGGCCAATCTTCAACCATCGGATGATCTCTATTTTTTGCCAGAAGATGGGTCTCTCTCCCGATATCGAGGAGAGTGCAAAGATGGTGGGTGAGACGTTTGCAGTGATGGCTAAAAGCAGTGTTGATTTCACACTTTTCTTCCGCCAGCTAACCCGGATTGCGAGCGGTGAGGATAAGGCTGAATTTGTGAGTTTGTTTGATGACCGGGAAGCGGCTTCAAGCTGGCTTTTAGAGTGGCGGAGCCATGTCGAAAATGATGGTGTTCCGAATGAAGAGCGGGCCGCTTCTATGCGGCAGCTGAACCCGATATTTATTCCCCGCAATCACATGATCGAAAATGTAATCAAGCATGGGGAAGAGGGCGATTTCAAACCGTTTCACCAGATGGTGGAACTTCTTGCCAACCCTTATGATGAACAGCCGGAGTGCGCTGGCTTTGAACTGCCTCCTAAACAGGATGAGATTGTAGAGCATACATTCTGCGGCACCTGATTTATGTCATAATTCAGTTAACCAGAAATCAAATTGAATCATGAGGTGAGCCACTGGCCTAAAAATACTATTCCGGTTATCACACTGAGGCAGATAATGCAGATAGCCAACAGTTTAAGTGCTTTGCTTTTGTCCATGTTTCAGACCTCACTCCTGTTGCAGATGTGTTTGGTTTCCTTCTTCATCTCTGTTTCACTATCGTTAGTGTAGATTGCCCGCGACAGATTTGGCCATTTTTATATACTATAATTCGGTCAACCGGAGACATTTAGTTATGCCGCAGAAGCGTTCATATGATCATTACCGTTCACTACATCATAAATCTGATCGTAAGCTTCCTCTTTATTTGTATCTGCTTGCTACGGGTGTCTGTGTTGTCATGACGCTGTTGATTGATTACTGATTAGTCATTCATGAAGCCAGGTTTTGTCTGATTACCAGATCGGCTTTCTGGGAGAGACGCTTCCTTCGGTGCAGAGCACTTTTCTCATTTTACAGAGTTCACAGCGATCAATAAAAAAGGCGTGGTGTTCAGGCAGTACCGTCTCAGGCGGCGTATCCAGATGTTTGATCGGACACCACTGTGACTCCACCTGACCCAGGGCATTGGCAAGAATCAGTGCAGAGCTATTTTCAAAACGCAGGAAACTGCGACCAATATTTCCAAAAGTCATGAACCCATCTCCAAAATCAGCTGCCTTCATGATAACATAGGAGTGCTTGATAGAGACCTTGTGCAGACCGAGAAGGGGTGCCATGCCGACATTGTAAAAGAGGTTGCTGATCGACTGGGTCAGTGCGGTGAGGGCAGAGGTGAACAGGTAAAGCAGTAGTGTGATGAATCTGAAAAACGGGTTGGAAGGAGCTTTGGCTTCGGTAGATACTCGAGTGAGCAGGGCGCCGGTAGCGACACAGAGGCCGTTGGCGTATTCACAGTAGAGACAGTGGAATCTACCGGTCCATGAGAGGCTGTCGATAATGTGGCGATCAAAGACGATATAGTTTTTCAGGTCGATCGGTTCAATGGAGAGTAGAGGGCAGATCAGCGTATTGTAGAGTAGTTTAATGCAGACAATATGCAGGAAGAAATAAACTGGAATCACCAGATACATAGCCAGTGCGGCGGGGACAATTCTGAGCAGCCCGATTCGATGCCAGTGGCTCCCGAAAATGGGGTTTCGTTTCATAATCCAATCTTTAAATCCCATTTTTTCTCCCATGTTCCATCTTTCGCAGAAGAGGAATTTTTCAAGGTAACATGATTGTTGCAGCTTTATATATAGACTATTGTTCTTGGAAACGGGGAAGATGGGCCCATATTGATGCAGGGGAAAGGGTTCAACTGAATGAGTAACTATAGAGTAAAACCCTACAGGAGTCGGATGCCTTGACCTCTTTTATGCGCAATGTGCCGCTGCTTGCTGTGAGTCAGGCGCTGATGATCAGTGCGATGTCACTGATTCTTGCGACATCGGCACTAGTGGGTATTGCGCTGGCTGAGGATAGATCTTTGGCGACACTTCCGGTTGCTCTGCTGGCAATCTCTGCGATGTTTACATCGATTCCTGCAGCGATGTTGATGGAGCGGATTGGCCGGAAGCGTGGGTTTGTCTTCTCCTCGCTGTTTGGCATAGCTGGAAGTCTGCTCTCTTTTTATGCGATTCTTGAATCCGATTTCTGGCTCTTCTCAGCAGGTTGTTTCCTGATCGGTATCTTTAATGGTTTTGGCAGCTATTTTCGTTTTTCAGCCGCAGATGCAGTGGATCGTGATCATAAAAGCCGCGCGATCTCATTTGTAATGGCGGGTGGCGTGATTGCTGCCTTTATTGGTACGAATATTGCAAACGTTACACACACCATGATCGACACAGCACCATTTGCCGGTAGTTATGCGGCACTGACTGGCTTCTATCTGCTCTCTATGTTCACGCTGAGTTTTTTGAACCTTCCATCACACCTTACCAATGATGAATCCGGGCATATGCCAGAGCCGCGCTCTTTCAGCGTGATCACAGCACAACCAAAATTCAGGGTGGCCCTGATATGCGGTATGTTTGGTTATGGTGTTATGGCTCTGATCATGGCTGCCACACCGCTGGCGATGGCGCATCACATGCATCCATTTGATCAGATCGCTTTTGTGATCCAGTGGCATCTTGTCGGCATGTTTGCTCCGGCATTTTTCACCGGCTCTCTGATTCGCCGATTTGGTGTGCTCAGTGTGATGTTTATCGGGGCACTGTTCGGAATCATCTGTGTTACCACCAATCTTCTCGGCACCAGCTCGACTCATTATTGGTTGGCACTGCTGTTGCTCGGTGTTAGCTGGAATTTTCTGTTTATCGGGGCAACCACGCTGTTGACAGAAACCTATAACATGGCTGAACGGGGCAAGGTGCAGGCGATGAATGACTTCTCTGTATTTTCGACTGTTGCAGCTGCTTCACTCGTAGCCGGATATCTGCATCACCAGTTCGGCTGGCAAGCGGTGAATATCGGCGTATTGCCACTGCTGCTGTTGATGCTTGTAAGCATCATCTGGGTGAGTTTTAAAGGTGATGAGAAGCCGGTTGAGGCTGTTCAGGAAACCGTTAAGGTCAGGGTCGATTAAATGTCTTGGCTTTTGAACCATTGAATCGGGAGAGCTCTATCAAACCGGCACTAAACATTCTTCGAGAAACCTTTGGTTATGATTCGTTCCGGCCCAATCAGCAGGAGATTATCTCTGATCTGATTGAGGGCAGGGATAGTTTTGTGCTGATGCCGACAGGTGGTGGTAAGTCACTCTGTTTCCAGATTCCTGCGCTGGCCCGCTCCGGGGTGGCGATTGTGGTCTCACCATTGATCTCGCTGATGAAAGATCAGGTGGATGCGTTGAAGGCCAATGGTGTTGCGGTGGAGTTCTATAACTCCTCGCTGAAATCCCAGGAAGCACGGCAGGTGTTAGCAAAACTGCATGCCCATGAGATTGATCTGCTCTATATTGCACCTGAACGGTTGATGAGTGAAGATTTCATGGATCGGCTTTCAGAGATCGATATCTCCCTGTTTGCCATTGATGAGGCGCACTGTGTTTCACAATGGGGGCATGATTTCAGGCCGGAGTATCAGAAGCTCGGTGCACTGCGCAGTCGTTTTCCGAAGATTCCACTGATTGCGCTAACAGCCACGGCCGATGCGCAAACCCGCAAAGATATTGTGCAGGTGTTGAAGCTTGAGCGAGCAAGCCACCATATCGCCAGCTTTGATCGACCTAACATCCGCTACTCCGTGCTTGAGAAACATCTTCCACTGAAACAGCTCACTGCATTTATGGAGAAGTACAAAGGTGAGTCGGGTATTGTTTATGCGCTGAGCCGCAAGCGGGTGGAGCAGGTGGCTGAAAAGCTGAAACTGCACGGGGTGAGGGCAGAGGCGTATCATGCAGGGCTTCCTGCGGCCCAGAGGATGAAGGTTCAAGACGCGTTTCTCAGAGATGAGGTGCATGTTGTGGTGGCAACGGTGGCGTTCGGTATGGGGATCGACAAACCGAATGTTAGATTCGTGGTGCACTACGATCTACCCAAGAATATCGAAGGCTATTATCAGGAGACAGGACGTGCAGGGCGCGATGGGCTTGTCTCTGAGGCGCTGCTGTTATCCGGAACGCAGGATATGGTGGCGGCTCGAAGGCTTATTGAGCAGAGCGACAACGAAAATCAGAAACGGATCGAGATTTATAAGCTCAACGCCATGATCAGTTTCTCCGAGGCGACCACCTGCAGGAGAAGGGTGCTGCTCAACTACTTCGATGAGTTGATGGAGGCGTCATGTGGTAACTGTGATATCTGCCTCGACCCTCCGGAGAGCTTCGATGCAAAAGAGGATGCGCAGAAAGCACTCTCCTGCGTCTACCGGTTAAATCAGGGTTTCGGCATGAAGTATGTGATTGACGTGCTGCGTGGATCGGAAAATGAACGGATTGTCTCAAGGCGGCATGACCAGCTCTCCACCTATGGCATTGGTAAGGAACGGAGCGAAGAGGAGTGGTCGGCGATTTTCCGTCAGTTGATTCATCGCGGTTATCTGATTCAGGATGTGACAAGTTATTCGGTGCTTAAACTGACGCCATCGGCAAGAGGCCTGTTGCGGGGTGAAGTGGAGCTTGAACTGGCCAAACCGAGGCTCAGATCGAAGACTAAAAAAGTCCGTAAAAAAACAGACCGGATGGACTCCCCACATGATGAGGTGTTGTTTGATCATCTGCGTGAACTACGTAAAACCATTGCCGATGATCTGAACGTGCCACCCTATATTGTGTTCGGTGACGCCACACTGATTCACATGGCTCAGCTTAAGCCTGAAACACCGGAACAGATGCTTGAGGTGAATGGTGTGGGGCAGGTGAAGCTTGATCGCTTCGGCAGGCAGTTTCTTGATGCCATTATGGAGCCCCGCGGTTAACCACTTTGCTACCGAATGTGAACTGAGTTTTTGTGATCTAATAGCTCTAAATGGTTGTGTTATAAGGGGTTGTGGAGCTATACACAATGCCTGTGGATAAAGTTGTGGGTAACTGTGGCTGATAGACGTTGTTTCAATGCGACATCCCAACCGCACCCTCGCTGCCTAAAAATTAAGCACAGTAAAACATCCATTATAAACAGTTGTTTAGAGCACATATCCTATAGAAGTAATATAACAGAGAGTCGGATCATTCGATTTTATTGTTCATGGGCTGATGCAGTGGATAAAACCGTTTCTGATGTCTCGATTAGTTGATTTTTTGACAGTTTTTCCTGCTGCTGCTTGGAGATTCTCATAACCACTTAATCTATAGTGATTTATCTCATGCCAGGTAGTGAATAATAGACTCAATTCAAATTTTAAAACATGGTGAATATATGAACGAATTTCCTGAAAAAACCTGCGACATTTCACGGCTTGTAAGACATCCGAAATTGGTGGCAGCAGCGCTAAATGGAAGCAAAACCGAACAGCGTAGAGATGGTGTTTACGCCTATCCGGATGAGATGTTTGAGCTAAATGGAATCTCATTTGTTGTGACCGGTTTGAGACGCCAGAGCCTTGGTGAGATGAGTGATGCGGATGCTCAGGCTGAGGGCTACCCATCGCTTGAAATGTACAAATCTCTGATCCTCAAAATGCATAAGGGAATGACCTGGAATAGTGATGATCTGATCTGGGTTCACAGCTTCGAACGTACAGCCTGAAATCGTTGCCATGAGATGACGTTCAATTGATTTATCTCTCTGTTTAGTGAGGATGAACAATCTTAAGGTTAAGCTAAACGTTTGTGTAAAGGATAGAGAGATGGGTAAAGAGATGGGTGACCAGGTGACTCCGATTCTTGTCGGCTTGATGGGTTCCGGTAAGAGCAGTATCGGCAGACGTCTGGCGGCACATCTTGAAACCGGAATGGTTGATCTGGATCACTATATTGTTGAGAAAGCGGGCAGGAGTATCCCTGAGATCTTTGCCGAGCTGGGTGAGGATGCTTTTCGAGATATGGAGAGCGAAGCCCTTCGAGAAGTGCTCAGCAAGCCTGCAGTGATTGCCACTGGTGGTGGTGTCGTGATGCGTGAAGCCAACCGGGTGCTGCTGAAGAGCCATCCACCGGTCATCTGGTTGAAGTGCTCCCCTGAATCGCTGGCTAAGCGTATTGACGGCGACAGTAACCGGCCTCTGATTGCTGCTGGAGATACGCTCAAAAAGCTGCAGGAGTTGGCAGAGATTCGCTATCCGCTCTACGAAGCGTGTAGTGATCTGATACTTCAGCGCGATCATATGAAAAGGTCTGAGGCTGCCGATGCGATTGTGCTGTTTTTAAAGCAGTGGAATCAGTAGTTAAAAAAAGCTCAGCACTCACTGCGAAGTATTGGTTCAAGCCACTGTCCCTGAGAAAATTTGATCATCTGATATACTCTATATGCATACAGTAGTGTGATTTGAGATACATTCTTATCTATGTTGATCAATAATAGTGCATGCAGTATTTAGATGATCAATCTTCGAGAGGCTCGATATGGCAAACATCATGACATTCAAACAGGGCGATACCCTGATCGGGAAGGGCGATGAAGATACGGTTGCTTACCTGATCAAGTCTGGCTGGGTTGATGTGCACCACAAAAAACATAACGGCGTGGTTGAGGTATCCAGACTTCAGGCGGGTGAAATTGTTGGTGAGCTTGGTCTTGCAGGGATTTCCGGAAAACGAACGGCTACGGTTACTGCGTTGACAGATGGTGAAGTCGAAGTGATTGATCGGGGAGCTCTGATTCGTCTGGTAAATGGGCCGGGGAACCGTCTGACACCCTTGCTGGCAGCTCTCTTTTCCCGACTGCAAGCCGTATTGATAGAAGATGACCCTAATGATCTTGATGATACCTTTGTCTCATATGCCAAACTTGAAGGTGAAAATGCTCCGGCTAAGCAGGCACTCTGTAATCAGCCACGTATTGTCTGTCGTCTGCCATGGGTGTTTGGTGCATTTCGGCCGCCACAGAGCGTGACTGACCTGTTTCGTGAATCCAAACGCATTGATGTGACACTGACTGGATGCAGTCAGCTTGTGCGCGAGGAGCATATATTTATCGAATCTTCAGACAGCGGTGGTATGCAACTGCGCGTGGCACACCATGGTGATTATTGCGAATTCGATGGTGAGCGGGTTGGTTATGGCAAAAAAGATGCGATTGTTTCTCTGAGCAAGGGCAAACACACATTCAGTTTCGGTGATCGTTCCAATCCTTTTCTCTTTAGCTTGCATGTGTTGATGTAGTTTTTATATGCGCTCAGAATAAATATATATAAAGCTCTCAGTGTCGCGTGCAGAATCAGCTGCATATGAAATTTTTCAGGTGTAACAGAGATGGTTGAAATCGGTAAGCTGAACAGATTGAGGGTGGTCAAGGAGGTTGATTTCGGACTCTACCTTGATGGTGGAGATCCTGAAGATGGCGGGTATGGCGAAATCCTTCTGCCGATCCGTTATGTGCCCAAAGATTGCAATGTCGATGATGAGATTGAAGTGTTTATCTATAAGGACTCCGAAGATCGTATTATTGCCACCACTGAGACGCCCTATGCGATGGTGGGTGAGTTTGCCTGCCTGAAAGTGATTTCGTTAACCCGTACCGGCGCGTTTCTTGATTGGGGACTGCCAAAAGACCTGCTGCTACCATTCTCCGAACAGATTCATGAGCTGGAAGCGGGCAAACGTTATGTGGTTGGCCTCTATCTCGATGAAGATTCGGATCGCATTGCTGCCTCTGCTAAACTGGATGATTTTCTCTACCGGGAATCAGAAGATGATTTTGAGTTGAATCAGACGGTTGATCTTTTTATCTCCAACAAAACTGACCTTGGTTATCAGGTGATTATCAACAGCTCCCATTTTGGCCTGTTGCACAATCATGAGGTGGTACGTTCACTCAAACGTGGCGAGAAGCTCAAGGGTTTCATTAAAAACATCCGTGAAGATGGAAAAATTGATGTGACGCTGCACCAGAAAGAACATCAAAAAATCGATGATGGTGTCGAACTGGTGATGAAGGTGCTTAGAGCAGAGGGAGGCTTTGTCGGCGTGACTGACAAGAGCCCACCAGTGGTGATTGATGCGATGTTTGGTATCAGCAAGGGGATGTATAAAAAAGCAGTTGGCTCGCTATACAAACGTAAATTGATCACGCTTGAAGATGATGGTATTCGTCTCAACGAAACCTCGGAAGTCAAAAAGAAAACATGACCGCTTCAGTAGATTACATCCGGGTGGGGAAAACTGCTTACTCCGATGTCATCGATGCCTGTAATCAGCTCGGGTGAGAGTAAGAAGCTCGCTTTCCAGAAGGCCTGATGATCACTTCACAGAGAAAAGATCGGTTGTGATGTAGTGATGAGTTGATACATTGCTGCTCGAATCGATTCCGGTTCAGATTTTCTTACTCAGGATAGATATTACCATGTGGTTTAGAAACATTCATTTTTACCGTTTTGAAGAGTCTTTCACGATGACAGGTCAGAAGCTTAATGAGTTGCTGGAATCCCGTAAGGCCAGAAGCTGTGGGCAGATGGAACTTGCCTGTGAAGGCTGGGCTAAGCCGTTGGGGTTGGATGGGCAGATGCTTGTGCATGAGACCGATGGCAAGTTGATGATCTGTCTGCGCCGCGAGGATAAGGTGCTTCCTGCTTCTCTGGTTCGCGAACGAGTGGAAGAGAAGGCATTCGAGATCGAACAGGAGGCGGGGCGGCCTGTCGGACGCAAGGAGCGGGCTGATATCAAGGATCAGTTGATGCAGGAGCTGCTGCCGCGCGCGCTGGTTAAGGCGAGCCACACTTACGCATATATTGATCCGAAGAGCGGTTGGCTGGTTGTGAATGCCGCTTCAGCCAAAAAATCCGAAGAGTTGATCATGCTGCTTCGTAAAACATTGGGAACGCTCAATGTTGTACTGCCGCAGACCAATGTTTCGCCTGAATCAGCTATGACCCACTGGCTACTGGATGATGCGAATCTTCCTCAAGGCTTTGATATAGAGGATGAGGTAGAGCTTAGAGCTGATGCAGAATTAACCAGTGTCATTCGCTGTAAACATGTAGATCTTGCATCCAGTGAAATTCGAGCCCATGTAAGCTCAGGCAAGCGGGTTCACCGTATGGCGATGAACTGGCAGGAGAAGCTCTCTTTTGTACTGTATGACGATCTCTCCATCAAACGCATTCGATATAGTGAAGAGTTGATTGAGGATGCTGACGCGGGTGGTGATGAGACGGCCCAGTTTGATGCCGATTTTGCTATGATGAGTGCAGAGATGTCTGGATTTATCCCGGCACTGCTCTCTGCCCTGAATTCAACAGATAACGAGTAAGTTTTACCGGGTAGAAGTGCTGTTTAGTTGGAAAGAAGTTGCTCAGGCTCAATGGTTACTGAGGCTTCACCGTTGCTCAGTAGGATCTCTCCATCCTGAATAGTATACTGTAGCTGCATACCTCTTTCGGCCATGCTGCCCATGGCCTGGAGTGCTTCATCAGGAATGACTATCACCGATAGATTTTCAAAACGAGAGAGTCTGCTTCTGACCTGCTCCCACCATGCCATGGCACTGCGATAATTGTAGGTGTAGATAAACGCCTTTTTTGCTCGACCGCAGGCTTTACGAATGCGTTTTTCATCCGGTTGGCCGAGGTCGATCCAGAGCTCTATTTCACTGCTCAGACTCTTCTGCCAAAGATCAGGCTCATCTTCTGTGCTGATGCCTTTGGTAAAGCCCATTGAATCACTGGCATGCAGGGCAAAGGCGAGCAGGCGCAGCATCATCCGTTCATCGTTCTCGGATGGGTGTCGCGCCAGTATAAGCGCGTGATCCCGGTAGTAGTGCCGATCCATATCGCTGATCTGAACATCTGCTTTGAAAATGGTTGATTTAATGGCCATAACTGCTTCTAAGGTAGAAGCGTGACTGTTGCAAGAATGGACGGTTCACTGTGTATCCTCATTCAAAACTTATTGATGATACAGATTGCTTACCGGGCATCTGAAATCTACAATAGATAGTGAGCCTTCCGAGGCTCTGATTCTGTTGATAAGGAGCATGGATGACCTGGCAGATTCTCACAGGCCTAGCTGGCGGTATCGGACTCTTTCTGCTCGGTATGCAGATGATGACCGATGGCCTGAAATTGTCTGCCGGGAAGTCACTGCGCAAGATCTTGAAACGCTCCACTCGCACACCGCTTAGAGGAATTCTCTCAGGTGCACTGATCACATCGATGGTGCAGTCCTCAAGCGCAGTTACTGTTGCCACAATCGGCTTTGTGAATGCAGGCCTGCTTAATCTGACTCAGGCGATCAGGGTCGCCTACGGAAGTAACCTTGGCACCACCATGACCGGCTGGTTGGTAGCGATCATCGGTTTCGGTTTTCATATCAAGGAGTTTGCATTGCCAGCCATCTGTATTGGCATGTTGATGACGCTGTTTGCCCAACACGGTCGCTATCCGGCTATTGGTAAGACGATTGCAGGGTTTGGCCTCTTTTTTCTGGGAATTGACCTGATGAAATCGGGGTTCACCGGGCTTGAGAACCTGATTGTGCTTGATGCACTGCAGGAAGGAGGGCTCTCTGGGCTGATCGTATTTGTCGGGGTCGGCTTTTTGATGACGCTCATCATGCAGTCTTCAAGTGCCGCGATTGCCATTACCCTTACTGCTGCGGCAGGAGGTGTAGTAGCACTTCCTGCTGCCGCGTGTATGGTCATTGGTGCCAATGTTGGCACTACGTCCACGGCTGCTCTCGCTGCGATAGGGGCAACACCTAACGCACGTCGCGTCGCTGCCGGGCACGTGATTTTCAACCTGGTAACCGGTGCGATTGCGCTGCTGATTTTGCCATTGATTCTGATTGCAATCGAGTGGTTTCAGAATAGCACGAGCATGGCGGGTGGCCCTGCCACATTCCTGGCACTGTTTCATACGCTCTTTAATCTACTCGGTGTTCTGTTGATCTGGCCATTCACTAATCGGCTGGTTACTTTTCTCAAACGGCAATTTAGAGCAGCTGAGGAGGATGAGGCACGACCCAAATACCTGGACAGCACACTGATCCATACACCGTTGCTGGCCCATGAGGCTCTGACCAAGGAGCTTGACCGGATTCAGAAAATATCTATTCGTATGGCGGAGGATGCGATCAATACTGAGGCGAGTTTGAGTCCACGGCTGGCTAAAGATCGCTTTATTATGGATAGGTTAATTGAAACCGTGGCCGATTTCACCTCTGAACTGCGTCGCTCAGACCTTCCGGAGGAGGTGGCTGAGTCGCTACCGCTCTCTATGGCGGCCACGCGTTATTTCTCTGATGTGGCTGATCTGGCTCAGGATATTGATGTCAGACAGAGCAAACGGGTCTCCAGTATCTCTGAAGAGATTGATGAGGTGCTGGCAGAGAATCGTCGTCTGGCAATCTCTATCCTGGAGAGCACCCAGGAGCAGGCGAGAGATGAGGAGACGTTGATTCAGGAGGCTGCAACACTGGATAGTCTGGAGCGAAGTTATGAGCTGGTGAAGGCAAAACTGCTCAGGGTGGGTACAACCGGAAAGCTTGCAGTGCGCCATATGCTGTCTCTCATTGAGTTGATGAAGAACATTGAACGTCTGGTGAACTACAGTGTGAAGGGGCAGAACACGCTCTACAGCTTCTCCCAGTCAGTTGTAATCATGGAGGAGAGCTCTACAGAGGATGAAGATTCCGTTGAAGATGAGAGTATTAATGAAACTGAAGTCGGAGACCCTGAGGTGTCAGAAGCGAATAGGGTTGAAGAGGATCAAGAATCGAAGGGTGATGAGATCAAAGAAGAAAAGACTACTTAAAGAGGCTGTCGAATTCCGAGTCCTCTTCGCTGTTTTCATTATTGTCAGCTGTGGCTTCCGCCTCTGCTGACGGTGCAGCACTGTTCATGGTTGCATCCAGTTCGAAACTTGAAATTTTGGCCATATCTGCCGTTGTAAACTCCACTTTCCCGGTTCTGTTGTTATCTTGTGGCTGTGTGGCTGCTGGTTGAACCGGGGTGACGCCGGCAAGGCGCTTGTAGATGTCAGAGATTGACTTGGCCCTGGCTACCAGAAGTTCTGGATCAGTTGGTTTGGCAATATAACCGTCAGCCCCGCCGCCAAGCGCTGACATCTCATTTACATTTCCGGTTAACAGGATGGTTCCGACACTGTTGAGCGTGGGGTGCTGGCGAATGGACTCGATAAACTCCTGGCCTGTCTGCTCGGGCATCTCCTGATCAGTGATGACAAGGTGATACTGCTTCAGCTGAAGCATCTCCAGTGCTTTTATCGCTGTATCAGATATGTCGACACTGAAGTGACCTGAAACCTCAAGAATATGGCGGGTAAACTCGAGCGTAACCGGTGAGTCATCGACCAGAAGAATTGAAGCCTTATCACTATCTTTACTCTGTACTACAGCAGGAGATGCGGGCTCAGGCTTCTCCTCCTCTTTGATGATTGCAGGCCTTTCGGAGGTCTGCATGGAAATCTCAGGCATAGAAATTGAAGCGCTATCTCCACCACGGGATAGCATGGAGGCATCTTCAGAGTGGGGTAATAATAAAGCTGATTCATGCTCTGTTTTTGTTTCATTTTCTACTGGTTGAGTAGGAGAGCTCTCCTTTTGAATCGGCATGATGCGCCCGAACTTCATTCTACTTTTTATTTCGAACGGTTCATCACATGGAAGGGTAGCAAGCACCTCTTCCAGAGAGGTGGAATCATCAATTGCCCGGTTAATGCCCAATTCAAAAAGCGTCAACATGCCCTGATAACGAGCCTCTTCAAAAATCTCGGGGCCAGATGCGCCCTGATTGATTAACGTCTCAAGACCCTCATTGAATGGAAGTATCTCTGCCAGAGGCATAGTGCCGTGATAACCTGTATGGCTACAGGCATCGCAACCTTTGCCGCTGTAGAGAGCAAGCGACTTGGGAACGTGCCACTGATTGACGGTGGCTTCATGCAGCGTTGCAGCTGTTTTACAGGATGGACAGAGCTTGCGGATGATTCGCTGGTTGTAGACCATTTTTAGTGATGGGGCGAGTTCAGAACGGGAGATCCCTGAACGGAGCAGTTTGGAGAGTGCCTCTTTAATACCCGGAGAGGAGATGCAAAGAATTACCAGACAACCTTTGTTTACAGCTTCCACGACTACAGGAAGCATCTCTCTGTCCGCCTCATCAATCATGACAACATCGACTTTTCGGGTCAGTAGTGATTTCAGAATGGCTGCTTTGGATGGGCCTCCAGGTTTAACCTGAAGCTGCTGAATGCCACCGATCTTCTGCCTGACAATATCTTCAATGGTAAAGATGCGCGCATTCAGTGTGACAGCATAGCGTATAATAGCCTGAAGCGTGGTCGATTTTCCGGTGCCGTTGGCACCGGTGACCAAAAAGATTCCAGGCTCATTGAAAACCTCTTTGATCTGCTCAACTGATGCATCAGGAAGTTCTAACTCCTCAAGCGTCAGATTAGCCAGTCGTGAATTGACAATGTGGATAACAATCCGCTCGCCGTTAGGGGTAGGCGTAACCCGATAGATCAGGGTGTACTCCAGATCGTGGAATTTGATGCGACGTCGACTGCGTTGATCCACTCCGGAGCTGGATGGATCGATCTTAGCCAGTTCCATGATGGCCGTAACAATCAACTTATGATTCGGGATGGATAGTTTGCAGAGATTGTAGTCTGCACCGTCAACCTGAAGGCTAACCTGAGACTCATCCGAATGGGGTTCGATGTTTAGGGTGGAAGCGCTGGAACTGATCGCTTTGGAGATAATCTGAGAGGCAAACTTTCTTGCTGCGACACTCTTCTCCGTTGTGTCTGCCTGTTCACTGCCCAGTACTGTTCGTTTCAGTGCCTGGGTATCCAGCAGTGATTTTCCCTCTTCAGGTCTCTCAATGCCCTGCCTGAAGAAGCGATAGAAATTGCGTTCAAAATCATCCTTGCAGATAAAGACAGGCTGAACCGATTTGTGATAAATAGCTCTGATCTCATCGATGAAGTTAAGATCGAGTGGGTCAACCATACCAACCACAATCTGATTGCCCTGTTCTGAGATTGGAAGAAAATAGAGCTTTCTTGCCAGATCGGGATTGCACTGTTTCATCAACTTCGGTGGTGGTGTCACCTTGTTTAGTGAGATCATCGGTATTTTATAGTGTTGAGCGAGTGTTGTGGTGATGGATTCGCCTATTTCAATAGAACGATTTGTTAGAAGGTTAATCAGAATCGAGCTTTGATTATTTCGGCTCACTTCTTTGGCCGACTGGATGTCGGCAGCAGAGACCGCTCCCGACTGAATTAGCTCTTTTTCTGCTTCAATGCGCATTAATCTTCACCCATCGCTGACACGTTAGCCTCTATCCATGGGTAAATAAAGGATATTTTTGTGATCTATCTCACATATGTTTGACTCGGCAATACTTACAGGTTGCGCTTGAGTTTGATGTTACTGGAGCTGTTTTGTGATTACCGTTAGCCTTACCCGTGAACGATCTAATCATTAGGAGAGTGAGGTAGATGAGACTGTTTTTCCTCTGTAGAGAATAATATGGCGATTTATGCCGTTGGTGATATTCAGGGGTGCTACAAGCCGCTCAAAAAAGCGCTTAAAAAGGTTGCGTTTGACCCTTCGAAGGATCAGCTCTGGTGTGTCGGAGACTTGGTAAACCGTGGGCCAGACTCACTTAAGGTTCTCCGCTATCTCAAGTCCATGGGCGATGCTTGTGTGGCTGTTTTAGGTAATCACGATATCCACCTTCTCAGACTGGCAGCAGGAGAGAAACGTCACTCCCCCAAAGATACGATTGCCGAGATCCTGGAGGCTCCCGATCATAAGGAGTTGATCGATTGGTTGCGTCACAGGCCTTTGTTACATCACGATCCGAAGTTGAACTGGTGCATGGTGCATGCCGGACTTCATCCCGACTGGTCTTTGAAGAGTGCAAAGAAGCGGGCAGCCAGAGTTGAAAAGAAACTACAGAGCAAAAGATGGAAACGATTCTGTCGTAAGGCCTATAAGAGGCCCCTCCCTATGCATGAACCACCGAAAGGGGATAAACGCCATGTCCCATTTTCGTTGGCGGTCTTTACCTACACCCGCTACTGCACTCGCCACGGCTACTTCAACTGGAGTATTGCGGTTGGTCGCCCTCCATCCTGGCGGCAGAAGGCATGGTATGATCATAAGAACTTGAAATGGCGCAAGGATTGCCGTGTGGTGTTCGGTCACTGGGCAGCTAAGGGTCTGGTTAAGAACAGGCCACATGTGCTGGGACTCGATACCGGTTGTGTATGGGGAGGAAAGCTTACTCTGGCAAGGATCGATGTAGATCCACCGGAGTTGATTTCCGTAAAATCAAAGGCACATCAGCATATCGATTGACGGTATTATTCCCCTGAGCTTTTTGGCAGCATTGCCGTTCTTTCCAATACATATCGGAGATATTGATGTTCGCACTCTACTATAAGCACGCTGCCGGCGTGAAAGATGATGTTTTGTCAGGCCTGACTGTGGCGCTGGCGCTGGTGCCCGAAGCGGTTGCTTTTGCCTTTGTGGCGGGCGTGCATCCACTGACAGGTTTGTATGCTGCTTTTATGGTCGGCCTGATCACATCGCTGATTGGTGGCCGTCCCGGCATGATTTCCGGCGCTACCGGTGCTCTGGCAGTTGTAATGGTGGCACTGGTTGCTGATCATGGTTTGGAGTATCTCTTTGCAACCGTGGTGTTGATGGGACTGCTTCAGATTGCTTTTGGTATGCTGAAACTCGGCAAGTTTATCCGCATGGTTCCCTATCCTGTGATGCTTGGTTTTGTGAATGGTTTGGCGATTGTGATCTTTTTGGCGCAGCTGCCGCAATTCCAAATTACGTCAGGTGATGGTTCCATGGAGTGGCTCACAGGCATGTCTCTTTATCTGATGCTCGGCCTCGTTTTGTTGACCATGTCGATTATGCACTTTTTACCTAAATTGACTCGTGCTGTACCTGCAGGCCTTGTCGCTATTGTAGCTATCTCGGCTATTGTGATTTTGGGTGGTCTGGATACCAAGACCGTTGGCGATATCGCCAGTATCGGTGGTGGTTTTCCGCCGTTTCATATTGCCGATGTGCCGATGAGCTTTGAAACGCTCTATATCATCTTTCCATACGCAGTCATTTTGGCAGCCATAGGTCTGATTGAATCGCTTCTAACTATGACTGTAATTGATGAGATGACCGATACACGCGGTCAGGGTAACCGTATCTGCATCGGGCAGGGCGCTTCGAATGTGGTGACAGGTTTCTTCAGTGGTATGGGTGGCTGTGCAATGATTGGTCAGTCGATGATCAACATCTCATCCGGTGGTTTGCGAAATCTCTCTGGCATTGCAGCAGCACTCTTTCTGCTCAGTTTTATCCTTTTTGCTTCACCTCTGATAGAGATGATTCCTGTGGCAGCGCTTGTGGGCGTCATGTTTATGGTGGTCATTGGAACCTTTGAGTGGGGAAGTTTTAACCTGTTTAATAAAGTTCCTCGTGAAGATTCATTTGTCGGCATTCTGGTTGCCGGGGTAACCGTAGCAACGGATCTTGCCGTTGCCGTAGTGGTTGGCGTGATCGCGACTGCTCTTGTGTTTGCCTGGAAAAATGCCAAACATATTTATGTTGTGCCCAAAGACCTTGAGAGTGGCGAGCGTGTTTATGAAATGCATGGGCCGCTGTTTTTTGCATCCGTTCATCGTTTTAGCGAACTGTTTGATCCGAAAAATGATCCAGGTGAAGTGATTATTGATTTTGCTTTTTCTCGTGTGGCGGACCATTCAGCCATTGAAGCGATTGATAGTCTGGCTGAGAAGTATACCAAGGCGGGCAAGAACCTTCATCTTCGCCATCTAAGCACAGAGTGTAAACAGCTGCTTGAGAAGGCCGGTGATCTGGTTGAGGTAAACATTAAGGAAGACCCTCACTACCACATCGCTGACGACAAGTTGGCGTAAAGAGAGAGTAGTGTAAGCGTATTACACAGGAAGGAGATTATGACAGCACCTGAAACCGATGACCTGATGAATGAACTAAGTCTCGACAGAACCGTACTGGCCGTTCGAGATACTGTGCTTCGTGAAAGACCGAATCTGAAAGGCCAATATCTTGATATCGGCAGTGGGACAGGTGCCCTGATTCGTCTGATCAAAGATTCCTATCCTAGTCTGGAAAGCAGTGTTTGTGATTATAGCGATAAGTTCATGAAAATCCCGGGCCAGAAGGTTGATATTGTTGACCTGAATGATGGAAAACTTCCATATGAGGATAACTGTTTTGATCTGGTGACCTTTACCGAGGTGGCTGAGCATCTGGAGAGCCATCGTGAAGTACTAAGAGAAATTTACCGAGTGCTTAAGCCTGAAGGACTTCTGGTGATGACGACGCCAAACATCCTTAATTTAAAATCGAGAATCCGCTTCTTTTTCTATGGTTTCTGGAACTTTTTCGGCCCGATGCCTGTCGGCCATGACTCCCCGGAGAGTACCATGGGGCATATCACACCGCTCTCCTATTTCTATCTCGGCCATACGCTTCTGGAGACTGGCTACAGTCAACTGCATTGTGGTTTTGATAAGTATAACGTCAGGTCACTTTTTGCTCTGGTTCTTTGCTATTTGCCGATTCGGCTTTTCACTATAAGACAGATGCGGAGAGAGACTCGCAAATATCAGGCTATTGATGATTCAAATCGTGAGCTGATGGAGCCGTTAAACTCCTGGAAGATGCTGCTGGGCCGCAGTATTGTGGTTAGCGCAAGTAAATGAGCAAACATCTGCAAAAGGCATAAAGCCTTATCTGGATCAACTAATGAGGTCGGAGACCTTTGCTGCCATGATGAAGTCATTCTCGTGCAGGCCGTTGATTTTGTGGGTGTAGAAGATAACTGTGCAGAAGCCCCAGCCATAGGTGATGTCCGGATGATGATCTTCTGATTCAGAGATATTACCGACTTTGACTGCAAACGCCTGTGCAGCAATGAAACTCTTGAATGTGAAAGTGCGGCGAAGCTTGGTGGAACTCTCCAGTAGCTCCCAGCCTTCAACCTGATTTATCAATGTCGCTGCTTCATCATGATTCAAGGGTGGAATGTCACCTCTGCAGGGAACGCACTGCTTCTCTCTTAATTCACTCATAGATTCGATTATAGATCAGGATTCAGCAGGCTGCCTGGACTCATCCATCATGAGCTTGAATTCAATCGCATCATTCAGGGCTCGGTAGGCTGCTTCAAGTACGTCAGTTGAGACCCCCACAGTACTCCACTTACTCTTTCCATCCGTGGACTCAATCAGCACACGTACAGAAGCTTCAGTGGCCTCTCTGGTGGAGAGTACACGCACTTTAAAATCTGATAGACGCATCGGCTTAAGGTTTGGGTAAACATCGGTCAGCGCTGCCCTGAGTGCCTTATCCATGGCATTGACCGGGCCATTACCGAGCGCAGCTGTATGCAGCAGTTCTCCATTTACCCTGACCTGAACCGTAGCTTCAGATTCCGGGGCCTCATGGTGACCACGCTTCTCATCATAAACGCGAAAACTGATCAGTTCGAAGTGTCGATGAAAGCGCCCCATGGCACGTCGCAAAAGAAGCTGGAACGAAGCGTCGGCACCTTCAAAGGCGTAACCAGTTGCTTCCAGCTCTTTGATACGTTGAACAGCATCAACCACGACTGGATCATTGGCATCAAGCCCTGCTTCAGGTTCAAGCTGTTGAAGTTTGCTGAGGATGTTGCTACGACCGGCCTGATCGGAGACCAGTATTCGTTGCTCATTACCGACAAGAGTTGGATCAATATGCTCATAGAGTCGATTCTCTTTACGGATAGCCGAAACATGGATTCCACCTTTATGAGCAAAAGCGTTCTGACCGATGTAGGGCTGATGCCGCCAGGGCAGACGATTGGCCATCTCGTTAACAAAGTCTGAGATTGATTTGAGATCGGAGAGCCGTTTGCCGATTTCGCCGCAGTCTACACCCAACTTCAGTTGCAGGTTTGGAATAATAGATATCAGGTTGGCGTTACCGCAGCGCTCACCGATGCCGTTAATGGTGCCTTGAATATGGGTGACTCCGACACGGACAGCAGCCAGTGAGTTGGCGACAGCAAGTTCACAGTCGTTATGCGCATGGATACCTATATCCGATTGTGGAAAGCGTTTAAGCACGGCTGTAACCACTTCGGCAATCCGGTAGGGGATGTTGCCGCCATTGGTGTCACACAGAACCAGCGCATCTGCACCGCCATTTTGAGCTGCTTCAAGCACCTTAATGGCATACTGTTTATCTGCGTTGTAGCCATCAAAGAAGTGTTCAGCATCGAAAAAAACAGTATCAAAATGCTGTTTCAGAAATGTGATGGATTTTTGAACCAGTTCCAGATTCTTTTCCAGAGAGATGCCCAGTGCTTTGGTGACATGAATATCCCAGCTTTTACCAAAAATGCATGCTGCATCAGCACCACTGTTCACTAGATTGTTTAAACCCTTATCTGATTCTACAGGTTGTCCGGGGCGGGCTGTAGAACCGAAGGCTACCAGCTTGCTCCCGGACCACGCTCTGTCCCGCATCAGTTTGAAAAACTGATTGTCTTTAGGACTGGAGCCGGGCCAGCCACCCTCAATCCAGTCGACACCTAATTTCGCAAGGTGATCAGCAATACGTTTTTTATCTTCTGCTGAGAAATTAATGCCTGCAGTCTGGCTGCCATCTCTAAGTGTTGTGTCGTAGATATGTATGGTTGAACGCTTCGATTTATCCATGGTTCGAGCTGCTTCCTCGCTGTTTGATTTGCTGGCTTATGATTGCTCTTATCTACCCTTTTTTAGTTGCACGGGTTTGCCAAGAAGTTTACTTAACGGGCGCTTCTCCTGAGTGGCGTTCCAGATGCAGACTTCATGCTCATCATACCATGTTTGATCGTCAAATATCCAGTGCCATGCAGCTTTTTTCTCCTCGAATCGGGGGAGGGCTGGCTCACCGTCTTTGGTGCGGTTCAGAGCGGCAGCAAGTCTCAAAATTGCAGCCAGAGAAATGGTCACCTGGATATCCTTTTTGCGCATCGCTTTAAGGTCACTATGTTTTACGGTCGGACTGCCTTTGCGATGAAAACGAATGGTAGCAGCCAGAATCTGCTGTTGCCGCTGCGTGATTCCGGTCATGTTAGAGTTGGCAACGATATAGCCACCATGCAGGTGGATCTTTTTATGGCTGATGGTTAGCCCGATCTCATGCAGTTGGCATGCAGCCATCAATAGCCGTCTTGCCTCACAGTTCAGACCGAGCTGTTCTGCATAGGCGGCGAAAATAATTTCTGCTGTGTTACTGACTCGCCTGATCTGCTCGCGATCCAGTTTGAAACGCTTCACCATAGCGTTGGCGGATGCCTTGATGGGCTGTGATGGCAGTCGTCCAGATGTCTCCATCCTGTCAAAGACAATGCCTTCGCGCAGTGCGCTGGGGCAGACACGCAGTGATTTTATTTTCAGAGCGCTCATCACCTCTTGCAGAATGATTGAACCGGCAACCAGTGTATCCTTTCGCTCGGCTTCAATGGTCTCAGGCAGGTTCTCTTTTTCAATCGCCTTGATCAGCTTGGGGCGCATCGATTTAAGGTCCTGTAGTGAGAGGTGGGTTGTATCGTCATGATCGCAGAACAGGGCGGTCAGCTCGGCAAGGGTTCGAATCGTGCCGGAAGTGCCGTAGACGGAACCAATATCAAAAGCTTTGTATTCAGATGCTACAGATTGAATCTTGCTGGCAGCTGCATCTCTGCAGCGGCGAAGTTCCCGGGTGTTGTAAGTGCCGTTTGAGAAGAACTGTCTGGAGTATCGCCGTGCACCCATATCAAAGCTCTCAGCAACAAGCACGCCTTCGCTATGGCCTACAATCACCTCTGTGCTTCCGCCGCCGATATCAATAATAAAAGAGGGATCGTCACCAATATAACCCTCAGAGCGGACACCCTGGAAAACAAGTCGGGCCTCTTCTTCACCGTTGACTACTTCAACAACAAGATCGAGCTCTTGGCGGATACGCCGGGCAATGGTGTTTCTATTGGGTGCGTCACGCATGGCCGAGGTGGCGATACAGTGAAGATTAGCGCCGTAACTTTCAGCCAGCTGTTTGAAAAACGTGAGGCTCTCAATCATTCGGTTAATAGCGGCTTCATCGAGGTGGCCTCGACTATCAACACCATCACCAAGGCGGACCCAGTGTTTCATTCGGTCAACAATACGGAATGTTCCAAGTGCAGCCGTCTCTGCAATGATCATATGGAATGAGTTGGTTCCCATATCTACGGCGGCAATATGTTTGCCGATAGTATTAGTGTTGTTCATCTGCTGCCCTCATCACTTTTGCAACACTAGGTGAAAGTGTTGAGGGCAGCCAGAAGCGAAAGTCGTTTTGATTTGTTATTTCAAGCGACTATTTCTTTGTTTTGGATTTACCACTACGGACTTTTTTCTGAACTTTCTTTTTCTGGGCGGCTTTTTTGGTTTTTTCCTTATTGTGCTTCTTGAGTTTCTTCGTGGCCTTTTTGTTCTGCTTATCTACCTTTTTGGCAGTCTTGTCTATTTGAGACCGTGTACGTTTTACTTTCTTGGCGATCTTTGTTGCTTTTTCAGCTGCCTTAGCGGCCTTTTTGGCTGCTTTCTCAGCTTTCTTTATCGCCTGTTTCAGAAGTTTCTCATTTTTTTTCTTCGCGGACATTCTTTTCTCCCAAGTTATTTTTGATCAGATATTTAACGCAGTGTTTATTTAGTGACGACTTTAAGGTCAGGGGTCTTTGCAGCAGAAGGCACACCATTTGAATAGTCCAGCTGACTATCACCTGCTCCAACAATTAGCGGATCGGGAGCACATGCTACCGAGGTGTCCTTGTTGGGATAATCAAGGGTATGCAGGTAGTGACGAATGCAGTTGATGCGGGCACGCTTTTTGTCATCTGATTTAACGATGGTCCATGGCGCATCTGCAGTGTTAGTATGGAAAAACATCGCGTTCTTCGCTTCAGTGTAGCTATCCCAGCGATCGAGAGACTGGATATCAATAGGGCTCAGCTTCCAGTGTTTGAGTGGGTCATGTGTGCGTGAGTGGAAACGACGTAGCTGTTCATGACGGCTCACCGAGAACCAGAATTTGAATAGGTGTAGGCCGGAGTTGACCAGCATGCGCTCCAGTTGTGGTGTCTGGCGCAGGAACTCCAGATATTCATCATCACGGCAGAAGCCCATGACGCGCTCTACACCCGCACGGTTGTACCAGGAGCGATCAAGGAAGACCATTTCGCCTTTGGTTGGCAGATGTTTGATGTAACGCTGATAGTACCACTGGCCCATCTCCCGATCATTGGGTTTCTCAAGTGCGATGACATGTGCAGCACGAGGGTTGAGGTGCTCGTTGAAGCGTTTGATGGCCCCGCCTTTACCGGCAGCATCACGCCCCTCGAAAATACCGAGGATTCGCTGGCCGCTCTCTTTGACCCAGGCCTGCACCTTAAGTAGTTCGATCTGGAGCAGATGTTTTTCACTCTCATACTCTTCAAGGCCCATTTTTTCTGGGTAGGGAAAGGTTCCCAACTCATGGCTGATTCGAAGCAGTTTTTTACCAGAGATCACTTTTTCTGATTGCAACACCTTTTTCGGATTGCTCAGACGGTTGAGCAGCTTCTGCAGTTTTGCGCGATCTTTGTTGACTGGATTTTTCTTCTTACCCATTGGGTTCTTCCTTACTCATTATTTTTTCATATTACAAACCGCTAGCCCTTTTTATAATGAACTGAGCGCCTGTATGAACTATGTTTGCACTGAAAAGCTTCGCGTGTGAGGCTTGTCAGATGCCTTGCGAAAAGTTGAAATAGGTGACTGAATAAACAATCAGGTGAAGTAAAAGCTTCAATCCAGCTTTTCGTGCCCAAAATACCGAAAAATGATACATTTCTCAACCTTTTTCTAAGTACTGATGTCTCAAAGGAGTTGATATGCGTGCAATAGTTTTGAGTGAAACGGGAAGCCCTGATCTACTGACACTTCAGCAGGTTGAACAACCAGAAATTATTCGGTCTGATCAGGTTTTGATTAAGGTGATGGCAGCCGGTGTTAACCCGATTGATACCAAGCTTCGTGCGAATGGACTCTATCTGCCTGATGGGCTACCTGCAGTGCTTGGTTGTGATGGCTCCGGTATTGTTGAGGCCGTCGGTGATGAGGTGACCCGCTTTCAGCCCGGTGATCAGGTCTACTACTGCTATGGGGGGCTGGGGCAGAAGAGCAGTGATGCTTCGGTTGGTAACTATGCTGAGTATGCTGTTATCGATGAAGCTTATATGGCAATCAAACCTGCAGCGCTTGGCTTCGATGAAGCGGCTGCAGCCCCGTTGGTGCTGATTACAGCCTGGGAGGCTCTGTTTGATCGGGCCAGTCTTGCATCAGGTCAGAAGGTGTTTATCCATGCCGGAGCTGGCGGTGTCGGGCATGTGGCGATTCAGTTGGCAAAGATTGCCGGGTGTGAAGTGGCTACAACAGTCAGCTCAGATGAGAAGGCCGGTTTTGTTCGTCAGCTGGGTGCTGATTGTGTAATTAACTACCGTGAACAGGATGTGGCCGAGGCACTACTTGCGTGGAGTGAAGGAAGAGGTGTTGATATCGCTTTTGATACAGTGGGTGGCGATGCTTTCAACCAGCTTATACCTGCCATGGCTCACTACAGTGATATGGTGACCATTCTACAGGTGCCGGATGATGTCGACTGGAAGAGTCTGCGTCTAAAAAATATACGGATAAGTCAGGAGTTGATGCTCTCACCGATGGTCTATAATCTCAAAGAGGGAGCAGAACATCAGGCCGCTATTCTTGAACAGTGTGCCCAGTTTGTAGATGAAAACAGGTTCTCCATT
>Ga0316187_10000545_pt1 | contig 29925 bp, 25 predicted proteins | sample CroRivburrow1_MG_FD_204927 | JGI IMG/M metagenome (GOLD analysis project Ga0316187, IMG submission 204927) | Coastal sediment microbial communities from Maine, United States - Cross River worm burrow 1 | ecosystem: Environmental > Aquatic > Marine > Coastal > Sediment | place: USA: Maine... | reverse complement strand
TGAGAATCACCGGCCTCGCCCTGAGCCTGCTGGTCCTCGGTCACTTCGCCCTCACCCACATTGTGTACGACGTAGCCGAAACCGATGCGGCCTACGTCGTCGATCGCCTTGGGGACGCCCTCTTTGTTGCCTGGGACTCGCTCATGCTGTGGACCGCCATCCTCCACGGCGCCACGGGCGTGTGGATCATCGTCGGTGAACATGCCCAGGTCCGGGTGATGCTGTGGCGGCGGCTGCTGGTTGCAGCCTCACTGGTGCTGGCCGCGGCCGGATCACTGGTACTCATCGTGGCGTAGAACCAGATTATCCAAGAGACCCGGGCCCTTGGATCCGTCTACTCGGCCGTATCCAGATACCCGATGACGGTACCGACGGGAACCTCTTCCCCAGCTCCGTGGACGATCTCTGCCAAAACGCCCGCGTTCAGCGCCTCCATCTGGACCGTTATCTTCTCCGTCTCGACTTCAACGAGCTCATCACCGGGAGCCACAGAATCTCCCACCGCAATCAGCCATTGCAGAATGAAGCCGGACTCGAAGTCGGGACCCAGCTGCTGCAATTCGATCGGAACCCGCATCAGTGACCCGTAACCTGGAGTGCGGCCGCCACGATCTTGTCGGTCGTCGGCTCAATGTGCTCTTCGAGAGGTGGACTGAACGGAACCGGCACATCGGCGGTCGTCACCCGGACCGGCGCCGCCTGCAGGTCGCCGAAAGCGTTTTCGGTGACGACGGCCATGATCTCGGCAGCGACTCCGCAGCGCCGGTGACATTCGTCGACCACAACGAGCCGGCCCGTCTTGGCGACCGATTCGATGATCGCTTCCTCGTCCAATGGGGAGAGGGTGCGAGGATCGACTACCTCTGCATCGATGCCCTGTTGCTCGAGGAGCTCGGCCGCCTCGAGGGCGCGCTGTACCAGCCACGATGATGCGAAAAGGGTCACGTCTCTACCGGCCCGCTTGATGTCGGCCACCCCGAACGGGATCGCAAAGTCCTCGTCCTCCGGCACCGGGCCCGAGGTGTCGAACAGGCGCACATGATCGACCCAGGCAGTCGGGTTGTCCGAAGCCGCCGCGGTCTTGACCAGGCCCTTCACATCGCGCGGCGTCGATGGCGCCATTATCTCGAGGCCCGGGGTGTTCCACAGCATCGCCTGAGGGCTGTGCGAGTGCTGGGCCGCTCCGCCGCCGCGCACGCCGTGGTTGAAGTGGAAGATCATGGGGACGGAGGTGCGGCCGCCCGACATGTAATACGTGTTGGCCGCCTCATTGACGATCTGGGGAAACGCTTCGAACATGAAACTCGCCGTTGCGATATCAACGATGGGCCGCAGCCCGGCCATCGCCGCGCCGATGGCGGTGCCGACGTAGCCCAGCTCGGCGATCGGGGGGTAGTAGAACCGGTCCAGGTAGTCGTCGCGCAGTTCGGCGACCATTTGCCGGTGCGGAGTCAGGCCGAGGAAATACAAACCCATGATGTGCACCCGCTCGTCCGTCGCCAGCTGGTGGCGGAGCGCCTCGACGAGGGCTTCGGCGTAGAGCATCTCGCGCGTACTTTCCATTACGCGTACACCCCCTCGAAGGCACTCTCGGGCTCCGGGTAGGGGCTGTCCAGGGCAAATTGCACTGCATCCTCGATCTGCGTCGACACCTCACCATCGAGCGCCAGCACATCGTCGGTCGCTATGTGGCCGGCAGTCACCAACTCGCGGACGTAGCGAAGCAAACCGTCCTGGGCGCCATGCCATTTCGAGTGCTCCTCTGGAATGGCGGCCTCGTCCCAGGCGAATGTCAAGTCTGTAACGCCGGTCAGCAACTGCGGCCATAGCGGCCGGTTCCCCGGCCAGCGGACCGTGAGGGCCTCTACGAAGGTCGGGCCGCCGCCGCCGCGGGCTCGACCGATCGCCTCGGCCATAGCCGCATGAACGGCTCCGGTATCAGTGCCGTCAACCGTGATCGTGGGTACTTTGAAGCTCGCCGCCAGATCGGTGAGTGGTGCCGCCGACATCGTCGACGACGGGTACTCGTTCGCCTTCTGCCCCAGCGCCTCGAGGCTGTTGTTCTCGCACAAGTAGATGACCGGCAACGCTTCGAGGGCGGCAATGTTGATCGACTCGTGATACGAGCCTTCTTCGAGAGCGCCGTCGCCAAAGAGGCAGACCGACACCCGATCCACCCCGCGCCGGGAGAACCCGAATGCAGCCCCGGTTGCGAGCGGCGTGCAACCACCGGTGACCGCAGATGTTGTGGGGAATCCGTGCTCCGGCGAGGCGATGTGGAGCGTGCCGCCCTTCCCCTTGTTCGTGCCCGTCGCTTTGCCGAGAATCTCGGCCAGCATCGCGGCCGGATCAGTGCCCCTCGCCAGGAGATGGCCATGGTTGCGGTGAGTTGTGAAAGCCAGATCACCCGTCTGCAACTGGGCGAGTGCCGGAACCCCGGTGGATTCCTGGCCGATGTACACATGGAAGTGGCCGATATCGAACTCGCCGGCCAATTTGATGAGTGCTTCCTCGAAGCGACGGATGACGAGCATCCGCCGCAGGAGATCGACCAGCTGGTTCTGGGGCAGATCGGGGGTCATTGGTCTCCTTGCAGAGTCGAAATCATATTGGAGATCATGCCGGCGTCGGGCCGAACGTCATCAGGCTAGAGGCGGCCCGCTCGATTTCGGCCAGTCCCGGCAGAAAAGCGTCCTCCAGGTCTGCTGCCGCGGCCACCGGGGCAAACGCGGCCCCAACCCGCGCAACCGGTGCCAGCAGCTCGGCGAAGGCCTCACGCTGGATCGTTGCCGCGATCTCGGCACCGAGGCCGCCGCGGGTGACTGCCTCATGGGCGACCACGGCGCGGCCGGTCTTGGAAACGGATTCGAACACGGTCGCGGTGTCGAGTGGCTCCAGCCACCGTAGGTCGATGACCTCCGCGCCTACCCCCGACTCCGCGAGACGTTCGGCGGCCGCCAGCGCACTGTGCACCATCTTGGAATACGACACGATGGTCACATCTGCTCCCGGGCGACGCACCACCGCCCCGTCGACGGGATCGCTGTGCATCGGGCCCTTGTCCCAGTAGAGGCCGCGGTGCTCCAGATAGACGACCGGGTTGTCGTCCGCGATCGCCGCTTCCAGGAGGGCCTTGGCATCGCCGGGGAAGGCGGGAGCAACCACCTTGAGGCCGGGGGTGTGCGTGAACCACGACTCCAGGCTTTGAGAGTGGTGGGCTCCGAAGCGCCCTCTGACACCGCCCTGGACCCGAACTGTGAGCGGCACTCGCAGCTGGCCACCGGACATGAAGTGGAGCTTGGCGGCATGGTTGACCAGCTGGTCCATGGCGAGCGTGATGAAGTCGACGAACATCACCTCGACGACGGGGCGCAGCCCGGTGACGGCCGCTCCGGTCGCCATTCCCATCACGGTCGCTTCGCTGATGGGTGTGTCACGAACCCGGTGCCGTCCGAACTCGTCGGCGAGGCCCTTGGTGGCTCCGAACGGTCCCCCGTATGTCACATCCTCGCCGATGACGACAACGGCGTCATCGGCTGCCAGTGAAGCTTGCAGCCCGGCGTGGATCGCATCGATGAAGCGCAGCTCTGTAGTCATAGGGCGTACACGTCTGTGGTGGCCTCATCGAGGCCTGGTCCCGAAGCAGCCACGGCGAACTCGGCGGCGCCCGCGATGCTGGCCCGGGCGGCAGCCTCGGTCGCCGCGATCGTATCGGCCGCGACGCCGGCTTCATCGAGTTCAGCGCGGAACCTGGCGACCGGATCTCGCGTGGTCCACTCCTCGCGTTCGGACAGCTCCCGATAGGCGGCGGGATCACCCTCGTAGTGGCCCCGCAGCCGGTGGGTGAGCACTTCAATGAACATCGGCCCTTCCCCGGCCCGGGTCCGCGCCACGGCGTGATCGGCGGCTCGCCGCACCTCCATCACGTCACCGCCGTCGACGGTGACCGCGGGAATCGAATACACACTTGCATAGTCGGTGAGCCGCTCCACAACGGTGTGTGCCGACAACGGGGAGAACTCGGCGTATCCATTGTTCTCACACACGAAGACCACCGGCAGCTTCCACAGCGCTGCCAGATTTAGGCTTTCATGAAGTCCACCGGACTGCCCGGCGCCGTCGCCGAAGAATGCCACGCTGACACGGGTGTCTCCTGTCGTGACGCTGGTGAGGGCCGCACCGAGCGCCAGCGCGATATTGCCGCCGACGACGCCCGTTGCAGTGACAAAACCCACTTCGGGGGCCGATATGTGCATCGACCCACCCTTGCCTTTGCAGTATCCCGCGGCCTTGCCCGCGATCTCCGCCATCAGACGGTCCACATCGGCGCCTTTGGCGATGGCGTGGGCGTGGGAGCGATGGTTGCCGAACACGTAATCGTCATCCCGCAGGGCACTGCAGATACCAACCGCCGACCCTTCCGAACCAATGCCAAGATGGATGAGGCCGACAACCTGGCCGCGGGCGAAGAGCTCGGACACCTTCTCCTCGAAGGCCCGGATCAGCCACATCCGTTCCAGCAGCGCCAGGCGGCCCGCGACGTCGAGCTCGGTCACTGCGCTTCAGTTCCTCCGGCGGGATCGGCTGCCGCGGCGGCAGCAACACCAGCAGCATGGCGCAGTGCGTTCGTTTCGTCCTCATCTACGGTCATGGTCTCGACGTCGATCGCGACTTTGTAGACGTTGCGAGCGTGCTCGGGTGTCACCCACTCGTTGATGACGTCGTCGAGGACCATGGCTGGATCCCGCTCTGCGGGATTGCCGACGCCGCCACCGCCGCCGCTCACCTTGCCGAGAATCTCGCCGGTCTTGATCTGCACCATTCGGTGGGTTCGGGCCGGGGTCTCCTCGTCGCCGCTGCGAATGTACATACGCGACAGCGGGCCGTCCTCACCGCCGATGGCGCCCGGGGGCTGGGTGAGATCGCCGTCCGAGCTGCCGGTGGCAACGCCGACATCGCCTCCGAGGTTCTGCACCTCCCACAACATGCCGGAGCCACCTCGCCATTTACCGGCTCCCGACAAGTCGGGAAGGTACTGATAGCGCTCGGCCCGCCACGGGAATCTGATCTCGATCTCTTCGACGCTGCCGCGCCGGATCGAGCCGAGGCCCGACATGCCCATGGCGCCTTCAAATCCGTCGTAGCCGTAGACGGCACCGGTGCCGCCGTCGGCGTCGGTGGTCGTCTGAACGTAGCGCTCCCCGCTGCGAGGGTCGGTGCCTGCGATGTAGTGACCGCGGCGCCGCCCCCATCCGGCGATCGCCTTGTCCGGCATCGCCTTCGAGAGGGCGTTCACCGTGGCCTCGAGCACCTGCGTTCCCACGTTGACCGGTGATCCTCCAACCGTCGCCGGATATTGGGCGTTGCACACCGAGCCCTCAGGCGCGATCACGGTGATCGGCCGCATGCTGCCTTCGTTGTGAAACTCCGAGTAGACGGGATCGAAGTAGAGGAAGCTGCCGGCGACTGCGCGACTGTAGGTCGATGAATACACACAGTTGACGAACCCGGGCCGCTGGGCGTCGCTCTCCGAGAAATCCAGGATGAGCTCGTCGCCCTTGATAGTCGCTGCGCAACGCACCCACACGAGTTCGTCGAGAACGGTGCCGTCGTCGTCGGTCGCCGACTCGCCGTAATAGGTCCCGTCCGGAACGTCGGCCAACTGCGCCCGCACGTTGGTTTCCATACGATCGAGCATCTCCTCGACCGAGTCCTTGACCGTCGGCAGTGTGTACTTGTCGAGTAGCGCGATCATGCGGTTCTCGCACACCTGGAGAGCCGCCATCAAGGCGTAGTTGTCGATCTTGACGCCGTCGGGCCACCGGACGTTGTTCCAGATGAGCTCGAGCACGTCGGTGCGTTCGACGCCCCGGTCGTAGATCTTCGTGGGCGGGATCATTAGGCCCTCGGCGTGGATGTCGTAGCCGTTCGGGAAGTACCCACCGGGGAACGCGCCACCGGTGTCGAGCATGTGACCACGAGTGAGGGCCACAAAGACCAGCTCATCGTCGTAGAAGATCGGCTTGAAGAATCCCCAGTCGGGGAGATGGTTGCAGTAGCCCTTGTAGGGGTCGTTGCAGATGATGATGTCTCCCGGATGGAGATCGTCTCCGAATTTGTCGAGGATGTACTCGACCGAGAACTGCTGCGACAGGAACATGGACGTCGGGCCTTCCGGCACCGCGATCGTTCTTGCCTGGGCATCCCAGATACCTGCCGCCATGTCGTGTAGCTGAGCAATCAGATAGTTCTGAGCAGTCCGGTCGATGACGTGGCGCATTTCGCGGCCCATACTCTGAAACGAGTTCCAGATCGTCGAGAGCGTGATCGGGTCGATGGCAGGGGACGTCATCGGGTGCCTCCTGGCTGTGCGTCTTTGGCTTCATTGCGTACGAGGTGATAGCTGCGCTCGTTATCGACCGTCGCTGTGTATGTCGCCGGGATGACAACAGTCGTCGTCGGCTCCTCAATGACGGCCGGACCAGCTATCTGGTTGCCCGCCAGAAGCCTGCCTCCGTCGTAGATCGGCGTGTTCACTTTCTCTCCGGCGAACCAGCAGTCCCGTTCCGCCTTGACAGCATGGGACGGATCCGGGCCGCCCTCGGCAATCTGTCTGAGGTCGAACGGGGCTCGCGGCACGGCCGCTCGCAACCGGAACGTCAGAAGCTCCACTCCCTGCCACGGCATGTTGAACGTGTACAGATCGTGATGTTTGGCATGGAAATTGTCGATCGCCGCCTCGACGGCGTCGTGCATCCGCAGACCTCCCGCATCCCGGAACACGCTGGCCGTGACCGCCGGTTCAGCTGTATCGAGTAGATCGCCGCCGGGACCGACCGGAACGGCGACCTCTACCTCGTGGAACTGACCGATATACCGTAGGTCTGCGGTGCGCACGAAGCTCACGTCGCTCGCCTCGTAGCCCATCTGCTCGAAACCGGCGATTGCCTCCTGCTCCATGTCTTCGTACAGCGCCTGGACCCGGTCGGGATCCAGGTCCACAGCACGGGTGATATATGAGCGGGCGTAGTTGCGCCCGACATCCATGGCAAACATCCCGAAGGCCGAGTACGTAGCGGCAACCGAGGGCACAATTATGTCCGGGAGGTTCAAGATGTCGGCGATGAAGGCGGCATGGACCGGGCCGGCACCTCCGCCTGCCACCAGAGTCAGGTCGCGTACGTCGATCCCGCGCCTCGTGGAAACCTCGTTGATCTCGTCTGCCATGAAGGAGCTGACGGCCGTCATGATCGCCTGGGCGGCCTCCTCGACCGTCATATCGAGAGGCTCCGCCACCTTCTCCGTGATCGTGTCGGCAGCGAGTCCGGCGTCGAGGGGGAAGTCACCGCCCAAGAAGAACTCCGGGTCGACGTACCCCAAAACAACATCGGCGTCCGTCACAGTCGGATCTTCGCCGCCCCGGCCGTAGCAGGCCGGTCCGGGCTCACTGCCGGCGGAATGCGGGCCAACCCGCAACAACCCGAGCGAGTCCACCCAGGCGATGGAGCCGCCGCCGGCACCGGCCGACATGATGTCCACCATCTTGATGGCGACGCGCTCGTCCTGGACCCAGCCCTCCGTCGTCGTCGGGATCTCGCCGTTCATGACCACGCCGATATCGATCGAGGTGCCGCCCATGTCGAAGCTGAGAAGGTTGCCGTGGCCGTTTCTCGCGCCAAGATGCACCGCCGCGGCCGGAGCCGCCGCCGGCCCGGAGCCGATCAGGTAAACGGCCCGCGGAATACAGTTCTCCACGGTTTCGACGAGTCCGTCGGAGAGCATGAGGAGCAGGCTCCCGGCGAAACCATTCTCGGCGAGGCGCTTCTCGAGGGCGAGCAGGTAGCGCTTGACCGCCGGTCCCGTGTACGCGGAAACCGCCGTGGTGGAGAATCGTTCCCACTCCCGCCACACCGGGAGGATCTCGGCGGACGTGGTCACGTAGACATCGTCGCCGAGGACCTCACGGGCGATCTCGGCGGCGCGCAGCTCGTGGCTCTGGTTGGCATAGGAGTGGAGGAAGCCGATCGCCACCGACTCGACGCCCTTCTCCTTGAGCCGCTGGGCCGATTCCCTCACCTCGTCCTCATTGAGAGGGGTGATGACCTCGCCCGTGTAGACGATCCGCTCCTCGGCAACGGTTCTGAGGTGACGTGGAATCAGGGGCTTGTAGGGGGGCACAAAGACGTTGTACATCGATGTCCGCACGTTCTTGTAACCGCGACGGATCTCGAGCATGTCACGGAAATGTTTGGTGGTGATCATGCCGGTGACTGCGCCGTCCTCGTTGATGAGGGTGTTGGTCGCCAGCGTCGTCCCGTGGATCAGCAGCTCGACCCGGCCGAGGAACTCATTGAGAGTGTGCTCGTAGTGGGTGGCGGCTTTGGAAACCGCATCGATGAGCCCGAGGGACGGATCTGAAGGCGTCGTCGGCGCCTTGAACTGGCGAAGATCGCCACTGTCCTCATCTAGGACCAGGCAGTCTGTGAACGTTCCTCCAACATCAACCGTGACTCGATACATGACCCTCCCAGGTCGACTTGTTAACCAAACGGCGGTCCGCCGACTGATCATAGTTTGACGGCGATCGGGTCTCGCAAGCCCAACCCACCGGCAGTCCGGTGGTCGGGAAAACGTACCCCTGTCGAGCTCCGGTTACTGGGATACACCGATCTGCTGAAGCAGCGGGCCGATCTCGACCGCCTTGCCGTTCTGCGCCGACGACTCGAGCGCCGCCCTGACGATCGCGAGCGCTCGGACCGCCTCATCGATCCCCACCTCGACCTGCGCCTCGCCGCGGATGGCGAGGGCGAACTCGTCCAGCTGCTCGCGGAACATATCCGTTGCCGGAAGCTCGACCGCCTTGCGGGTCATGTCGCCGTAGCCCTGGGACACCAGCGTGCTCCACTCATCGGCCTGGTGTGACTCGTCCCAGTGGGTGAAATCGAGGTCGTACATCAGGTTGGCTTTTGTCCCCTGGACGCGCATCTGATAGATGCCGGGTGACGCCCAGCCGCAGCCGATGTAGCCCAGGGCACCGGACTCGAACTCGAGGATGGCCATCACGGCGTCCGGCACCTCTGATTTTGTATATAGCTTGCGGGCGTGAGCAGTTACCTGAGCGACCGGGCCGAGCAGGTACTGCAGATTGTCTGCGTGGTGGACCCCAAGCTGGATGAAAGTGCCACCGGGGCTCTTGTCGGCGTACCAACGCCACGTGTCGGTCGTCAGCTCCAAACCACGTTCGTTCGAGAAATTGGCCTCTGCCAGCGAAACGGGTCCCAGTGTGCCGTCGTCGATCCACTGCTTCATCATTCGGCAGCCGGAGAGACGGCGAGCACTATGGCCCACTGCGAAGATCCCACCGGTGCGCTCCACTGCGTTGCGGATGTCGATGGCGTGTTCGAGCGTATGCGCGATCGGCTTGTCGGTGTAGACCGCCTTGCCGGCCTCCAGAGCAGCCACGATCAGGTCGCGATGAGTGTCGTTGGGCGTCGTGATCAGTACACCCTCGACCTCGTCATCGCCGAGAAGCTCTTCGAGCGTCGCCGCCGATTTGGGCACGCCGAACTCCTCTTGGTAGGCGGCCCGCTTCTCTGCGGACCGGCTGAAGCACGAGGCCAGCTCGATAACGTTGCCGCGCTGGGCGCCGCGGCCCAGCACTCTTGCCCAACGTCCCAGGCCGATCGGGGCCAGGCGGACCTTGTCACTCATTTCTGAACTCCTTCATGACGTCGATGTCGGTATCTTCGTTGTTCTCGCGAAGGTCGGCATGGGGAAAGAAACAAATCAGCTCCATGTCGGCCTCCGAGCCGGGGATAGTGGCATGAGCCGCCCCGCGGGGAATGTGCACCGTGTCGCCGGGGCCGACCTCGTGGAATGCGCCGTCGATGTAGACGGCTCCGGTGCCTGATCGCACGTAGATGACTTCCTCGCTATGAGGGTGACGGTGGGCCTTGCGGTCGGCGATGCGATGTACCCGCGCCACTCGAAGGCTCGAGTCGGCAGGCACGGATCGCAGCGGGTCCCCTGCACTGCGTCCGGGCAGATCGATGAACTCGACATCGCGCTGCGGCGTGACCGTCACGTGCGTAGCTCAAATATTGCCTCGACCTGCCGCACAATGTCGGCAGCCACAACGCCGGCAAAGTCGCCCGCCGTTTGTGAGGCCGCCCAGCCCGGCTCGCCATACCAGCCATCCGAGTCGATCTCGGTAACGTCGGTAATGAAGCCATACACTTCGTGGCTGCGGCGCATTGCGTCCATGGCGGCGGCCTTCTCGGGACGGGTACTGTCCCCGGCTCGCTCGGTGTGGACGAGATCGGGGTCGTAGGCCAGGACGGCCAAAGCCTCCAAGCCGCCGCCGTGGGTCAGCTCGCCGCCCTGGTCGGCGTAAAGCCGCTGGGCCACGTAGCAGGCGTGGGCGGCGATGACATAGACATGGTCGTGACGGTCTTGCAGGTCGGTTGCCACCGCATCCATCGCGGCGATGTTGCCCTCGTGCCAGTTGACCAGAACGAAACGATCAACCCCCATTGCCACCATTTCGTCACACACGTCGGTCAGTAGTGCCTCGAAGGTAGCTCGCCGCAGGCTGACCGTTCCGGTGTGCCCCGCATGAATTGGAGTGATGCCGTAGGGGCCGAAAGGGACAAGAAGGGCTCCGAGCCGAGCGGCCACCTCGGCGGCGACAAGGCGAGCCGCGATGCTGTCGGTGCCGTTCGGCAGGTGCGGGCCGTGCTGCTCGACGCTGCCGAATGGCAGCACCGCGACCGACGATTCCTCCAGAGCCTCCGCCGCTTCGACGCTGGTGAGGTGATAGAGCGAACGGGTCACGATGCCTCCTCGGGTAGTGGAACGGGGTTGTTCGGATTCTCGCCGCTGAGGATCCGCTTGGCCTCTCCGGCAGTCTTGGTGCGAAGGGCGATCTCGGTCTCTTCGGTGTACCACGCCATGTGAGGCGTCAGGATCACACGATCGAGCACACCGGCAAACATTTCGGGATCCGGCGGTTCCGGTTTGAACACGTCCAGCGCGGCAACCGCCGGACGACCTTCGCGAAGGCCGGCAACCAGGGCGGCCGTGTCGATGAGTGCCCCCCGGGCGGTGTTGACGATGACGCTTTCCGGCTTCATGAGTGCCATCTCGTCCGGGCCGACGAGAGGTGTCCCATCGCCGGCGCCCGGGGCATGCAGGCTCACGACGTCCGATTGTGCGAGCAGCTCGACAAGCGATACCGGCTCGAAACCGGCGACCGCCGCGTCCACGTATTCGTCGAAGACGACGGTGCGCGCAAAGCCAAGGTTGCTGAAGAGAGCACCTGCAGCCTGCCCGATCCGGCCGAATCCAATGAGACCCACAGTGAGGGCCGCCGGGAGATGGAGGGGGCGGGCCGGCCCGAAGTCCCAACTACCGCTTTTCACCGCGCGGTCGAGCTGAGGAATCCGTCGCAACGCCGCCAGCGCCAGGGAGACGGCGTGGAGAGCTACCGCGTCGGTCCCGTAATCGGGCACGTAGGCAACGCTGATGCCAAGCCGGTAGGCGGCTGCAACGTCGATGTTGTCATAGCCCACGCCGTAGCGAACGATGCCCCGGCAGCTGAGCTGCTCGAGAGTGTCGGCGTCGAATGGGGGCCGCGGGCCCGCCAGTATCACCTCAGCATCACCTGCCACGTCGATGATCGCCTGGGTGGTCTGGCCCGGATCTATCACGATCTCGTCGCCAGGAACCCCGAGAACATCTGCCTCCACCTCGGCTTCTGCCCAACGGGCACCGAGAATTGCAATACGCATCCTGTGGTGAACCTCCTGACTCAACGGTAGCCAATAGCGAAAATCGCTCGCAGCCATGTCCTGCATCGCCGCGGGGTCGAGCATAGATCTCGAACCTCTCGGAGATGCAATCGATTGCGCCACAGTTGACATTGGACCCCCAAGGCACGTATTTTCCTGCCCGTAGAGGCTTTGCAATCGATTGCAAAGCTTCTGCTCAAATGTACTCAGGAAGGTTGACCATGAATCGAACGAGCCAGTCAAGTAGTTGGGGCTTATTCCTCAGCGTGCTTGTCGTACTAGCACTCGTAGCAGCAGCGTGCTCTAGCGACGATCCTGCCGACACCACGGTTGGCACGTCCGCACCGACCACGACCGCGGGGTCGGGATCCACCGACACCACCGCACCGCCCGCCACGACAGCGGCGCCGGACACAGGCACCGAGGTGAACAACCCCGGTGTGTTCGTCCACGGCGCCGATGACGAGCCCTCCACGCTCGACCCGGCCCAGGTGGAACCCGGTGAGGGTGGAGAGACCGTGATTCTCCAGGTCTACGAGCGTTTGCTCGAGATTGGTGAATCTGGTCCCGAACCGGTTGCCAGCTTGGCCACCGAGGTCCCGACCGTCGCCAGCGGCCTCATCTCCGCCGACGGGACGGTATTCACCTTCCCCCTCCGTGAGGGCGTGACTTTCCACGACGGAACTCCATTCACGGCCGACGATGTGCTCTTCTCCTGGGAGCGGGCGATGACGATGGACTTGCCAGATGGCGCGGCCGGTGTGCTCAGCGACACAGTCGACAGCATGCGAGTCGTCGATGACTTCACGTTTGAAGTAACGCTGCAGGAGCCCAACGCCGCATTCCTCAACGCGGTGGTGCCGGCAATGGTCTCCTCCATCGTGAGCCAGGACGCGGTCGAAGCCAACGGTGGCGTCGTGGCCGGTGAGTTCAACGAGTTCATGTCCGGCAACCCGGTTGGTACCGGCGCCTACAAGTTCGTGGCATGGAACCGGGGTGAGGATCTTCAGTTCGAGGTCTACGACGGATACTGGGGAACCCCCGCCAATCTGGATCTCCGCATCGAGATCGGGGCCAGCCCCGATATTCGCGTGCTGGGCCTCCGCGCCGGTGACTACGACACGATCGAAGCCGATCCGTCCTTCATCGGTGACGTCCAGGGAGCCGAAGGGGTGACCGTCGATGGTGAGGGCCTCACGGTCGAGCCCATTCACATTGGGTTCAACCTGAAGTTCGATCCTGCCGACCTGCCCGACAACGACAGAATCCCGGACGGATTCCTCAACGATCCGCGAGTGCGTCAGGCGTTCAACTACGTGTTCGACTACAACGCCTTCGTGAACGCGGCGCTCGGCGGATTCGGCGACTTCAACCCCCACTACATCCCGCAGGGCATCTTCGGATACGACCCGGCGGCGCCCGTCTACGACCAACAGGACCTGGCGAAAGCCGAGGAGCTGTTCCGTGCGGCCGGCTACTGGGACGAGGGGTTCTCGATCTCGGTGGTGACCGAAGAAGCCAACCTGTTCGAGGTGGCAGCCCTGGTCTTCAAGGACTCGATCGACGACCTCAACAACCCGAATATGGAGATCACCGTGGCCGCGGTGGCCGAGGCGGTATTCGATGACGCCCATGCCTCGGATCCGGTTCCGTACGCCATGTGGGTCAAGAACGCCGACCCGTTTGCCGACCCGAATGCCTACCTGGATTCGTATGCGCTTCCCGACGGCGAGTGGGGCGAGATCCACGACTTCCGAGCGGGATATGCGGACGCCGATCGGGTGCAGACGCTCATCGACAGTGCCCGCGTTGAACTGGATCCAGCGGCCCGCGCCGTGATCCTGTCCGAGATCCAGCAGGTGCTGTTCGATGATCCGATGTGGCTCATCGCGGCCCAGGAGGGTGTGGTTTCGGCCCGCCGCGATTGGGTCCAGGGATACATTTCAAATCCTCTGTGGCCGCGGCCAAGCATCAGGTTCGCCCTGCTCGATAAGGGCTAGGCGACAGCTAGGTGCAAACGAAGTGCTGTCACGCGGTCCCCGGATCTGTCCGGGGACCGCGTGTAGCGGAGACGATCGACTAAACAGGACGAACTGTGCAGATCCGGGACTACATCCTCAGACGGCTCATGGTCCTGCCGGTGTTGATCATCGGCGTGTCGATCATCGTGTTCGCCCTCACCCGGGTCGGTGGGTCTCCCATTGGGGTCTACCTCCAAACGGGAATGACTCAGGAAGAGGTGACCGAGCTCGAGGAGCGGTTTCACCTCGACGACCCGCTGCCGGTGCAATACGCCTATTGGGCGGGCGGAGTACTGACCGGGGAACTCGGTTGGTCCGGCGTGGCAGCAGCCCCCGTCACCGATGTGTTCCTACCGAAGCTGGCCGCCACCATGGAGCTGGCGGTCTCCGCGGCTCTCGTGGCCGTCGTCCTCGGCATCGCCCTCGGGACGTTTGCCGGGGCGAGGAGAAACCGGTTACCCGACCACATAACCCGGGTGTTCTCGATCAGCGGCGCAGCCATGCCCCTTTTCTGGTTCGCCATCCTGCTACTGATCGTGTTCTGGGTGTATCTCGGCTGGTTCCCGATTGGCCGGAGCGACCCCAACATCTTTGCCCGAATCGATCACCCCACCAACCTCTACACGATCGATTCCCTTCTCGCCGGCGACTTTGGCGCCTTCAAAGACGCTATCTGGCACTTGATACTGCCGGCGGCAACTCTGGGATATGGAGCCACCGCAATCATCGCCCGCATGATGCGCTCTTCACTGGTCGAAGAGCTCCAGGAAGATTACGTAGATGCCGCCCGGGCCAAGGGACTCCCGGAGCGCCTGGTGCTGCGGCGCCACGCCCGGCGCAACGCATTGATCCCGACGGTCACCGTGATCGGGCTCAGCTTCGGCTTCCTGCTCCAGGGCAGCGTTGTGGCCGAGATCATCTTCCGCTGGCCGGGACTGGGAAGATGGATGGCCGACTCTGTGTTGCGCGGCGACCAGGCCACGATCATGGCCTACGTGCTGTTTACCTCGGTGCTCTTCCTGGTGGTGAACCTGGGCGTTGACGTCATATACGCCTATCTCGACCGTCGTGTCGTTCTCGGGGAGTAGCCATGGTTGACGTACCCGCCGGACCCCTTCCCACCCGTGTTGCCGACTCGGCGTTGCGGGTACGGGCGCGCCGGGGTGGCGAGCTGCTGCTGGCGCTCTTGAAAAACCCGACAACCGTCGCCGGGCTGGTATTCATAGTGCTCCTGCTCGGCATGGCCGTATTTGCCCCGCTGATCACCGAGCCGAATACACCAGATGCCTACCAGATGCCACGGGACTGGGGCGCTCTGGCCGTGCCGCCCGGTTCGCCCGGGCACCCGCTCGGAACCACCAACGTCGGAGGGGACGTCCTCTACGGCCTCGTGTGGGGAGCCCGTACGTCGCTGAGACTCTCCGTCATTGTCGTGTCGCTGACCGTCTTCATTGGGGTGACGGTCGGTAGCATCGCCGGCTTCAAGGGCGGCAAGGTCGACGAGATCCTCATGCGTATCGTCGATGTGTTCCTGTCCATCCCCGAATTGATCTTCGCGTTGGCGATAGCTGCCGTCCTCGGGCCGTCGTTCCGCAACATCATCCTGGCGCTCGCCGTCGTCTTCTGGGTGAAGTACGCCCGGATCATGCGGGCCCAAATCATCCATGTGAAAGAGAACGAATATGTCGACGCCGCTCGCGTGATCGGTGACTCATCGTGGCGTATCTACTTCAAGGACATTCTGCCCAACTCGATCACCCCGGTTGTGGTGCAGGCCACGCTCGACATGGGCAATATCGTCCTGGTGGGGGCGACCCTCAGCTTCATCGGCCTTTCGGAGGCCGGCATCGCTGAGTGGGGCGTTCTCGTCTCGGAGGGCCAATCTGGAATCTCCGCCGGAAGGTGGTGGGCCTCCACCTTCCCGGGGATGATGGTGTTCCTGTGGGCTCTCGGGTTCAACCTCTTCGGTGACGGGCTGCGCGATGTTCTCGACCCGAAGACGGAGACTTCACGATGAGCCTGGTCGGTGGCATCGAGCCCAAGGCGGCGCCCCAGGCCCGCGCCGCAATCGCCTCGGTCAGAGACCTGCGTGTCCACTTCCGCTCCAAAGTCGGAGTGGTCCATGCCGTCGATGGGGTGAGCTTCGATATCGGCGATGGCGAGACCCTGGGCCTCGTCGGCGAAACCGGGTGCGGCAAGAGCGTCACGGCCCGTTCCTTCCTCGACCTGGTACCGAGGCCCCCCGGCATCAAGGCCGGCGGCGCCATCATGTTTCGTCCGCACCAAGCCTGCGCCGCCTGCGACGGAGCGGGCTGCGCAGTGTGCTTCGACTCGGGGAGAGCGCCCGAGAGCTGCCACAGCTGTGGCGGGGACGGTTGCGAGCGCTGCGGCCACACGGGCCAGCACACCGTTGATCTGATGTCCATATCCGGCAGCGAGATGCAATCCATCCGCGGCAATCGCATCGCGATGATCTTCCAGGACCCCGGCAAGGCCCTGAACCCGGCCATGCAGATCCGTGATCAGGTCGCCGAGGTCTTCTTCCAGCACCGCACCGCCGACTTGCTCGATGACGCCGGGCTCTTCGCGGACGGGTCCGAACCGGGGGGCTCACTGCTGCGCCGCAAGGCCGGCTTGAGAACCCGACGCGCTGAGGATGTGATCCTGTCGCTGCCACCTTTCCGGTCGCGGCGGGGCCGGCTGATGAAGGCCGTCGAAACCCGGATCGCCGACGCCCTCGCCGAGACGCAGATCCCCAACCCGCGCAAAGTGATGGATCGTTACCCCCACGAGCTCTCCGGCGGCATGCGCCAGCGGGTGATGATCGCCCAGGCCCTGGCGTGCGACCCCGACCTGCTGATTGCGGACGAACCGACGACGGCCCTCGACGTGACGGTCCAGGCCCGGATTCTGCAGCTGATCCGCGAGCTGCAGCAGCGGCACAAAACGTCGGTCCTCTACATCAGCCACGACCTCTCGCTGGTGCGTGAGGTGTGCGACCGGGTGGCCGTCATGTACGCCGGTCGGATCGTCGAGGCGGCCCCGACCACATCGATCTTCTCCGACCCCCATCATCCATACACCCAGGGGCTGCTCGCCGCGGTCCCGGCGGCGAGCCACGAGCGCGGCCGGCTGGTGGCGATCGCAGGGAACGTCCCCGAGCTCATCGACCCTCCGGACGCTTGCCGCTTCACCGGACGTTGCCCCTTCGAAACGTCGGCGTGCCTTGCCAATGAGCCGCAGCCGGCCGCCGTGAACGGAGCCCACGAGGTGGCCTGCTTCATCCATCATCCGCTCCCTGGAGCCGATGACGCACCGTCGTTCGATCGGAGGGTCCGGTGACTGCGGCCGCCCCCATCGAGCCGGCGCTGCGTTCCAACGAGGACGACCTGCTGCTGGCCGTCCGCAATCTCCAGAAACACTTCCCGATACGGGAGGGGGCTCTGCAGAAGGTTGTCGGCCATGTGCGGGCGGTCGACGGAGTCAGCTTCGACTTGCGACGGGGTGAGACCCTGGGGCTGGTTGGGGAGAGCGGATGCGGGAAGACCACCCTGGGCCGCTGCATCAGCGGCCTCACCGACCCGACCGGCGGCGGCGTGTACTTCGGCCTCGAGGGTGATCAGCGGGGCCGGCTCGACGCTTTGCTCGCGGTGCCGGAGGACCAGCACACGGAATCCACGCGAGCCGATCTGGCAGCGTTGGAGAAGTCGCACCGAGTCGACCTGATGAGCGGTGATCCGTGGCGGCGTTATCGACGCAATTGCCAGGTCGTCTTCCAGGAGTCGTTCGCGTCTTTGAACCCGCGGCACCTCGTCAAGGATATCGTGGGACGGCCGCTGCGGGTCCACAAGGAAGCGTCCGGCTCGGCGCTGACCGAGAGGGTCGTCGAGCTCCTCGAGCAGGTCGGTCTCGGGCGCCAGCACCTCTATCGATATCCCCATCAGTTCTCCGGAGGCCAGCGCCAGCGGATTTCTATCGCCCGCGCCCTGGCTCTCGATCCGGAGCTTGTCGTGCTTGACGAGCCCACAAGCGCGCTCGATGTTTCGGTGCAGGCGCAGATCCTCAATCTGCTCCACGAGCTGCAGCAGGAGCTGGGACTCACGTACCTATTCATCACGCACGATCTTTCAGTGGTTCGGCACATGGCCGACGACATAGTTGTGATGTATGTCGGCAAAGTTGCTGAAGCGGGACGCACCGCAACGATCTTCGAACGTCCTGAACATCCGTACACGGAGGCCCTGCTGGCATCCAGCCCGGACCTGGACCGGGAGACATCTGTCCTCGAACCTCTTGAGGGCTCGATTCCAGACCCGGCGCGCCCTCCGGAGGGGTGTCGCTTCCACACGAGGTGCCCGGTGGCGACGCCTGCCTGCGGATGGGAGATCGATGACATCGTCCGCCGGCTGGAGGACGTCGAAGGCACTTTCGACACCTTGGACGGCGTCACCCGTGAGAGCCCCTTCGATGCCTGGCTGTCCTTCAAGGATGAGGCGGCGGCGGCCAACCTTGCGGAGGCACTACGCAGCGACGCCATTCCCGCCTCGATGCAGTCGGCTGTCGAGGAGCTGACCGTGGACGGGGCCCGAGTCCGGGTCCGATTCGCCGAGGTTGCCGAGGTACCGCTCACCGTGCGCGGCGCCGACCACGCGGCGGCGTGCCTGCTGGATCGAACCTGACGCCCTCGGCGGCGATGCGCTGAGGTGTAATCAGGGCCGTCACCTCTAGACAACCCGGCTGTTACTGCCTACATCGGGCCCATATACACGCCATGTACGCAAGAACGAAAGGGCATCAGACGACGCCGCTGATCCGGTACTCGTCCTTCACCACCGTTAGGGGCATATGAGACGAGCAATATCGTGAGTATTAGAATTCGTAATCACAGCCGTCGGGCGAGGGAGGGTACTCATGGCGGGTGACACCCCGGGACGTATTTCGCGGACCCAGATGGAAGCCCTTGGCGCAGCATTCGGCGTTGCGGAAGTCGTCGACCCGGTATCGCTGATGCGTGCGCTGAGTGACGCGGGTACCGCGACCGCCAAGCGGCCTCTCAAACTCGCCGCAACGTCCATCGGGATGTTGAAATCGACAGCCGCCATCACCAGATCAGTCATCAACACCGCTCTAGGCCAAGAGACGAACGCTCCCTTCGAGCCTGCTTCCGGCGATCGGCGTTTCCAGCATCCTGCGTGGGAGAACAACTGGTTCTACCACGGCATCCTCCAGTCATACCTCGCCACCGCCGAGTCATTGCTAGCTACGGTCGACGATGCCTCCTTGCCAGACGAACGCAAGCGCAAGGCCCAGTTCGCCGCCCGGCTGCTGGTGGACGCCCTCTCCCCTACCAACAACCCGGTGACGAATCCCAAGGTGATCGACAAGATCGTCGAGACCGGAGGCCGCAGTCTCGTCAAAGGCGCCCGCAACTTCCTGCACGACCTACGCCACAACGGTGGCTATCCGTCCCAGGTCGACGCCACACCCTTCGAGGTCGGCGTCAACACGGCAGCAACGCCGGGAAAGGTGGTCTACCGCAACCGGCTGATCGAGCTCATCCAATACGACCCGCAGACGGCAACGACCTATGAGATCCCGGTCCTGTTCTGCCCGCCGTGGATCAACAAGTACTACATCATGGACCTGGCCCCGGGTAAGAGCCTCATCGAGTGGGCTATCCAGCACGGCCACACCGCCTTTGCCATCTCGTACCGCAACCCCGACGAGTCAATGGCCGAGGTCGAGTTCGAGGACTACCTCTTCGAGGGCCCGCTCGCTGGTGTTGAGGCGATCCGAGAGATAACCGGAGCGGACACCGTGAACACGGCGAGCGTGTGCCTCGGCGGAACGCTGACGGCGATCGCCCTCGCCTACGGCGCCGCCACCGGCGACAATCCGATCAACACCGCGACGTTCCTCAACACCCACACCGACTTCTCCCAGCCGGGACTGCTCGGAGTGTTCACCGACGAGAAGACCGTCGAGACGCTCGCGGCCAAGATGAAGAAACGGGGCTACCTGGAAGCGTCCGAAATGGCCCGTACCTTCGATCTACTGCGCGCCAACGACCTCGTCTTCCAGTACGTCGTCAACAACTGGCTGCTCGGCGAGGACCCGCCGGCATTCGACCTGTTGGCGTGGAACGGTGACAGCACCCGAATGCCGGCCGCCATGCACACGTCATACCTGCGGCGCTGCTACATCGAGAACCAGTTCTCCAAAGGCGAGTTCACGGTTGGTGATGTCACGCTCGATCCCGGCGCCGTCACCCAGGACACGTTTGTCGTTGCCGCCGACAACGACCACATCGTGCCGTGGCAATCGGGCCACAAGACTGCACAGCTGCTCGGCGGACGCAATCGATTTGTGCTTAGCAACGCCGGCCATATCGCCGGAATCGTCAACCCGCCCAACTCCAAGGCGCGCTACCGCACCGCCACGAGAATCGGCGACGACCCGGCGGATTGGCGGCAACGTGCCACCCTGCACGAAGACACCTGGTGGAACCCGTGGATCCGCTGGATCAGCCGCCGCGCCGGTGCGAAGACGACGCCGCCGGCAATGGGATCGAAGAAGTATCCTGTGCTGTGCGACGCGCCGGGCACGTACGTCCTCAAAGACGAGCCGTCGGATGGCTGACGCGACGAACCCGATTGCTCACGAAGCCATCACGTCGGTCATTATCGGGACCCTCGAAACGCATCGAGGAGCGCCCGAAGAGGACGCGGCTGCCCGCGGCGCCGACCTGGCAGCGGTCGCTCTCCGATCGTTGCTCCGCAAGCCCGGTGAGCGACCGCCAGGACCTCGTCGATGACGCCGCGATGGGTTTCTCGATCGTCGGCACCTGGGAGACAGAAGAGATTGGCGTCGCCGGATTGATCGAAAAGATCCGGCACCGTGTCGACGGATACGCGGCCAACCTGGCCTATGACGTCGTTTCGTTGATCGCTGCCGGGTCCGAAATGAGCGGCAACGGAGCAACAAACTCATGAACACAATCACAGAAAGGGTTTGAGCCATGACGGCTTCCTACGACTTTGCGATCATTCCAGGAGATGGCGTCGGCTCGGAGATCTCTGACGCTGCCGGCGGCGTTCTCTCGGCCGCGGCGACCCGATTCGGGTTCGAGGCAAACTCCGAAAAGTACGACTGGGGCTGCGACCGCCTCCTCGAGTCGGGTGCCATGATGCCGGCCGACGCGCTCGAGACGTTGCGCGACTTCGATGCCATCTTCCTCGGCTCTATCGGCGACTCTTCCAAGGTGCCGGATGATGTCTCGCTGGAGATGCTGCTCGCGATCCGCACCGGATTCGACCAGTACGTCAACCTGCGCCCCATCAAGCTATACCCGGGGGTACCAACGCCGGTCACCACGGCCAGCCCGGACACTGTCGACATGGTGGTCATCCGCGAGAACACCGAGGGCGAGTACGCCCGCATGGGCGGCATCTTCAAGCGCGGGACACCCGACGCGGTCGCCCTGCAGACCGGAGTCTTCACATACAAGGGCTGTGAACGGGTGATCCGCTATGCCTTCGACCTCGCCCGCGATCGCGGCAAGTTGGGCGGCGGCGATACGGTGGGACGAGTGACGAACTGCACCAAGTCGAACGCCCTCAACTACTCCATGGTGTTCTGGGACGAGGTCTACAACGACGTGAGCGGCGGATATCCCGATATCGCGACAGATTCGGCCCTGGTCGACGCCATCACGATGTGGCTCATCAAGAACCCCGAGTGGTTCGATGTGGTCGTGGCTTCCAACCTGTTTGGGGACATCATCACCGACCTCGGGGCGATGCTGCAGGGCGGCATGGGTTTCGCCGCCGGCGGCAATATCAATCCCGAGCGGACGTACCCCTCGATGTTCGAACCGATCCACGGCTCGGCACCGAAGTACACCGGCATGCAGCGGGTCAACCCGATTGCCTCGATCGAGGCCGTACGGATGATGCTCGACCACGTCGGCGAAGCCGATGCGGCCGCAGCCGTCGAAAGAGCCGTGGCCGCCATCCTGGCGGCCGGGGAGCATCGAACTGCCGATATCGGTGGGACCGCGCGTACGGACGAAGTGGCCGAGGCTGTCGCCGCCCAGGTGCTCAACCAGCCCGATCTCTGATTGTCGCGTGATTGTCGCGGCCGGCTAGAGCCGTGATTCGAGATCACGATCGCCTTGCCTACCTATCGATCGATAGGTAGGCTACGTACAAGGCCGTTTGATGGCACTGCCGCTGTCGGCAGCACACCGAGAGGAGACGCCGTGGCAACAATCGTCAACTCGTGGAATGAGTGGGATCCGCTCAAGCACGTCATCGTCGGTCGTGCCGACGGCACCATGGTGCAGGCACCCGAGCCGGCAGTCGTACGGGACTGGCCCGAGTACGGCTTCCCGCTTGGCACTTACGGCACCTTGCCCCAGGAGATGGAGGATGCCGCCAACGAGCAGCTCGACAACTTTGCGGCCCTGCTCGAGAGCCATGGAGTCACCGTGGATCGCCCGGAGGTTCTCGACTTCAGCCAGGCGGTGTCTACGCCCGACTGGAAGCAGGACTCGATGTTCGGAGTCATGCCGCCGCGCGACGTACTGCTCACCGTCGGCAACGAGATCGTCGAGGCCACCATGTCGGCCCGCAGCCGCTGGTTCGAATACCTGGCCTACCGTCCGCTGCTCCAGAAGTACTTCCGGGAAGATCCCAACTTCCGATGGGAAGCCGCCCCCAAGCCTCGCCTCAGCGACAAATCCTACGTCGAGGGTATCGAGTTCTGGGAGTGGGCCGACTCTTTCTCCGACGAGGAACAGATCGAGAAGTTCACCAAGAACAAGCAGTGGAATCTCACCGAAGAGGAGCCCCTCTTCGACGCCGCCGACATCGGCCGGTTTGGCAAGGACCTCTTCGTACAACGCTCGACGACCACCAACGGGGCCGGCATCGACTGGCTCCGCCGCCATTTCCCCGAGCACCGGGTTCATGAGGTCCTGTTCTACGAGGGCCACCCGATGCACATCGATGCCACCTTCATCCCGTTGCGGCCGGGACTGGCGCTGAGCAACCGGCAGCGAGTTCCGCTAACTGAGGAGATGAAGGAGCTCTTCGCAATCAACGATTGGGAAATCGTCCCATGTGCCGAACCCGCCCTGAAAGAAAAGCCTCCGCTGTGCTTCTGCAGCGTTTGGCTGTCGATGAACACGCTGCTCCTCGATGACCACACCATCTTCGTCGAGGAACAGGAGAAGGCCCAGCAGGAGCAGTTCTCCCAGCTCGGGTTCGAGGTCATCCCGGTGCCCTTCTGGGCGGTGGGCCCATTCGGCGGAGGGCTCCACTGTGCAACGGCCGACGTGTACCGCGAAGGAACGATGCAGGACTACTTTCCCAAGCAGGTACCGGGCTACTAGGCCTCGAGAATTCCCAACGCAAGAGATCGACCCAAAACGGAGAAACACATGGCAAAGCGCAAGGTAATCATCATCGGAGCCGCCGGACGCGACTTCCACAACTTCAACACTCGCTACCGCGAGGACGAGAGCGTCGAGGTCGTGGCATTCACGGCCGAACAGATCCCCGGCATCGATGATCGCACCTATCCGCCGGAGCTGGCAGGACCGCTCTACCCCGAGGGGATCCCCATCTATGCCGAAGAAGAGCTGCCACGATTGATCGCCGAACTCGGCGCCGACGAGTGCGCATTCTCCTACAGCGACATCACGTACCAGCACGTCATGGGTGTCGCCGCGATCGTCCAGGCCGCCGGCGCCTCGTTCAACTTGTTGGGGCCGGCCGACACCCAGGTGCAAAGCACCAAGCCGGTCGTGTCGGTGTGCGCCGTCCGGACCGGAGCCGGCAAGTCGCAGACATCGCGGGCAGTCGTCGAGAAGCTGATGGCCAAGGGTCTCAAGGTCGTCGCCATCCGCCATCCCATGCCGTACGGCGATCTGGTCGCCCAGAGGGTGCAACGCTTCGCCGAGATTGCCGATCTCGAGAAGCACGATTGCACCATCGAGGAGATGGAGGAGTACGAACCGCACATCGTGCGCGGCAACGTGATCTACGCCGGCGCCGACTACGAAGCGATAGTCCGGGCCGCCGAGAACGATCCCGACGGCTGTGACGTGATCGTATGGGACGGCGGCAACAACGACTTCTCGTTCTACAAACCCGATCTCGCCATCACCGTTGTCGATCCTCATCGGCCCGGCCACGAATTGGGCTACTACCCGGGCGAGGTGAATCTCCGCGCCGCCGACGTCGTAGTGATCAACAAGATCGACTCTGCCGACCTGGCAGGTATCGAGACGGTGCGGGCCAACATCGCCAAGACCAATCCGACGGCCAAGGTGGTCGACGCGGCTTCAACGCTCCGGCTGGAAGACCCGTCGGTTGTCGAAGGCAAGCGGGTTCTGGCCGTCGAGGATGGGCCCACCCTCACTCACGGTGGAATGAAGATCGGAGCCGGCGTCGTCGCCGCCGCCAAGTACGGCGCCACCGAGTTCGTCGATCCCCGTCCGTATCTGGTCGGCAAACTGAAGGAGACCTTCGAGATCTACCCGAACATCGGGACGATCCTGCCCGCCATGGGCTACGGCGAGGAGCAGCTCAAGGACCTCGAGGCCACGATCAACGCCACCGATTGCGACGCCGTCGTCATCGGAACTCCGATCGACCTCGCCCGGATCGTCAAGATCGACAAGCCCCACACCAGGGTCTTCTACGACCTCCAGGAGATCGGCCAGCCCGACCTCGATGGGATCCTCGCCGAGTTCGTGGACGAGCACGGCCTCGCCTGAGGCTGACGACGAACCGGATAGAGCTGGAAGCCGGGCGGCGGCAGACCACTGCCGGCTAGGTGTGTACCTCTTGGCGCGCTGACTCGGCGCCCTCCCGGCCCCGCATCAGCCACCATCCGGTCGCAAGCAGCACGACGCTCAGTCCCGACAGCAGGCTGAACCACCAGGTGCGCCCCATAGTCTCGTAGGCCCAGCCCGAAGGCAGCGCAGCGGCCGCGGCGGCAAGGAACCCGATCGCTTCGAGCAAGCCCTGCCCCCGTGCCACCATCTCGGGTGGGCTCCCCTCCGCCACGAGGGCGGCGGCCGCTGGCCCGAGCGCCGCACTTCCTGTTGCGTGCACGATTCCGGCGAGCGCCAGCGCTACGGGCGCTCCGAGCCACCCGTAGCCAAGAACGGCAGGCGCCACGGCGGCGATGCCGACCGTCGCGACCAACATCGGCGTCCGTCGATCGACGATCCGGCCGAATCGGGCGGCCAGTAGGACCAGCGGCAACGCCATGACCGTGAACGAGATACCAATGAACACGGTCGATGCGCCGAGATCCGTCAGCAGTCGGGCCCACACCGCATCGAAGGCACCCAATGTCGCAAACTCGATCGCCCCGATGACAACGCCGGCTAGAACCAGCCGGTTGCGGAGCAGGCTGAGGAAGCCGTGCTCCTCCAAGGTCGGGACGGGGGCCGGCGCCCGCAGCCGCGTCACCACCGGAACGGCGAGGACCAGGACGGCAGCCGGGACGAGGAACGGCACCCGCAACCCGAAGCGTTCGGCCAGTAACGCGCCGACGACCGGGCCGAGAGCGAAGCCGGCCACCGATGCCGCCAGGATCCTTCCCAGCACCTCGCCGGGTCGGCCGGGTGACCAATCGAGCACAACCCGCCGGGCCGCCGGGACAAACGCCCCTTCCGCGAGACCGAGTATTGCTCGCGCCAGGACCAGCGACCAGAGCCCCCGCGCGTAGGCGGCCATGACCAGAGCGAGTGCACCGGTCAGTGTTCCCACGATCAACATGGTCTTGGCGTACCCGCGATCGGCGTAGCGGGAGAACCAGATGTAGCCGATGAACGCGGTGATGAAGGAGACGCCCGCCACCAGCCCGAGCCCTGCCGTGGGCAGGTCGTAGGCATCCTGCAGATCGGCGAGCAGCGCGATGATCACGCCCAATCCGACAGTGTTGGCGGCGACGGCGAGATGCAATATGAACTGGTCGGTCCGGCGGGGCACGGCTGTCACGTTCAGTAGGTCAGGAACTCGGGAGCGAGGATCACGGCGACGCCGTCGAGTTCGTAAACGGGGAAAGCTTCCCCGGCGAAGTCGGTCACACTCTCGGTCCGTTCACCCTCGATCATCCGGCGGATGATCGATAAGTGGTAGCCGCTGCGCATCACCTCGATGAGTTGGGGGCCGTGCGAGCAGTAGTGCCACTCCACATCAAGGTCACTTGCGATCACCAGGTCCAGCTCCAGCAGATCCAGGTCCCGTACCAGGAACTCGTCGCCGATGAAGGTGTCCCCGCCGAAGAGGATGCGGTTCTCCTCGTCGTAGAGCGCCAGGCCGTCCGGGGAATGGCTGGTGGTGTGGATCACGCGGAACCGGCGGTTGCCCAGGTCGACAATTTCGCCGTCGGCCAGGAACCGTATGTTCTCACGAGCAAACGCAGGGATCCTGAAGGTAGCCGGGTCGAAATCGGCGGGTGCCTCGACTCCGGGGTGGTCCTTCAGCTGGTCCCAATAGGCAACGAACCGCCCATCAGCCGGGAGGCCCTCCGTAAGCTTGCGGATCGCCCATTCGTCTTCGATGATCCAGGCCTCATCGAAGTCGGTGTTTCCGCCGTTGTGGTCGAGATGGTTGTGGCTGTTGATGACCATCAACTCACGCTCCGGCCAGCCCTCTGCTCGGCGCAGATCGGCCAGCGCCCGCCCGATACTGGCGATACCCATGCCCGTGTCGTAGAGCACGTCGCGCTCGCTACCAACGATCAGGAAGGCATTGACCTCTTCGACGTGGCCGGGCTCCCAGAACGCATAGACCTGGTTGGGGAGTTCGATGATCTCGAACCACCCACTGTCGTTGGCGATCCGCCGCGCCCCGCTGAGGATCTCGGCAAGCGAGCGCTCCGCCTCGTCACGGGTCGCCCAGGGCTGCGGTCCAGTCGATCCGGTCGAGTCGGGCACGGATCCGTCTCCGCGGCCCGTCATGCTGCAGCGCCCAGATGTCCATCGCGCAGGTAGCGACGCTGAGTTCCATCGCAGGCGATGATGCACGACGCTTTCACGAGGATCTTTCCCACCAAGCGCTCCTTTGCCGGACTGTGCGACAATCAGCAAGACACGATGCTGGGTGTTATCCTAGCCTATCGATCGCTAGGCTGATTAGCAGCGGCTACGAAGGACTCAGCAACTTGGAGGTCCGGCAATGAAACTCACGAGAGCAATCGCACTCGTCGCGGCCCTGGCGTTGGTTGCCGCGGCATGTGGCGATAGCGGCACCACAACAACAACGACACAAGCATCAGGCACTGAAACCACCGCGCCGGCTACGACGCAGGGATCCGGTACCGAGACCACCGCGGCGCCGCCGACGACGGCCGCACCGGATGAAGGCGGTGGGACTCTGACGGTCGCCCGCTTTGAGTCGTTCGGTGGGTGGCTGTTGGACGCGGCGGGAGCGTACGGTGACTATGGAGCTCACCTGGCGGTGATGGAGCCGCTGCTGCGTTTCGCCGAGGATGGGGAGTCGCTCGAGCCCGGGTTGGCCGAGACGTGGAACTACGACCCGGACGGGCTGACGATGACCTTCACCCTGCAGGAAGGTGCCAGGTTCAGCAACGGCGATCCGGTGACCGCAGAAGACATCGCCTTCTCGCTCGAGGTGTGGAGGTCGGGGCCCAACTTCGGCCCGTCGTGGGATTCCATCGCCGCGGTGACCGGCGACGGCCGCGAGATCGTCATGGAGCTCGCTTACGCGGACAACACGATCATGCCGATCATGGCATCGTCGGTGTCGGGAATCATGCCCAAGGACTTCGGCGGATTGACCGAGGCCGAGTACTACGACGACCCGATCGGGGCCGGGGCCTTCCAGGTGGAGGAGTGGTCGCTCGACCGTATCGTCCTGAAGCCCAACGAGTTCTTCTACGACCCGACGCGGCCCAAGGTCGACGAGGTCGTCCTGATGACGCTCGCCGATGAGCAAGAGCGGCAGATCCTCTTCGAGGCCGGCGACATTCACATCAACGAGCTGGTCTCCTCGACACAGGCTGCCCAGTACGACCCGGCCGACCTGTACATCCCGAAGATCCACGCCGTCGATCACCTCGGCCTCAACGTGCTGATGCCGCCGTTCGACGACGTGCTGGCCCGTCAGGCGGTCGCCTATGCGATCGACTACGAAGCGATGCTCGCCGCCTTCGGCGAACAGTGGTTCGAGCTGCCGACCGGGATCCTGGCCCCGAACATCCGGGGCTGGGCGCCGCCTACCGAGCCGTACTTCCGGCGGGACCTGGCGAAGGCCCAGGATCTGTTGGACCAGTCGACGGCGGCCGGAGGAGTCGATGCCGAGTTGATATACGACTCGGGCGACGACCATATGGCTCTCATGGTGCAGATCATCCAGGCGAATCTGGCCGACATCGGAATCAACGTGACGCTGACCGGACTCGAGACCGGAGCGTTCCTCGACCGGGCCTACGGACTTGATGCGCAGATGTCGGTCTGGGGCTACGGGGCGATCACACCCGACATCTCCGACCCGATGATCTGGATCGCATCCACCGAGTGGCTGTTCTCGGGATTCGAGACCGACACCCTCTGGGAGGATTGGTTCAACTATGCGGTCGCGGAGACTGAGGACGAGATGACCGCAGTCGTCACCAAGATCCAGGACGACGCGTTCCAAAACGCGCAGGCGATCGCGCTGGCGCAGGGTCCCTACATGGCGGCGGTAAATCAGAACCTCACCGGTTACTGGCAGGCTCCTTGGCCCCTGTCCTACTGGGACACGATCGCGTTCGGTGGCTAGCCACTAGCCAACAAGTCAATAATGAGTGGGTCGCCGGGGCAACGCCCGGCGACCCGCCTGATTCGCGAGAAGGGAAGACCGAGTGGGGCGATTCGGATTTGTCCTGAAACGGCTGCTACAGGCCATCCCGATGCTGTTCGGCATCGTGCTGGTGGTCTTCATGGTGCTGCAGGTCACTCCCGGCGACCCGGCTCGTCAGATCGTTGGTCTCCGGGCGTCGGAGGCCCAACTCGAAGAGGTCCGTGAAGAACTGGGACTGAACGATTCGGTCATCGTCCAGTACGGACGGTACGTAGGCAACGTCGCGCAAGGCGATTTCGGGTTCTCCTACAAGTCCCGCAAGCCGGTCGCATCGATCATCGGCGACCGAATCGAGGTCACCGTCTGGCTGCTGAGTGCCGGCGTCCTGCTGACGCTGCTCATCAGCGTGCCTCTGGCGGTGATCTCGGCGCTCCGCAAGGACAAGCCGACCGACCACATCATCCGGGGCCTCGGACTTGTCGGAATGAGCCTGCCGGCATTCTGGACGGGCGTCGTCCTCCTGCTCGTCGTCGCACTCCGCACCGGGTGGTTCCCGGCCGGCGGGTTCGGGGAGACCGCCACTGAACACGCCCACTCGATTGTCCTCCCGGCGCTGACTTTGGCAATAGGATCGTCGCCCTTCATCATCCGCGGGCTCCGGGCTTCGCTGATCTCAGTCCTGGAATCAGACTATGTGGCGACGGCGCGATCGATCGGGGTCGGAGGGAATCGTCTGGTGCGCCGCTTCGTGCTCCGCAACGCAGCGGGACCGGGGGTCACGCTGGTCGCCCTCGACATCGGTTTCCTGCTCTTCGGCGCGGTGGTCATCGAAACGACCTTCGCTCTGCCCGGGGTCGGGCAGGGCCTGGTGCTGGCAGCTCGCGGACGCGACCTCCCATCGGTGCAGGGGTACACGCTGCTCTTCGCCTTGGTCGTCGTCGCCGTCTACCTGCTGGCAGACATCATCACCGCGATTCTCGATCCGCGAGTCGAGATCGAATCATGACGATGCCGCCCACGTCGCCGCTCGAAGGAATACCGGATGAGCCGCAGGACGTCGTCCTCTCGCTCGACGAGCCGAGCAGGTGGCGAAGGATGCCGAAGAAGGTTTGGGTCGGCGCGGCCATCGTCATGGTATACGTCCTCATTGCCCTGTTCGCTCCGCTGCTGGCGCCGTACGACCCGCTCGTGATCGACCCGGTGAACAAGTTGGCGTCCCCGGGTGCGGACCATCTTCTCGGAACCGATGAACTCGGGCGCGATGTGTTCTCCCGGATCCTGTATGCCGCT
>Ga0316187_10000543_pt1 | contig 29941 bp, 28 predicted proteins | sample CroRivburrow1_MG_FD_204927 | JGI IMG/M metagenome (GOLD analysis project Ga0316187, IMG submission 204927) | Coastal sediment microbial communities from Maine, United States - Cross River worm burrow 1 | ecosystem: Environmental > Aquatic > Marine > Coastal > Sediment | place: USA: Maine... | reverse complement strand
CAGATTCACTACTCAGAATGGGGTGTCAGAGATAATCAGGATAAGCTGATGGGTGCGCATTTTGAGTGCCAGATGCAAATCCAAGTGAAGCTGGTATTCACTGTGGATATGGAAAATGAGCGGCTTGTTGTGACATCAATAAATCGCCATGGGCTGACAATTAAACACTCTAATTTTGGCTTTGATAGTGTTGACGATAAATGGATGGATGAGTTGGGTCACTATATTTTGAGAAAAACAGAACAATTAGGGGTCTTGGATATTTCAGAAAGTACTCGCCAGGAGATTCAGCAGAAGGTCAAGGAAGAGCAACTCAGACGAGAAGCCGAGTTGGGTGCTAAGCATAAAGAGAGCCAGTCGGAAGGCAAGGAGGAGAAAGAGAAAACTGGCAAGCTAGATAAAGTATTTAAAACATTAAATAAGCCATTGTTTACAAAAAAATAATCAGTTTTTAACCGGATGCTCGCTCCAGCCAAGTTTATGGCGCAACAGGTTAAAGTGGTCATGTCCGGAAGGATGGATCAATTGGATAGTGTGTTCATATTTACCGATATGAATTTGGTCTTCAGATGATGAAACCAGGCTGCTATCACCATCACAGGTAATCCGAACGTTCTTTGGATCCGTTCTCCCGCAAATCACGATATCAATCTTACAATCCCCGCTGACAACGATGGGCCTGTTACTGAGGGTATGGGGGCAGATTGGAACCAATACGAGGGCGTTTAAGGCGGGGTCAAGTAGTGGGCCACCTCCAGACAGGGCATAGGCTGTCGATCCAGTTGGTGTGGCGATAATTAATCCGTCGGCTCTTTGGGTTTCTACAAAACGCCCATCTACATAAGTCTCAAATTCAATCATTCTGGCCACATTCCACTTGTGGATAACGACATCATTAAAGGCTGTGCAGCTTGTCCCTGGCTCGCCAGGTTTTCCTACCTCAGCTTGTAGCAAGAAGCGCTTCTCTTCCTCATAATCTCCATCAAGAATCTGCGCAAGTGTCTGATGCATGTTGTCTGGAGAAATATCGGTTAAAAAACCAAGTCGGCCAAGATTAATGCCTAGCAACGGAATATCAAGATCAGCCATGCTGCGAGCCGCATGAAGCAGTGTGCCATCACCACCAATGACAATAATCAAGTCACTATTTTTTGCAATCTCATCTGGTGTGGCGGAGCCAAATTCCCAATTTTCAAGTTCACTTGCGATGCTACTTTCAAGAAGGATTTTGTGATTTCTCTTATTAAGGAACCCACCCAGCTTGTGTAGCGCTGTTCTGACACCAGCCGCGTGATGTCTTGCGATAAGACCAATAGTGTGGAATTTTTTGTTCATTTTGAATATCGCTAAACTGGATTTAATCAATGTATACATGGTTTTTAATTAAATGAACAGCACTTTAAGTATGTGTAAATTGAGTGATTTAGTTGCTTGACCTCGTTCATGCTGAAACCGATAATCTCTCGCTTGGCACTTAAAAATATAAGCGCTAATAACGTTTAGAGTTGTCCTTAAGTGATAATTTGAATTAGGCAAATATTTTAGATCGTATTGGGGTTTGGAGTGGGGCTAAAAAAGAGGCTTGAAAAGGACTCGGTCGGAGAACGTGCCCAATTCTTTTTAAAGGTTTTAATTGAACGCTATATTGCTGAAGGCCAGCCCGTTGGTTCTCGCACTTTAGCGAGTGATGCGGGCCTTGATCTTAGTCCTGCCACCATTCGCAATGTTATGGCGGATCTGGAGGATATGGGGCTAGTTGCTTCTCCGCATACTTCAGCAGGCAGAATCCCTACCGTTTCTGGTTATCGGCTTTTTGTAGATTCACTATTAACAGTTAAACCTTTGGCCAAGCTGGAGATAGGCCAACTTAAGCAGCAGCTTAATCTTAAGCAGGAGCCCTCCCTGCTGATAGAATCTGCATCTCAATTGTTATCAGGCTTTACACGCATGGCTGGCGTGGTGATGCTGCCGCGCAGAGAGCGTATTACCCTTCATCATATAGAGTTTTTGCCGCTCTCCAATAATCGTGTTTTGACCATTTTGGTTACTCAAAAAGATGAAGTGCATAACCGCATTATAACTACTAAAAAAGCCTATACTCGCATGGAGTTAGAGCAGGCTGCTCAAGTACTTAATCAAGCATTTTCTGGCCAAACTTTAGACGCAATGCGAAAAAAGTTATTCCAAGATATTCAGAAAACCAGGGCAGATCTTGATCGTACAATGGCTAGAGCTGTTGAGATGGCTGGTCAGGTATTTCAATCAGAGGAGCCGAGTGGAAGTGATTGCCTGATTTCAGGGCAGACTAATCTCATGGGTTTTGATGATTTATCAGATATGGCCAGTCTACGGCACCTATTCGATGCCTTTGCAGAAAAACATGAAATTCTTCATCTATTGGATCAGTGCATGCAGGCTGACGGTGTGCAGATTTTTATAGGGGAAGAGTCAGGTTATCAGCATCTTGATAATTGCAGTGTAGTGACAGCACCTTATGAAGTGGATAATGAGGTGGCTGGTGTCTTGGGCGTCATTGGCCCAACCCGGATGGCTTATGATCGGGTCATCCCAATCGTAGATGTTACTGCAAAATTACTTGGTGCGGCCTTGAAACATCAGCAACCGCCCCCAAATTAAGAGCGACTTTCAAATACAAGCTGGCCTCGGCTCTATATATTTAGGGTGTTGGGCCAATGTAACTTTGTGAAAAACAGAGATATTTTGTCTCTAAGGAAATACGGTATGACAACAAAACAGGAAGCGGAACAAGACACTCCCGCTACTGATATCAAAGAGGAACAGGCTTCTGAAGTAGAGGAGCCAACTTCGGAGAGCCCAGTGGAAGCTGAGGCTGATGAAGCCGAAGTGGAAGCAGAGAGTGAAGAGGAGATTGAGGCAGCGCCAGATGAGAATGATTTAGCTGCCCAGCTTGATGAGGCGCTTAAAAAGGCAGATACAAATTGGGATTTGGCAGTACGTGCCAAGGCCGAGTTGGAAAACCTGCGTAAGCGGCATGACCGAGACCTTTCCAATGCGCACAAATATGCATTGGAACGTTTCGTAAATGAGCTTCTGCCAGTGCGTGATAGCCTGGAGCTGGGGTTAAATGCCGCTCAGCATGATAATGCTGACATTGCCAAACTACGCGAAGGTACTGAGCTGACACTGAATCTTTTTACCTCAGTAATGGAAAAATTCAATATTGCAGTGATTGATCCTGAAGGAGAGCCTTTTAATCCTGAGCTGCATCAGGCCATGGCTATGCAGCCAGTAGAAGATGTAGAGCCTAATACTGTTGTTACAGTGGTGCAAAAAGGTTATAGCCTCAATGAAAGGCTTGTAAGACCAGCAATGGTCATTGTTTCTCAAGCAGCAACAACAAATAATGTTGATGAGCAGGCTTGAAAAATAGATTAATTGCCCCATCTGTAAAACTAAGCTGAAACAGCATAACTTAAATATTACATACGACATTCGTACTGGAGACCGGAAATAATGGGTAAGATCATTGGAATTGACTTGGGCACCACCAACTCCTGCGTAGCAGTGATGGAAGGTGATAGCGCTAAGGTTATAGAGAACAGCGAAGGTGATCGCACGACGCCCTCCATTATTGCTTATAGCAATGATGGTGAAGTGCTTGTTGGGCAGGCTGCCAAAAGGCAGGCTGTAACCAACCCTAAAAACACCCTGTTTGCGATCAAACGTTTGATCGGGCGTCGGTTTGAAGATGATGTCGTTCAGCGCGATATTAAGATGGTGCCGTATAACATCGTCAAGGCTGACAATGGTGATGCCTGGGTGGAAGCCAATGACAAGAAAATGGCTGCTCCAGAAATTTCTGCAAAAGTCTTGCAGAAGATGAAAAAGACTGCCGAGGATTATCTGGGTGAAGAGGTAACTGAAGCCGTTGTTACCGTTCCTGCCTATTTCAATGATTCTCAGCGCCAAGCCACCAAAGATGCTGGCCGTATTGCAGGCCTGGATGTAAAGCGCATTATCAATGAGCCAACTGCAGCAGCTCTTGCCTATGGTATGGATAAGCAGCGTGGCGATCAGAAGCTGGCTGTATTTGATCTGGGTGGCGGAACCTTTGATATCTCAATCATTGAAATCGCAGAGATTGATGGTGAGCACCAGTTCGAAGTGCTTTCAACCAATGGTGACACCTTCCTGGGTGGTGAAGATTTTGATATGCGTATCATTGAGCACCTGGTAGATGAATTTAAAAAAGACCAAGGCTTTGATCTGCACAACGATCCTTTAGCACTACAGCGCCTAAAAGAGGGTGCAGAGAAGGCTAAAATTGAGCTTTCCTCTGGCCAGCAGACAGATATCAACCTGCCATACATCACAGCTGATGCAAATGGTCCAAAGCATCTCAACATCAAACTAACACGCGCAAAGCTGGAATCTCTGGTTGATGAGTTGGTAGATCGCACTATTGCGCCTTGTCGCACCGCATTACAGGATGCCGGATTGGATGCCTCTGAGATTGATGAGGTGATTCTGGTCGGTGGGCAAAGTCGTATGCCTAAAGTCCAGGAGGTTGTTAAAAAGCTCTTTGGAAAAGAGCCTCGCAAAGATGTAAACCCCGATGAGGCAGTCGCCATTGGCGCTTCAATCCAAGGTGGTGTGTTGGGTGGTGAAGTTAAAGATGTATTGTTATTGGATGTAACGCCACTCTCTCTTGGTATTGAGACCATGGGCGGTGTTATGACCAAGCTCATTGAGAAGAATACCACTATCCCTACCAATGCCAGCCAGACCTTCTCAACTGCAGATGATAATCAGACAGCCGTTACCGTGCATGTCCTGCAGGGTGAACGTAATCAGGCTTCAGGTAATAAATCTTTAGGCCGATTTGATCTGTCTGATATCCCACCTGCACAGCGCGGCGTTCCTCAGATCGAGGTGGCTTTTGATATTGATGCCAACGGTATCTTGCATGTATCAGCAAAAGATAAGGCGACTGGTAAAGAGCAATCAATAACCATTAAAGCCTCATCAGGCCTCAGTGATGATGAAGTTGATCGTATGGTGAAGGATGCGGAAGCACACGCTGAGGAAGATAAAATCTTCCAAGAGCTGATTGGTGCCCGCAACCAGGCTGACGGCATGATTCATGCCGCGAAAAAGTCCATGGAAGAGCTGGGTGATAAGCTTGAAGCAGAAGAAAAATCCAGCATTGAAGCCGCTATCGCTGATCTTGAAGAGGCGCTAAAAGGTGAAAACAAGGATGACATCGAAGCTAAAACCAAGACCCTGACTGAAGCCTCCAGCAAAATGGCTGAGCGCCTCTATGCGCAAGAGGGGGCAGAAGCCGGAGCTGCACCTGAAGCTGATGCTACAGATGCAGGACAGGGCAAAGATGATGATGTTGTCGATGCTGAGTTTGAAGAAGTTAAAGACGACAAAAAGTAACAATGGGTAACATGCATCTAACCTAGTTTAGGTGTGGTGGTACTCATGGCCAGAGTTTAGGTAGCTGATTTACAGCTTTCCTGAGCTCTGGCTTTTTGGCTGTTATCTGTGTGCCAAGCAATAACGGGAACTTAAATTTAGGTTATGGAAGGAAATGCACTGCTTTATTTTTCATGCCTTAAAACCAGTCACTAGAAGCTGAATACATGTCAAAACGCGATTATTACGAAGTCCTGGGTGTCAGTAGAAATGCCAGTGAAGCTGAGCTAAAGAAAGCATATCGCCGTTTGGCGATGAAATATCATCCTGACCGGAATACAGGTACTGAGGCTGTTACGGCAGAGAAAAAATTTAAAGAATCCAAAGAGGCCTATGAAGTTTTATCGGATGCGCAGAAACGCACAGCCTATGATCAATTTGGTCACGCTGGAGTAGATCCATCAATGGGAGGACATGGCGGACATGGCGGCCCTGGTAACTTCAGTGATGTTTTTGGCGATGTTTTTGGTGACATTTTCGGTGGCCAGCGTGGTGGTGGCCAGCGGGTAAACCGTGGTGCGGATCTGCGTTATAACCTGGAACTGACGCTGGAAAAAGCCGTTGCTGGCACCACAGTCAAGATACGTGTGCCTACGCACAAACCCTGTTCACCTTGTCGTGGTTCAGGTGCTAAAAAAGGAAGCAAACCTGAAGTCTGTACTACCTGTGGCGGACACGGCCAAGTGCGGATGCAGCAAGGCTTTTTCTCAATCCAACAGACCTGCCCACACTGTCAGGGCAACGGATCCATAATCAAGGACCCATGCCCTAGCTGCCGTGGAACAGGGCGGGTGCAGGAGACTAAAACCCTATCTGTAAAAGTGCCTCCAGGTGTTGATACAGGTGACCGCATTCGATTGGCCAATGAAGGTGAGGCTGGTGAACATGGTGGCCCTCCAGGCGACCTTTATGTTCAGGTTGTGGTGAAGGAGCATTCAATCTTTACCCGTGAAGATAATCACCTGTTCTGTGAAGTACCCATTAGCTTTGCCAAAGCAGCATTAGGTGGAGAGCTGGAAGTGCCAACACTGGATGGTAAGGTGATATTGAAGATCCCAGCTGGAACGCAAACAGGAAAGCTGTTCAGAATGCGAAGCAAAGGTGTGAAGCCGGTACGAGGCGGCCCGGTTGGTGATCTTATGTGCCGGGTAAATATTGAGACACCGGTTAACCTGACAGAGCGCCAGAAAGAGATACTTGAAGAGCTGGATGATTCTATGCGTGCTGGTGGGGCGAAGCATAGTCCACATTCAAGCAGCTGGGTGGATGGTGTGAAAAGCTTTTTTGAAGGCATAGGCCTTACAAAGTAACGAGTAATAATTAAGCATAAAGCAGATATTTCCCCTTTCAATAATCTCTGATTGAGAAAAAGCTATGATTCGAATTGCAATTGTTGGCGCAGCTGGGCGCATGGGAAAGACTTTAATCGAAGCTGTTCAAGAGAGTGATGGACTTGTACTGGGAGCTGCAACAGAGCAACCTCACAGCACCTTGATTGGAGTGGATGCCGGTGATTTGGCTGGTGTAGGCACACTGGGTGTCAAGGTAACTGGCTCACTATCAGATGTTATTGATGATTTTGATGTGCTTATCGATTTCACTGCGCCAGTAGCTACAATGGCCCATCTTGAGGTTTGCCGTGCTGCTGGTAAGCGAATGGTGATTGGCACCACTGGCCTGAATGATGAAGAGAAGCAGCGCCTGGACGCAGCTGCACAGGATATTGGCATCATGTTTGCGCCCAATATGAGTATAGGTGTTAATCTCTGCTTTAAACTACTGGAGCTTGCGGCACGTGTAATGGGAGACGACGCTGATATTGAAATTGTTGAAGCACACCATCGGCACAAAGTGGATGCACCATCAGGTACAGCTCTGCGCATGGGTGAAGTAGTGGCAGATACTTTGGGTCGTGATTTGAAGGAGTGTGCAGTATATGGCCGGGAAGGCCAGACAGGTGAACGTGATCGCAAAACAATTGGTTTTGAAACCATTCGTGCCGGTGATGTAGTTGGTGAACACAGTGTCTGGTTTGCCACACCTGGAGAACGGGTTGAGATTGTCCATAAAGCCTCAAGTCGCATGACCTTTGCCAAAGGTGCTGCGCGTGCTGCACTTTGGATTAGTGAACAGAAAAAAGGCCTCTTTGATATGCAGGATGTATTAGACCTGCATTAATTTTGCATTTTGGATAGGCAGCTCAGCTGCTTATCCAAGTAGTACTTGAATAACTACAACTCTTTCTCCCAAATTCTCCGTTTCACCCAATTCATTAATCGGTTATCAGTATTGAGTGCTGGTTGATTAGAGTTGGCATATTCCCTGCTTGTTAAGCACTACACGTCACAGCTTAATTGGACTGAATATGCTAAATCTATTTTCAAATGCCTCTCTTAACCAGCCGTCATCCAGCGGAATTACAGAGTCAGGAGTACCTGTTACTGGGGTAAACAGTGGTGAAATAGATATTAATGGCGATAGCTTTACTGCGTTATTAACCGCTGAAACCTCCATGGTTGAGATGCTTGAGGAGCTTAAGTCACTGCTTTCGGCAGAAGATTTCATGACGCTGGAAGGTATGCTTGCAGAGGGGCAGACATTGCCGCTTGCGGAAATTGTTGCCGCATTGAGGCAACAGCTTTCCGGTTCTGGTATGGAGCAGCTTGCGCCACAGACACTTAAACTTGCAGATGTGATGCCAAATCTGGAAGTGGTTACAGAAGAGGTTTCTGAGGTTGCGCAGACTGAGGCTCTATTAACCACTGAACAAGCAATAGTGCCAATTATGATTGGCCAGACAATAACACCTGTCTCAATACCTGCAGTGAATCAAGCAGCAATAATGCAGGCAACAAATGGAAAGGCCACACAACCTGTGGTTACAGGGCAAGCGGTTATTCCGTCTGATATAGATGGTGATGCAGCTGAAATATCATTTAACCTGGGCAATTCACCGGCTAATGCAGATCAACAGGCTCCAGCTAAGCACTCTCAATTGACAGAGGCTATTGCTGCGCAAATAGCTCAAAAAAACCCCATCAATAATCTTTTTCGTGCAACAGAAGCTGGATTAACAGCCGTTAATAATGCCCCTATAACGCCTGGTTTGGCAATACAAAACACCATCCAACCTGTTATGCAAAATCAGCTTAATGTATTGCCAATTCATACCCCAATGGGGGAAAAAGGGTGGGATCAGGCTGTCGGTGAACGCATGCTCTGGATGGTTGGTCGCCAAATTCAGGGTGCAGAAGTACGAATTACACCACCCCAGCTTGGGCCTATTGATATTCGCATCTCAATTCAAAATGACCAGGCCAATGTGACGTTTGCTGCACAACACGGTGTAGTCAGAGAAGCACTGGAGGCATCAATACCCCGACTACGTGAAATGCTGAGTGAAAATAATCTACAATTGGTCAATGTTGATGTGAATCAACGGAATAATAGTGAGCAGCGGGCATCGCACTTTTCAAATCAATCCTCATCTGGCGAGCAAGATGGTGAAGGGCATGAGTTTGAAGGGGGCGAGGAAGCAGAAAGCAGTGTGCTTGTTATGCAGAGTGATGGCCTAGTGGATGATTTTGCATGATGTTATAGTATGTCTGTTGTCTGAATATGTAATACCTAAAAGCCGCAGTTTACTGCGGCTTTTAGGTATTACATGATAGTGGCTTATTTGGATATACTCCGAGTATCATGTAGCAATCCTGATAAAAATATGGGGGTACCTGAACGTGCGTTTTATAAAGTTGACAATTGTCTTGTTTGTTATGGTGTTGGGCGTTGCAATAGCAGTAACCAACCCAGGAAATGTCGTGCTGAACTACGGCATTGGTAGCCTGGAGCTACCGTTATCTCTTGTTCTTGTAGGTGCAATAAGTGTAGGCGCTATTATTGGCTCCATTGTGGCTATCGGCATACTGATGCGCCTCAAACGTGAAAATTCCAAATTACAGCGCAAAGCTCATTCCGATGCTGTAAGAGTTAGTAATCTTAGTGCACTTCCACTGAAGGAACAGTAAGCTTCATGGAGGAGCTTCTGCTGTTACTGCTCCCAGTGGCAGCAGCTTCTGGTTGGTTGGCAGCAAAACGCAGTGATAGGCGGCAGGAAGCTGCAACATCCGAAAGGGAGCAGAACCCAGCTTATTTCAAAGGATTGAATTATCTATTGAATGAGCAGCCGGACAAGGCCATTGACGTGTTTGTCCAGATGCTCGATATAGATAATGAAACTGTAGAAACCCACTTGGCTCTAGGCAATCTTTTTCGTCGCCGTGGTGAGGTTGAACGCGCAATTCGCATACATCAAAACCTGATTGCCAGACCTACGCTGGATCGCACGCAGCGCGCTCAAGCTCTGTTAGAACTGGGACAGGACTACATGCGTGCAGGCCTGTTTGACCGGGCTGAAAACCTACTTATTGAACTGCTGGAAATAAATCAGCACGAAACGCTAGCGTTGCAAAATCTACGTACAATATATCAGCAAGAGAAAGATTGGATAAAATGCCTTGATGTTGCCTCTAAACTAGAAGCGATCACAGGTGAAGTGCAGGGTGTTGAACGGGCACACTATTACTGTGAGCTAGTAGTAATAGCACGTAAAAAACAAGACTATACTCTGGCAGCAGAACTGTTAAAAAAAGCTCAAGAAAGCGACAGTACCTGTGTGCGAGCAGCATTGGTACAAGGCAAGGTAGATGTTGCGCAAGAGAATTATGTAGCTGCAATCAATTCGTTTAAACAAGTAGCAGAACAAGATCCTGCCTTTGTCTCAGAAATCCTTCCTTTCCTGGTTCAATCTTATATTGGACTGGATCAGCGAAATGAGTTGATTACTTACCTGCAACAGGTATATCAGCAGCAAAAAAGTATTGCAGTGATGCTGGTATTGGCCGATCTTCTACAGGAGGATAAAGGTGATCAGGCTGCTGTAGAGTTTGTGGCTGACTACTTGCACAAATACTTCAGTCTGGATGGCGCACAAAAGCTTATTGATCTGAATCGTAAATGTGCACAAGGCTCTTTTGCAGATACGTTCTCAATTTTGCATGAACAGCTTGCCATGCTATTGGAAAAACGCCCTGCATATCAATGCAAGCAATGTGGCTTCGAGGTAAAGACGTTGCACTGGCAATGTCCGGGCTGCAAATCATGGGACAGCATTAAACCAGTCCAGGAATTGGATTTTGCTGAATAATCGGTTTTGAATAATGACGAGAATTGAAAATAATCCCCGTGTCATCGTAGCGCTGGATTTTCCATCCGCACAACCGGCGATTGAACTGGTGGCTGCACTTGATCCGACTCTGTGCCGCCTTAAAGTAGGCAAAGAGATGTTTACCCGCCTAGGCCCATCTTTTGTTGAGACATTAGTGCGCAAAGAGTTTGATGTCTTTTTAGATCTAAAATTCCATGATATTCCAAACACTGTTGCAGCGGCTTGTGCGGCGGCTGCCGACCTTGGTGTTTGGATGGTTAATCTGCATGCCTCAGGTGGACGACGCATGATGGAGACAGCAAGAGAACGGTTGGATGGTTTGTCACATAGACCTCATCTTATTGCTGTAACGATTCTCACCAGCCTTGGGCAGGAAGACATTGCAGAAGCAGGTTTTAGCGGAACACCAGCTGAAAATGTATTGCGGCTTGCCAAGCTGGCTGAGAGCAGTGGAATGGATGGCATTGTCTGCTCTCCACTGGAAGCAGTTGATGTTAGATCTGAGGTCAACTCCGATTTTCTGCTGGTAACTCCGGGGGTAAGGCCAAGCCAGGCTGCATTAGGTGATCAACTGCGTGTTATGACACCTTCTGATGCATTAAAAAACGGTGCGGATTATTTGGTGATAGGACGACCTATAACAGCTGCGCCTGATCCATTACAGAGCCTTCAGGATATTCTGACCGAGATAGAAACAAAGTAATACCTTGGTGTCACTGGCTAACCTTTATTATCGATAATTCTTCAACCACATTTTATGAGGAGTTATCATCATGATTCGCCCATTAAAGATTGTAGTCACTCTGCTTTTTGCCCTGTTTTCAGGTTTTGCATTTGGTGGTCCGGTAAATATAAACACAGCCGATGCAGAGGCTCTGGCTAAAGAGTTAAAAGGGATTGGCCAGGTTAAAGCGCACGCTATTGTTGAATATCGAGAGAAGCATGGCGCCTTTAAAACAATTGATGCACTTACCAATGTCAAAGGCATTGGTTCAGCCATTGTTAACAGCAACCAAAAAAATATTCAGTTAGAGGCTGTTAATTAAAATAAGCAAAGTCACAGAAAACGGATGCAGCGTCTTTGCATCCGTTTTTTTTTGCGTATTGTTCAGCAATAAAAATGTTTTTTATTTAAATATGGTTGTCCAGAGAAGCTCTGAGATAGGAGGGGAGTCTGTTAGACTAAAAGCCAGTAAAATGGGAAGGTAGATGCTCAAACTGTACCAAAGTAATCACCTGGAGCGACTGGTAGATGCGTTGGCGGCAATCGTCTCAAAGCCACAGCAATCAACCTTTGCAGCAGAAACTGTAGTTGTACAGCACCCTACTATGGGACGCTGGATCTCATTGCGCTTGGCTGAACAGCTTGGAATCTGTGCCAACGTGCGCTTCCCATTGCCAGCGGGATTTATCTGGGAGATCTTTCGTGCTGCATTAGATGAGGTGCCAGAGCACAACCAATTTGAACCGACCATTCTAACCTGGCGTATTCTTGAGCTACTGAATAAGGTAGAGCATCAGGTGCTGTTTAAACCTGTTGCGACCTACTTGGCAAGTGGTGATGATGTAAAACGTTATGATTTGGCTTGCCGGATTGCTGAGACTTTTGATCAGTACTTACTTTACCGCCCTGACTGGATACAGGCTTGGGAAGCCGGTCATACTGCTGTTGCCGGTGATGCCTGGCAGGCTGAACTATGGCGTAGATTATCCATATCCAACTCTGGATTACATTGGATTCACCTACAGCAAGATCTTCGTCAGGTTTTGTTATCAGATAAAGCAACAGACAAACTCCCTGAGCGCATCTCTATCTTTGGTCTTTCCACATTATCACCAGGCTACCTTGAAACAGTTCGTTGCATATCTGAGCGGATAGATGTGCATCTCTTTTTGCTTAATCCCTGTGCTACACACTGGACAGAGATTGTTGATGAGAAGAAGAAAGCCAAGTGTGAAGAGGATACAGACGGTGATGAACTCTACCTGGAGGTTGGGCATCCACTATTAGCATCATTGGGGCGGCAAGGGCGAGACTTTTTTGCCTCACTTCTTGAATATAATCCAGCAACAGTAGATCTCTTTGAAGCACCTAAAAAGAAGAGCCTACTTGGCCAGCTTCAACAAGACATTCAGTGCCTGCATGATAGAAGCACTGATCCAAAGCAACCACTACCCATTAATGACAAGTCCTTGCAATTTCACAGCTGCCACAGTGCTATGCGTGAGATTGAGGTGCTCAAAAATCAGCTGCTGGAAATATTTCAAAAGGATAAAAATATAGATCCCTCAGATGTGCTGGTTGTGTCACCGGATATGGATAGCTATGCTGCCTATATTGAAGCTGTATTTTCCACTAGTGATACAGCTGCAATTCCATATCAAATTGCAGCTAAAGGCACGACACTTGAAAGCCAACTAATTACAGGCTTCTTTCAGTTACTGCAAATTGACAAAAGCCGTCTTGATAGCAACAGCATAATAGATTTATTAGAAATTAAGGCCATACAAAGATGCTTTGGTTTAGCAGAGAGTGATCTTGACCTAATTATCCGTTGGGTCAAAGAGAGCGGTATTCGCTGGGGGCGTGATGGCACAGAGAGAGACCGCCTTGGATTACCCAATACAAACCAAAATAGCTGGAGTGCTGGATTGGATCGTATGCTTTTGGGGTATGCGTTACCGGGTAATGGAACTCAACTGTTTCAGGGGATTCTGCCTTATGATGAAATTGAAGGGACAGGTGCTACTGTACTAGGCAGCCTCAATGCTTTTATGGTGGCACTCTTTGATCTCCAAGTTAAACTACAGGTTGATTACACCATTGATGCATGGAGCCACTTGTTATTAGATGTAGTGGATTCTTTTTTTGACCCTTCAGAACAGGAAGAATCACAAGTCCAGCTGCTACGCAATGGAATTGAAACGCTATGTAATCAAACACGCTGCGCTAACTTCAAAGAAAAGGTATCAGCAAAGCTAATTCATAAGCACTTTAAAACCCAGCTTGAAAGAGAGCAGGGTGGTAACAGAGCGCTTAGCCATGGTGTGACTTTTTGTACGTTAACCTCAATGCGTAGCCTGCCTTATAAGATCATATGTCTCATTGGTATGAATGATGGCAGCTTTCCAAAATATAGAACCACACCTGGCTTTGATCTCATGGCAAGGCAATTTAGATTTGGGGATCGTAGCCATAGAGCAGATGATCGATATCTATTTTTAGAGACTTTAATTTCAGCACGGCATTCTCTCTATATAAGTTTTGTTGGGCAACATATTCGCGATAACAGCAAGTTTCCTCCCTCTGGATTGGTTGATGAATTACTCGATTATTTGGATCGTTGTTATCACACTGATAAAAAAGGGAGCGTACGAGAATATTGTATAACCCACCATCCTCTTCAAGCTTACAGTAAACGCTATTTTCAATCTGATAGTAAGCTGATGAGTTATTCAAATGAAATGCATCAAGCACATCTGGCAAATATTAATACTGATACAGTTGATCTGTCATTTTTGAAAAATGGGCTTTCAGGAGCTGATCCCAGTTGGCATCAGGTTGAATTGATGCAACTGATCAGGTTTTTTTCTAATCCTACTCGATATATTATTCAACATCGATTAGGAATCTATTATGAAAAAGATGAGGAACTACTGGAAACCACAGAGCCATTCGCATTGGGCTACTTTAGCCGCTGCGATATGAATCAATCCCTGGTAAAAAAAGGATTGGCAGGTGAGAGCAGCGATAAACTTCGTATGCAGGTACGTGCTAGCGGTGAGTTGCCTCATGGTTGCTTTGGAGATCGCATCTATGAACAGCATATGGCACTTTCAAAAAAGTTTATTGATCGAGTGAAGCCACATCTTGATACAACCAATGAGATACCTGTTGAAATTGATATTCAGTTGAATAAGATGCGCCTTTATGGATGTTTAAACAACATTAGCCAGAATGGACAGTTTTGTTTTAGTGTGCATCCTATTTGGAAAAATCAGCTATTAATGCTGTGGGTTCAGCATCTCGTGCTAAATGCAGTGAAACCTGCTGATATTAAATTAACCAGCAGCTGGCTGGATAGCGAGAAGCTATACAGTTTTACACCTGTAGAGTTCCCTGAAAAACTACTTGGAGAGCTGCTTGACCTCTATTGGAAAGGGTTGCATCATCCACTTCACTTTTTTCCAAAAAGTAGCTGTGAATATATGGAATACAGACTCAAAGATAAAAGTGTTGAAGAGTGCTTAAATAAAGCAAAACAAAAATGGCATGGGTCTTATAATAAAAACAATGAAAGTAATGACCCATACTATAGCTTGGTTTTTTCAACTGATGATCCATTTGATGAAAGCTTTATAGCATTAAGTGAGCAGATAGTCAGACCATTATTCGAACATTTACAAGTAACAAAGTGAGTTCATAATCATGAAGCGCAAAGCATTTTATATTTCAGATGGTACAGGCATAACCATTGAAGCTCTTGCCAAGAGCTTGTTAACACAGTTTGATGGGGTCAGCTTTGATCGTGAGATTATCCCCTACGTGGATACTGTTGAAAAAGTACGGAGTGTAGTTGAACGCATCAATGCAGCGGCTGACGCTGAGGGCGAAGCGCCAATTGTTTTTTCATCTATGGTTGATGTAGCAAGCCGTAATGTATTGGAAGCGAGTAAAGGTGTCGTGCTGGATTTCTTTGGTACCTTTATTGGTCCTCTTGAGAATTTACTCGGTGTTAAGTCATCCTATACCATTGGTGGTGTTCACACGATGGGAAGCGGGGAAGGGTATGGGCGATGGATTGATGCTGTAAATTTTGCTCTGTCACATGACGATGGTCAACGCGTGAAAAAACTGGAAACGGCAGATTTAATTCTAACGGGTGTATCACGCTCAGGTAAGACGCCTACCTCACTCTATCTGGCAATGCAGTTTGGGATTCGTGCAGCTAACTATCCGCTCACTGAAGATGATTTTGAATATGATGGGCTGCCTGATGTATTAAAACCACATAAGAAGATACTGTTTGGATTAACCATATCGCCTCAACGATTAAGTAGCATTCGCCAGGAACGAAAGCCAAACAGCCGTTATGCTTCACTTCCCCAATGCCGCACTGAGATTCAAACTGCCGAGCGGCTATTTCAGCGCGAGAAAATCCCTTATCTCAATACAACAGCAAAATCGATTGAAGAGCTTGCATCAGGAATATTGATTCAAACAGGGTTGAAACGACGCGCTGCTGCTGTTGTTGCTATAGCTGATTAGTATTTACTTGATAATAGCTTCAGCAGTGTCACTGGAGCCTTTATTGTCAACCCACTGTAGCGTAACAGATTCACCTTTTTCGCCACCTTTAAAACTAAAAGAGAGGTAGGGGTTTTTGGGCATGCCAATACCCCATTGTGCCGTTAGTAAAGTAACATCATTATATTTACATGTTACTTCCTGAATAAAACGCGGAGATATTGCACTACCACTCTTGCTGCTTATCTTATTGCCAGATTCCATTGGGTGGGTAATAAGTGCATTGACTGTTGTAACGCCATTTTTATATTTGGCACGAGTTTCAATTGTTTTTGTTGCCATCAGAATAATATCCCTGCTATTTAACCCGCATTTTTTTTGTTGCGCTATAAAGCTTATTATCAGCTTTTATAATGGCAATAATGTCTCCAGAGTTCTCTATCTTTATACGTGTGATAATTGTACTTATAACACTGGGATTGAGTTTAAAGTTGGCGACAAGTGGTGATCTGTTATTTGGAATGAAAATACTAATGGATTCAGTTTTCGGTATATCAGACTTGATTGTAATATGGGCTATACCGTTTTCTGCAATAGTGGGGGCTTTTATTAAAATATCATCTGGGCTTGGGATAATGGTGTTACTTCCAGTTAATTCTAAAAGTGCTTCCTCAATGGTGCTGGCATTAAAGGCCTCTTTTGGCCAAGCGCTCTTAACTATCAAATTTGCATAAGCCAACCCTGTGCTAATTGCGGCACTTACTGCACCAGTGATAAGTGCTGTTTTTAAAATAATCCTACGCTTCTGACTGATATCGTTCATGGTTGCTTATATTACTTTGGGCGACGTTTAAGTTCGACAAGTTCAGATTGAATTTGTTTCAATTGTGCAGACATTCGTTCCCCTCGAAACAGGGAGATGTTTTTCTCTTGTAGTGCAATCTCAAGCTGTTGCTTTGCCTGTTCAAGTCGACCAGAAATGTAATAGTAGCCTGCCTGGTACTCATGGGCTTGATTGGTGTCACCAGTCTTTGCTGTGGCCTGTGCCAGGAGTTTATACAACGCAGCATCTTGTGGGCGATATGGGGCAATACGCTCAAGAATATTGCGTGCTGTTGTGGGATTTCCATTATCTATTAATGTTTGTGCATAAGCCATTGTGATGGGGTAGTTATCTGGCGTCTTATTCAACGCCATTTTGAGCATGGATACAGCAGTTTCTGGATGCCCTGATTGGACGTGAAGACGGGCATTTAGCAGCTGATATGCAATTTGGTTTGGATATTTATTGAGCAGCTGATCTAGCTCTTTTCTTGCCAGATCCAAGTCCTTGGCTCGCATTAAAGATAAAACATAACCATAGCGTTGAGCTGCTTTGCTGCGGTAGCGACCATCAGTGAGAGTCTCCCTAAAAAAATGGACAGCATCTTTAGGGTTTTCATACTGTTGTTCACGTAACGTTGCACGCAGCAGGTAATAACGTATATCAGCAGGGTATTGCTTATATGGGTAGGTCTCAGCACGGCCTCTTGAGTCGGCAACGCGTGTGGCGGTCACTGGGTGAGTGCGTAGAAACTCGGGTAGAGTGGTGCCATAAAACCGAGTGGCCCGGCCCATGCGCTCAAAAAAAACCGGCATGGCCCTGGGGTCAAAGCTGGCATCAGCCATTGTATTTATTCCGATGCGGTCTGCTTCATGCTCATTTGCGCGGGTAAAGTTGATTTGGTGCTGAATCATCCCTGCCTGTAACCCCATTGCAGCGGCAGCCCCAAGGTCTGACCCGCCACCAACCAATATGGCAGCTAATGAGATAGCTGCCATCGGCAAATTCATGCGGCTGGCATCATCAAATGTACGCAGCAGGTGCTTTTGCGAGACATGGGCTATTTCATGAGCAATTACAGAGGCCAGTTCACTCTCTGTCTCTGTGGTCAGCACCAAGCCCGAAAAAACACCAATATGCCCTGCAGGGCCTGCAAAAGCATTGACTACAGGATCATTAATCAGAAAAAAACTGAACTTTTGACCTGCCGCACTGCTGTTGGATGCCAACTTGTCGCCAAGAGATTGAATGTAGTCAGCAATCAGAGGGTCAGATACCACAGGGAAATGGTTGCGCACACTGCGCATAAAAGCCTGCCCCAGGCGCTGCTCTTGGGCGGGTGTCAGGATACTGCCTGATGAGTCCCCAATCTCTGGCAAATGATAGTCATCACCGGCAGATATCAGAGTGGGGAGAGTGCTTAAGAGCAGTAAATTAAGCCCTAATAGCCAATAGCTTGGTTTTCTAATTTTTAGCATTATCAATGAAACGGGGTATCTCTACACTGCGACATCACAATCCTACCTCAAATTTGGCCGGCTACGCATAGTAATATCTGTATGCCAGCTATATTATCCAGGTATTATACGGGGTTAGTCATTCGGATCAGATGAAATGAAATTTGTAATACAGGTAAACGAAGGCCCATATCAGCATCAGACAGCAGATACAGCCTATCAGTTCACAAGTGCCGCACTGGCCAAGGGGCATGAGGTGCTGCGGGTATTTTTCTATCATGATGGGGTAAATAATGGCACCCGGCTCACTTCACCTCCTCAGGATGACCGAAATGTGGTCAGTCGCTGGTCTGCATTGGCCGCAGAGCATGATCTCGACCTGGTGATCTGTGTTGCAGCAGCTCAGCGCCGTGGCATTCTCGATGAAAGTGAGATGAAACGTCTGGACAAAGACGCACACAATCTTGCCCCTGGGTTCAGAATATCTGGGCTAGGGCAGTTGATAGAAGGTGTAGTGCTGGCTGACCGATTGATTGTATTTGGAGACTAATGCCATGATAAAGAAATGTCTCTACGTAAACCGTCGTGCTCCCTACGGCACCAGCTATGCTTTAGAAGCCATTGATGCTGTATTGATTGGCTCAGCCTTTGACCAGGATATATCACTGCTCTTCATCGATGATGGCATATTTCAGCTGAAGAAAGATCAGGATACGACAGATATCGAAATGAAGAATTTCTCCCCCGCTTATCGTGCCTTTGATATGTACGATGTGGAAAAAATCTATGTATCGAAAGAAGCAATGGCTGCACGGGGCCTTAAAAAAAGGGATCTTATTATTGATGTTGAGGTATTAAGTGATAACACGATCAAAGATCTTATGGACGCACATGATGTTATCTTCAGTTTTTAAGGTCAGCCCATGAGTATTTTGCACACAGTCAACAAATCGCCCTTTGAAAAAAATAATCTTGAAAGCTGCCTGCGCTATGCCAAACCCGGGAGTGCTGTACTGCTGACTGAAGACGGTATTTACGCCGCATTGAAAGAGACCCGCTTTGAACAAGAGGTGGCGACAGCAATGGAAGAGTTGAGCTTTTATTGCTTGGAAGCTGATATGAAGGCGCGAGGCTTCTCAGCAGCCAAAATGATCGACGGAATAACGATGGTGGATTACGCTGGCTTTGTTGATCTTACGGTTGAATATGACAAAGTTCAGGCGTGGTTATGAGTGTTGAAGTTAATGGCAAAATATTGGAAACAGACAAAGAGGGCTATCTAACCGACCTTTCCCAATGGGAACCTGCTGTAGCAGAAGCCATGGCCAAAGCAGACAAACAAGAGCTGACAGCAGAACATTGGGAAGTAATCCATTTTCTACGTGAGTTCTATAATGAATTTGCTATGGCACCTGCGGTACGTATACTCACTCGAGCCATTGGGAAAAAGTTTGGGAAAGAGAAGGGCAATGCTCGCTACCTCTACAACCTGTTTCCCTATGGCCCAGGTAAGCAAGCCTGTCGTTATGCCGGGCTACCCAAACCATCTGGCTGTATGTAAAAACAGCATAATAAGCCACATTACAATATGCGGCTATTAAATAACCATGTCTCATCTACTCATCTCTGCTGCTCATAAATCCTCGGGTAAAACCACCATCAGCATTGGGCTTTGTGCCGCCTTCAAACAGAAGGGGTTGATTGTCCAACCCTTCAAGAAAGGCCCGGACTATATTGACCCGATGTGGCTGGGTCGTGCTGCTAATCGCGCCTGTCATAACCTTGATTTTCATGTCAGCTCACAGACAGCAATAAAAGATAGTTTTGCTCAACGCATGCAAGCTGTGGATCTTGGCATCATCGAAGGTAACAAAGGGCTATATGATGGATTGGATCTGGACGGCAGCAACAGTAATGCTGCGCTAGCCACCCTGCTGAATGCCCCCGTGGTATTGGTTATTGATGCACGCGGCATGACGCGTGGCATTGCACCACTGATTCTTGGCTACCAATCCTTTGAGCCAGATATCCGTATTGGTGGCGTCATCCTCAACCACGTGGGGGGATACCGGCATGAAGAGAAACTCAGGCGGGTTATTGAACACTATACGGATGCTGCTGTTTTGGGTGCTGTACATCAGTCATCTGAACTAGAGATCGTAGAGCGTCACCTTGGCTTGATGCCCAGCAGTGAAACCGATGAACGGGATAACATTATTCAGCGTATTGCACACGCCGTTGCAGAGCAAGTTGATCTGACTAAAGTGATTGAATTGGCAAGCACTGCCCCAAAGATAACCCCTACAGCACCTGCCATTACAACAACCAGCCCAGTTCCAAAAATCAAAATTGGTATAGCTCAGGATGCCGCCTTTGGTTTCTATTATGCGGGTGACTTAGAGCAATTTGAGCAAGCAGGTGTAGAACTTGTGCCGTTCAATACTTTAACCGATAAAACATTGCCTGATATTGATGGGCTATTTATCGGTGGCGGTTTTCCAGAGACACAAATGGCTGAACTGGAACACAACCAGAATTTGCGCCAAAGCATCTGTAATTTTATAGAGGAGGGTGGGCCAGCCTATGCTGAATGTGGCGGCCTGATGTACCTAACACGCAGTCTGAATTGGAAAGGGAAGCAATACGAAATGGTAGGTGCAATACCAGCAGATTGCATCATGTGTGATCGCCCACAAGGGCGAGGCTATGTGCGGTTACGTCAAACACCCGATGCTCCGTGGGGCCAACAGCCTGCAGAATCAAAAGAGATAGCCGCACATGAGTTTCACTACTCAAAACTGGAAAACCTCGGAGAAGAGATCAAATTCGCCTACGAGGTACTACGTGGCACAGGTATCAATGGCCATGATGATGGCATCATATATAAAAACCTACTGGCCAGTTATACCCACCTTCGGGATACAGACCGTTACCACTGGGTAAAGGGGTTTGTTTCACATGTTAGAAATCATCTTGCATCAACAAAGTAGATCACAACTATGCCCTATAAAACACTTATATCCACACATGAACTGGCTGATCATATTAACAATGTTGATTGGGTTATCGTCGACTGCAGGTCTGATCTTGTAGACCCATCATGGGGTCGAAAACAGTATCTTGAATCACACATCCCAGGTGCTGTTTATGCGCATTTAGACGATGATCTCTCCAGCCCAGTTATTCCAGGTACTACGGGTCGCCATCCATTACCCGATGTGGATGTGCTAGCTGAAAAATTATCAGAATGGGGGATCAATCAACTGACACAAGTCATCGTCTATGATCAAGGTGGCGGTATGTTTGCTGCCAGATTGTGGTGGCTACTGCGTTGGTTAGGGCATGAGAAAGTGGCTGTGGTCGATGGCGGATGGCAAAAATGGCAAGGGGAGGGGCTGCCTGCTCTGGATACTGTGCAGGCAAAAGAACCTACCTCATTTATTCCTCAGCTACAGACAGCGCTGGAAGCGGGTGTAGAAGAGGTCATTGCATGCCAGACTAATCCAAATGCAAAGTTACTTGATGCACGCAGTGCTGATCGCTTTCGTGGAGAGAATGAAACACTTGACCCTGTTGCCGGGCATATCCCAGGTGCAATCTCTGCTCCTTTTATGGATAACCTGGATGCCAATGGTGCCTTTCACTCTATACTCGTGTTAAAGAATTCTTTTAATCAATTACTGGGTAACACATTAGCTAAAGATGCCATCATCTATTGTGGCTCTGGTGTTACTGCAGCGCACAACATACTGGCAATGGTGCATGCGGGCATGGAAGAGCCGCACCTCTATGCAGGCTCGTGGAGCCACTGGGTAACTGATCCATCACGACCAGTGTCAACAGGTGAGCCTGGCATGATTACATAACAAGCCTAACACCCCTGAAGAAGCGATATGAATACACTCTACTATTTATCATATGGTTCAAATTTACACCCCTTTCGGTTAATCCAGAGAGTACCATCTGCTTCGCTTATTGGAACAACAGAACTCACTAATACAAAAATACTCTTTCATAAGCGAGGCATGGATGGCTCTGGCAAATGCATGATTTTGAGAGATGATGCAAACAAGCCAATTGCATACGGTGCGTTATTTGAAATCGACCAAAAAGAGGAAGTATTGCTTGATAGAGTTGAAGGGTGCGGAAAAGGATACAACAAGCAATTAGTACAATGCCTGGTAGATGAAGCTGAATATCCAGCTTTTACATATGTTGCTGCTTCAGAGGCAATAGATGCTTCACTAAAACCTTATCACTGGTATAAAGAATTGGTTTTAGCTGGAGCATGTCACCACCAATTTCCAGAGCATTATATTTCAGATTTTGAAAACCTTGAGTCCATTCAAGACCCAGATGATGAGAGGAGGTTATTAAATGAAGGGATTCTTGAAAGGATTAAAACATTCTAACAATGCTTTACAACTGAAATAGAATAATTAAGCAACTTTAGGAATCTATGTCATTAGATTCCTATCAATATATGTAAGAATACATATCTCTAATATATAGAATATGTGAGCGGTTTAGTCTGCCAAATATTACTAGTTCGGTACAAGATCAGATTTTGAAGGGCATAACAATGAGAAATAGATTAAGCGCACTAGTATTTACTACTGCTTTTGTTAGCCTATTTTATAGTTATACTGCCTTTGGAGAGACTATCTCTCTCCATCCAAGTGATGTTGCAATTACTGGCAGTTTTATTCCTAGCGGTGGTACTTGGTCTAGCGTTCTTGATACCAATGATGGGGATTACAGTTATGCTGCTGCTTGCTGCGGCCCCGGAGGTTCCAACTTTTACGTCAACCTAGATGACCCAAGCGGGATGAATAACGCTGCAATAACAGGTATTGATTTATATGTTTCCGCAAAATACCTTGATGGCCCTTGGCCTGGTGGCGTTCCCTATTCAGGCTATGTAAATATTGGCTTCAAAACGGGTACAAACACGATCTGGAATGGTGCAACCCTAACAGATCAATCTGGTGCCTATAACATCATCCACTCAAACCTGTTTACAACTGACTCTGATGGGGGAGCTCTTGATCTCACTGATATAACCAATCTTCAAATTGCTATTCAGCGAAATACATATGGCCCACCACAACTCAGAATTACAGAAGCATATGCAGATGTTCATTACGATGTAACGCCTGTTCCACTCCCTAGCGCCATACTTCTTTTTGGAACTGGTTTTGTTGGCCTAGCTGCAGCCAGAATCAGAAAAAAGAAAAGTTAACAATCAGGGTAGAGCATCAAGGCAGCACCCCTCAAAGACACAGCAATACATCTTAATCTTAAGCACAAGAAACATATAAAGGCGCGGAGGCAATTCCGCGCCTGTCTGTTTTTGATCTTTTCTTTAAAATCGCTAGTAGTTCTGCTTATTTCAATACAGTCTTAGGCACACCCCACATGGGTAACACGGGGGGCAGTGAGGACTAGCGAATCCGCTCCGCACTGCCTATTGCCCCGGAATGAGATAAATTAATAACTTATTGGGTTTTATGAGTAAAAACTTGAAAAAGCAGGGTATGAGCGTCAAGATACTGGATATGATTGAATAAAAAGAACTTACTAATATCTATATGGCATAGTATATATCTAGGTGTAGATAGATTAGAGCAAGCTGGGTATTACATGTTTGTCAGCCATTAATAGTATGGCCCTAAATAAAGGGGAGAAATTTTGGATACGATTGCACCATTGTATATTGCACGAATTGAGGTGCAAAAACTTTTCGGCCTTTATGACTATCTGCTTGAAGAGACAGCATCTGGTGACCAGGCTGGTCGAGTTGCTATTCTTTATGGTGATAATGGATCTGGCAAGACAACTATTCTTCGGTCAATTTTTCATATCCTTGCTCCAGACGGTAGTGCAGGGCACAAAACAACGATAGCAACAACCCCATTTTCTTTTTTTAAAATAACACTAAGCGATAAAACGATAATTCAGGTTGAACGTAAAAAAAACAATTTAACCGGCTCTTTTGTACTAACAATTAAGAAATATCGTAAAAAAGCTGAATCTTTTCGTTTTAATGTCAATGAAAGGATGGCGATTAATTCATCAACACAGACTGTCAAGGAAAGAGATGAAATTGCATTATGTTTGTCAAGACTTAAAGCACTTAACTTAGGGCTTTATCATCTTGCTGATGACCGTACAATTGAGCTTGCAGGACAAGCCTCTAAATTTAGCTCAGACTCTGAATCTGAGTGCGAGAGTGATCGCGAACAAGATTACTTTCTTGCTGCCGCTGCCGCTGCCCGCTGCCAAGGGTATTCTGGCCGAGCAATAAAACGCTTTCCTGCACGACCTAACGCAATTGCGGCAGACCTTCTAGACCAGTCGATGGAAAGATTTGCTTTGTGGGTAAAGAATTTAGTATTGCAAGCTTCCACTGCAGGCGATTCTAATGTTAACACGCTATATAATACAATTTTAGCTCGTGTAGCCCATGTTTCTCCAAATACACTTAAAAAGTCACTCGATAAGACTCAGTTGCAATTGAGAATTCAAAGTGTGGAAAATCGTTCACGTGCACTTGCAAAATATGGTTTTGCACCAGAATTTAAAGGTAGCGAAATTTTAGCACAACTTGATATTGCTGCAGCACCGCAAAATGTATCGATGATGGCTCATGTGTTAACACCATATCTTGATAGCCTTGAAAAGCGTCTTGAAGCGCTCGATCATGTTTATGAAATTGTAGACAATTTGGTACAAATTATTAATGGTTTCCTTTCACATAAGGAAATTGAATTTCATGTACATGGAGGTCTTAGTATTGTTACATCTGGTGGTGATAATCTTAAACCTTCGATGCTTTCTTCAGGAGAGAGACATCTATTGCTGATATTTTGCAATACAGCAGTTTCTCTAGATCACCCGAGTATTTTTATTGTTGATGAGCCTGAGATATCACTAAATATCAAATGGCAACGATCATTGATCGAATCTCTAAGCAAATGCATAGGGAGCAATCCAGTACAATATATATTTGCCACTCATAGCCTTGAAATTATTTCTCAGTATGGAGATCGGGTTTTCAAACTTGGAAACAAAGCAACTCACAAAACTGTTTAAGGTCAATAAACAATGAGTGATGATGAGCAAAAAAGGATTGGCGAGCTTTTAAATCTTTATTCTCTAGAAGATGTAAAAGATATTTACGTTGAAGGGGCTTTTGATAAAGATGTATATCAATGGTTTCTTCGCACTAATGGTCGTAATGATGTTTCCGTATATTCAATAGATGTAGTAGAAATCCCTGCCGAAAAATTTGAACAATACAACTTGTCATATCCATCCAACAGATCAAAACTTATCGTATTGAGTTGTGAATTAGACAGAGCTAAGAACATCGAGTCTACTGTTCTTTGCATTGCAGATAGAGATTATGAAGATTTTTTACCTACTGTGGTACCAAATTCTTTTCTCACATTTACAGACTTTAATTCACTAGAAAGCTACGTTCTTGACTTTGACATAATGAGTAAATTCATTTCAATTGGTCTAGGGCGACTACCATTTGAAGCAAATATACTAATCCCTCAGTTATTTAAAGTTTTAAAATCTCTTTTTTTTATAAGGCTAGCTAATGAAAAATTAGTTTGGAATATGCAGTGGATTAACTTGAATAGATACCTAAAGGTATCTAGAGATTCTATCATTTTTGAAGAGTCTAAATTCATTACTGCGCTGCTCCAGCGAAATAATTACGCTGCCAATAAAGTGGAATTTCAAACTGAAATAGCAACACTCATCTCTACAGCACCTAGCGAGGAAAAGCTTTTAATACGGGGACATGATTTAATGGTTGTTTTTCATTTTGTTGCAAATAAACTACGCGCCAAAAGACACTATGAAGATGTACAATTTTTCAGTGGTGCCTTTATTGCTAGCTTAGGTATTGATTCTCTGAGGGACTATTCGCTTTTTAAAAATCTTATTAAAATTTGAATTGATTACATAATGGATGAAAATACAGAATAATTCATACTGCCTAACCCCGTTTGAAGGGGATAATATCCGCAGAAGGGCGGGTCAATAGCTCAGCTTTCTGTTTTGCCTCTCTCAAATCAGCCGTCAGGCCTCTTATTTGTTGCCGGTACCAAAAAATAGCCTGTATCTCTCTGTTGCTGTAAATCTCATCGTTAGGAGTCCAGAGGTCATCACCGCAGAAGCGGTAACCATCCCAAGCAGGCCAGAGTGTTCCTAAATTACCATGTTTCAACAACAGCAGTTTTCTTGCCATTTTGGGTGCCGAATCCTTTTCGATCCAGCGTCTAAATGTGCGGGGCGAGACTTCCAGAAAATCAGTAGCTTCTTTGGCTGACAATCTTGATCTAAATAGGATTTCCTTAAACGTATCATCCATTCCAGGAGGATCATATCGCATGCAGACCATTATTATTTTCCTTATTCTTTCCGTGGTCGAGGCGTGAAATATCTAATGTTGTGCATGAGAAATCAAGTAGAAATATCTGAATAATAAGAAATAAATACGATTTAACATAATATACATTATGCGCAATCGTAGATATAAGCCCTTTCAGGAAAGCTCAGGCCGTTTTATCCCCACTTTCTGGGGATAACCACTAGCAAAACTCCAAGAATTGCTTTCAGAGCGCCTACTGCAACAAATGGTAATTTATTATACCACTCTCGTTAAAACCACATAAAAATGGTTGTTGTTATTAGTCAGTCATTGCATATAGTCACCCATTTAAATAAACACAATCCAGTGTGCTGCCCTGACTCATGAACCATAAAAAACTTATTTTTGGAGCGTCTCTCTTTTTCTGCTTTATCAGCTTAATGCTGACACTCTATCTTGGTAGTCAGTATCACGAGCAGCATATAAGTGGAAAGATTGAAGAACGGGCAAAAAAGCAGGCCTTAGAGAAAGCCAGAGAAGCAATCACAGAAATCAAAACTGAGTTTCCAAAACAGAAATTTGAACAGATCAAAGGCGTCGTTGATTCGGTGGTCAATAGATTGAATGTGGGTGATTTGCCAGAAGAACAGTTAAAAGAGTTGCTAAAACAGTACATCGATAATAAAGATTTGCAGCTTAAACAGATTGGTGCAACCTATAGCGAATATGCTCATGATGCCACAAAGAGACTGTACTCCCCTGGCTATACAAGAGATAAAAATGGTGAATTAATCTTCGAAAATGTGATTTATGACTACACTTTGCCGGATTCTCAAGACCTGCGGACAGCCTGGTTTCACCTACCAATGGAAAAAGGAGCAATGTGGTTGGAGCCATACTGGGGAACTGGAGCACAAGATTATCTAGCAGAATATTCTGCTCCTTTTAATGGCACTCATGCAAAAACAAAAAAACAGGGCCGCATAGGTATTATCTATGCGAACTTCTCTCTGGAAAGTGTGCGTACAAAAGTTGGAGAGTTAGATCTTGGTCGTACGGGTTATGGCTTCATTGTCACAAAAGAAAATAATATTGTCTCACATCCCATCAAAAACTATATGGAAGAGACGCTTGATACGCTGGATGACGAAATTTTAAAAACAGTTGTTACATCTGCCAATGAAACTGGAATTAACTACATAAGCAAGGAAACGGGACAGTCTTATTGGCTTTTCTATTTACCAGTTGAATCTACCGATTGGTATCTTGGGTTAGTATTAAATGGTAAGGATTTTCTTCCTGCTGCCCAAGAAAAAAGAGAAGATTTAATCTTGCTACTTACAGGTTTTTTGTCTTTTTTATTTTTTCTTGCATTCATAATTTTCCGTGTAGATATTGGCGCTAGCCACAGCTTGATAAAATTTTCAGCAGCTGTATCTCTCTTTTGTTTTTTAGGATTAATTGCAGTATGGAATATCTCACTCAATGCAAATTCAGACAATGAATTCTTAGATTATGATAACCAAGTTAAAGATCTATCTATGGGCTATATCAGTCCAAATATCAAAGTATTTGAATCCGCTGGAGTACACACAGCTTTAGCAGAATGTATGGCTTCAAATCCTGATATTAACAGCATCCCAACAGGCGTATTTATTCAATCACTAAATTTCACCAGTGCAAACAATGTGATTATGACAGGGTATGTCTGGCAAAAGCACTCTTCTAAGGAGAATATAAAATCTTTGCCTAAAATTGTTCTTCCAGAAGCTGAGGACATTAGCCTCGAGCAAGCATTCACAGCAGAAGAGGATGGAAAACATCTTATCGGCTGGTACTTTAAAGCCACTCTACGCCAGCAGTTTGATGATCATAAATACCCTTTTGACAGAGAGGATGTATGGTTGCGGTTATGGAGTGCAGATTTAAATCGCGGCGTTATTCTCATACCGGATTTTGACTCTTACGACAAAATTGATCCTGTCACCATTCCTGGATTAGAAAAACAATTTGTTCTTGAAGGTTGGGATATTGAAAACAGTTTTTTCAGCTATCGGGATATCCCCTATAACACAAAATTTGGTTATCGTAAGCATGGGGCTAAAAACAGTTGTCCCGAGTTATATTTTAATATTGGTGTAAAACGAAAATTTCTTAGCCCTTTTATCTCAGACCTGCTTCCCCTATTTGTTATATCAATTCTTTTATTTGGGGTGTCGCTAATTTTGAGTAAAAACAAACAAAAAATCAATCTATTTGGGTTTAGTACATCTGGTGTGCTTGGCTACTGCGCAGCATTGTTTTTTGTTCTAATAGTTTCTCATGTGCATTTAAGGGAGTCTGTAGCAGCACATAGCATTATCTATCTAGAGTATTTTTATTTTGTTATGTATATCGTTATTCTACTAATGTCAGCAAACTCAATCCTGTTTGTTTCTGATAACAAATTGTACTTAATACACTATAAAGATAATTTTCTTATTAAGGTGTTTTACTGGCCGGTGCTGATGATAGCGCTCTTAGTGATTAGTTTGTTTGTCTTTTACTGATGTGGCTTAACTATTTTGTATCGATCGTAACGCTCAGGAGACTATCAATATCTTCCTCAGACATGCTTTCTGAGGGGCTGTTGAGTGTTTCTTCTATCTCATCTGTGAGTTTTTTTTCAGCATCGTGTTTGTCTGGTAAGTTCTTTTCTATGGCATCAGGTGCAAGCGGTTCTTCGGCTGGGTCTGCATCCTCTACCACGGCCTCTTCAAGATCAGGCAGCGGTGTTTCATGGCCTTCAAGTGTTTCACCTATTGCCTGTGCAAGCAGCTCTTCAGTAGGATCTATTTCTGACTCTGCTTCCTCTGTCACGACCTCTTCAAGATCAGGCAACGGTGTTTCATGGCCTTCAAGTGTTTCGCCTATTGCTTGTGCAAGCAGCTCTTCAGTAGGATCTATTTCTGATTCTGCTTCCTCTGCCACGATCTCTTCAAGATCAGGCAACGGGGTTTTATGGCCTTCAAGTGTTTCACCTATTGCTTGTGCAAGTAGCTCTTCAGTTGGGTCTATTTCTGGTTCTGCTACCTGACTCTCTTCAGCTGAGTCTGATACTGCTTCGGCTGACTTAATATCCAGTTCATTTAGTTTGATATCTGGCAAGTCAGTATCCTGATTGTCCAGCACCCCTTCTATCTCTTGAGCAAGTAAATCTTCAGTCGATGTGCTCTCTGGCTCTGGTGGATTGTTAAACGTCTCCTCCTCAGGATCAGCAGAAGTATCATCCTCCGCTAATATGTCATCATCATCTTCTTGAAACATACCAACCAATGCTTCACTCTCAAGATTTTTA
>Ga0316187_10000541_pt1 | contig 30016 bp, 26 predicted proteins | sample CroRivburrow1_MG_FD_204927 | JGI IMG/M metagenome (GOLD analysis project Ga0316187, IMG submission 204927) | Coastal sediment microbial communities from Maine, United States - Cross River worm burrow 1 | ecosystem: Environmental > Aquatic > Marine > Coastal > Sediment | place: USA: Maine... | reverse complement strand
GCCGGACCTGTGCCGGCCGTTGGTACATCTATCGAGTCAGGCAGAGGTTCGGAGGTTCGTCCGGGAGGCTCCCAGGGGGTTCTGGCAGCGGCAGGGAGGTTCCGTCAATAGGTGTGTAAATGGATCAGGCGGCAGCCTCCTGGCATAGCTCTTCGACTCTGACACCATCCTCGTAGACAGCTCCGTAGTAAACCTCTCGAGTGAGCTCCGGGGCGCGCAGCCGACGGAAGCGGCTTTCGGCCACCAGGAGCATCTTCCAGATCACCGTGGTGGCGTTGTCGACCTTCTTAAAGCGTTTGGCCGCGGCGGTGCGCAGCCGCAGCGCTGCAAAGGGCGATTCCACCGGATTGGTGGTACGCAGATGCTGCCAATGCTGCTTGGGGAAGCGGTAGAAGGTGACCATTCGACCCCAGTCCCGATCGAGGCACGCGGCGGCGGCTTCGTAGCCTTGCTGCCGGCACCAGTGCTGGAATAGATCGCGGCACTGCTGAGCCTGTTGCACGCTCTCGGCGTAGGGGATCGGACACAGCAGAGGCTTGGCCTCCTGGTGCCGCGTCTTCGGCAGCTTGTCGAGCACGTTGAGGATCTTGTGATTCCAGCAGCGCTGCTCCTCGACCTGAGGCCAGACGTTCGCCAAGGCTTCCCAGATGCCCAGATGCCCGTCACCCACCACCAGTCGCGGAGACTTCAGGCCTCGACTCTTCAGGTCCCGCAAGACCTCCGACCAGCTCTCCTCCGACTCCCGATAGCCTGGATGGATCGCCAGCACCTGCTTCGTGCCGTCCGCAAGCGCTGCTAAGACCACCAGCACCGCAGCCTTCTCCTTCTCGAATCCGGCCTTCACATACACGCCATCGATCCAAATGTAGACCGGCTCCAGATGGTCGAGCCGACGACTCTTCCACACCTCCCACTCGCCTTGCCAGCTCTGCTTCAATCGGGCCACGGTCGATGCCGACAACGGCGCCTCCTCACCCAAGAGCCCGCCGAGCGCCAGATCGAAGTCGCCTTCGGCTAAGCCGTGCAGGTAGAGCCTTGGAATCAACGCGGCTACCTGTCGACTGCGCTTCACGCACAACGGCAGAATGCGGCTCTGGAAACGCTCCTCTAGACTGCGCACCCGCGGCCGCCGAACGCTCACCGTCCCACACGACAGCGTCAGCTTGCGGGGCTTGCCGTGGCCGTTGCGATACCCCGGTCGACTGTCGACCGCTGCGCGGCGTTGGTGACGAGACCGACCCAGAAGCTCGGTCACTTCCTCCTCCAGCAGCTCTTGGATCAACCTCTGCACCTTGTGCCGCACCCAGCTCTCCAGATTCTCCCAGCAAACCCTTGACTCAACATCTAAATCAGTGCTCTCCTTGCTCATAGCGGTGTTTCCTTCCTCTTGATTGGGCACTCTGTGCCCGGGTTAAGAACTGCAAAGGAAGGCTACACCGCCTTTTTCCTATTTACACACCTTTCGAGGCTACCTCCGCCCGGCCTTTGCTTTGTCTTGCCAGCTAGCCCCGGTCCCACCCCTTCCCTGTGGGTTCCCTTGGGCATGAGTCTCGAGCAGATTCATAGGCCCTCTCCCCTCGCCCTGACACCCACTCCGGGGATGCCGTTTTAGGCGCCCCAATCCACACTTGCAAGGGCCTTTAGACCTAGCCAAAGAAACTCTCTCTGAGGGACTCGCCAGGGGGGTTTCCGGGTCTAGAAGGCCCGTCCCAGGACCTTACTTCTCCCAGCAAGTAGGCCATCTCCCCTGCTTTCCTTAATCCGGTTTCTGGACTTCTGCTCCTGACAGGAGTAGCGTTTCAAGTACCTCGACAAGGGTAAGCCAGGGGAAAGCCAGAGGCGTGAAGCCACGGATTTTCGCCCGAGACAAGAGGAGGATGCACCCATGATGAGACGAACCCTTTTCGTTAACACCGTCATCTCACCCATTCTGCTTGCACTGGGACTTCTCGCGGTCGCCGTCCCCGCGACTTGGGCCAGCGACGAGGGGTACGTTGTCGTTGCCAACCGCGCGTCGGGAAGTATCTCAATCATCGACGTGGGTACGGATACAGCCTTCGAGATTCCGTTGACAGGAGTCAATCCGCCGGAGCCCATGTACGTGGTCAATTCGCCGGCTGGCGGTCGTGTCTTCGTTGGCGACCGGGCCAATAACCGGGTCGTCGTCTTTCGAGCTCGGGACTTCTCCGTCGAAGGCTCGGTTTCCGCGGGCAACGGCGTGTTCCACATGTGGGCTTCCTCCGCAGTGCAGCAGCTATGGGTGAGTAACGACGTCGACAACACCATTACCCTCATCGACACCATCAGCCTCGGGGTGGTGGCCACGATCCCGCTCCCGGCCGATCTGGTCGCTTTGGGAGGGAAGCCCCACGATGTCGTCCTGGCACCGAACGCGCCGTTTGCCTATGTGTCAATGCTGGGCTTTTCAGGTGACGACGACTACGTGATCCAGTACAGCACGAAGTCGTTCATGGAGCTGAATCGCGCCGCTGTCGGTAAGGATCCACACGTGTCGCTGGCCCGGCAGAACAGGCTGTTATATGTCCCCTGCCAGAACAGCGACAGTATCTATGTTCTCGATCGCAGAACGCTCGAAGAACTCGACGTGTTGATGGTGCCGGGCGCTCATGGAGCAGGGATGTCTGTGAACGGCAAGCTCTTCTACACCACGAATCTTCCAGGCGGCGGAATCGATGGCCTGTTCACCCTGGGCACGAAGCTGAATCTGCTGATCGGCGATCCGGCCGACACCCCGTTCACCGTGCCTCACAACATCGCCCTGACTCCCGACGGGAAGAAGATTTACGTCACTCACTCGGGAGGCTCGAACAACGTGGTGTCGGTCTATACCGCCACCCGTCTCGATCCCGTCCCGAAATACCTGACGAGCGTCACGGTCGGGAACAATCCGTTCGGATTGGCCTACGTGCCGTGATCGTGTAGTTGAAAGCGGCTGGTCGCCCTGGGACCGGGCCGAGCTCGGTGCAACTCGGGTTCCGCTGCTGAACAGGTTCACGAAGGCGATCGCTGTGGCAGCCTCACACGAAATCACGGCCGGGGTTCCCGACCGGTATAGTCTCTGCCCAGCTAGGCCCAACTCTCCGATCTGCTTCACCCGGTTTCTGGACATCTGCTCCCAGCAGGAGTAGCGTCTTAGCTACCTCGACAAGGGTAAGCCAGCCAAAAGGCTGAGCACACAAAGCTACGGGTCCTACTCCACCAAGAAGACCGCCGGGCTGCCGAAGGGTTGAGGGGCGAGAACGTCCTTTCCCCTCGAGTCAGGATGGAGGCTGTCCATGAAAGAAAGAAGGTGCCTGATTGTCGGACTCGTCTGTGCCGTGGTGCTGTGCCTCACGACCAGCATGGCCCTTGCAAAAGACGCCTGCCAGAAGCAGAACGCCAAGATCAGGAACATCTCCGTGAGCGTGATTGATCCGGAACTCTGCGCCCCCTACGAGCTGTGCCAGTTCTTCGAGGTGATCGGGACCCTCAACGGATCAGGCGGCTGGTTTCGCGATCTGGACTGGACCACCGTGGTGGCTGGCGACACGGTTGTGCTCTGGGCGGAGGCGAAGATCGAAACCAACAAAGGGGACGTCTGGATGAAAGAGCGATGCGTCCTTCACTTGGTTACTCTTCACGCGTCGTGTACTTCGATGGTGTGGGGTGGCACTGGAGAGTTCGACGGTGCGACCGGATGGCTCGCACATGCCCCGTCATCCCAGTCGGGGGCCTTCCCAGACACTACACAGTTGCTGAGGGGTGAGATCTGTCTAGCTAGCGACTAGCGGATTGCAGGCGATTCGTGGCTCGAGCCGGGCCTCGCGCCCGGCCTCTTTCTAGCTAGGCCAAGGGGGCAGCCCCCCTCTCCTGTGGGACCCGAAGGGGAATGGAACAAGTCCCAGGACATAAGCCCATCTCCCTCGCCCGCACCTACCCTGGGAAAGCCGGTTCTAGGGCCTGCAACCCCACTAGAAGGGGCTAGACCTCGGATGCCCAGAGATCTCGCCCTGATGAACAGGTGTATCCTCTGTCAGGGACTAGAATCCCGCCTCAGGAGGCCAGATCATTGGCACTTGTCTACCCCCGCGAAAAAATCCGTCGCAGTCTAGCCAGATTCGGGTTGCCCGTGGTGACGGTAGTCGCTTCCATCGCTATCGTCCTGATCGGATTCGAGATCGCCCTTCACCTGAAGTATCGCAACATACAGATCGGAGGAATCGACTCCCCGTCAGGCGTCACGTTCTACCGAAAGTACTACACGCTCAACAGTTGGGGTTTCCGTGATGTAGAACGCCAACAATCCAAGCCAGCCGGGACTTTTCGGGTCCTCGTTCTCGGAGACTCCTTCACCTTTGGCGCCGGCATTAAGTTCAAGGAGGATCTCTACCCCGCGCTCTTGGAGGCCAAGCTCAACAGCGCTGGCGAAGGATCTATTCATTTCGAGGTCATCAATACTGGCATCAAGGGGCTGAACACCTCACAGCAGCACGAATATCTGCGCGAGAAAGGATTGGCCCTGGACCCTGACATTGTGGTCATTGGCCATGTCTTGAATGATGCAGAGACCCCTGAACTGAAGAGCGAGCTCGTGAGGAGCCTTCGAACGGGTACACTGCTACCCTCCCGCTTCCATCGGATTCTCAACCGTTACTCCTTCACCTACTACATCGCTCGGAGAAATCTGATTGGGCTACTCAGAGACTCGGCAGATTCCGGCACCGACATGAGTGGTTATGATGCCTACCTGGACAGTCTGTACCGCGGACAAAACCTGGAGGTCTACACTGCCGTTGTTGCAGCTCTCGCCGAGACCTGCAAGGAGAATGGCCTGCCCATGCTGCTGGTCAGCTTTCCACGAATCTCTCGGGCGAGGGAGTCCCCCTACCCCTTCCCGCACATCACTCGCATTCTCCAAGAATTTGCCACAGAGGAGGACATCTATTTCGTCGATCTCCTACCCGCTGTTCTCCGATCCGAAGCGAATACCCTGACGGTGAGCGCTTGGGATGGGCATCCGAACGAAGGCGTCCACTCTATTGCCGCGGAGGAGATCTACCGTCGGCTCGCCGCTGAACATCTCATTCCGAACTTCAAGCCTGAAGGTTCGTGATTTGTAGTTTGTTCTGTCGTGACGACCGAGCTCCAAACACCGACCACACCGACAGTGACTCTCCTGGCCGGGCCTCGCGCCCCGCCTCTTCTGTGTGCCGAGCATGTTTCATTACTTGGGGGTGCAAGTCCCCTACACAGCCTGATGGGGGCGAAGTGTTAGCGAAGCGCAAGGGCGTCATCTTGAGGTGGGGTCTGAAGGAAGCGTGGAGCAAAGCCGCGACCCGACGAACAGGAATCGGATAGGAGGCAGCTTGGACCGGACGAGTGAGCAGAAGGTCACGAAGTCCATACCCATCAAGGGTCCAGGCTGTAAATCCGGCGGGTGTGCGGTGAAGGTGGTGAGACTTACCTCGGGAGATCTGCGTCGTGTCCTTTGATGGACTGAGGAGACCGTGAGGTCCCCTGATCGCGTCGCAGAAGTCAGCAGAGGGCATAGTAGGTCCTATGGACCGAAGGCCCGAACGGTGAGGAGTGGTGAGTAGGAGTCGTGCTCTCGAGGGCGAGGGACAGCCAACCCTTTGGGGTGCTTCGTGGCCGGGTCAAGGGTGAAGCCCGGAGACCGTCCGCAAGCGTCCAACTCGTTCGTCGACGACCCGGCCACTGAAAGCCCGGCTGGCGAGTTCAGCTCAACCTTCCGAACCGCCGTGTACGGACCCGTACGCACGGTGGTGTGACAGGGAAAGCCCGTGAGGGCCTACCTATGTCGATTTGCCTGCCAGCTAGCCCCCCGGGGGGCAGCCCCCTGTCCTGTGGGTTCCCTTGGGGCTGAGGCTCATGCGGGATTCATAGCTCCTCCTCCCTCGCGCCGGTCACCAGCTGGACCGTGTATCCTGATAGGTACACCTGCACCCATAGGACCCAAGCTCATGACGCGGCGCAAGAAGCTATGGATCACAACTCGGTCGGAGCGCGGAGCGGTAGTGATATCGCTCCACGGTGCAATGACGACTGACTCCCCTATTCAAGGTGAGTTGGAGCGTGAAATTCGTAAGCTGCTGGATTCCGGCTTGAGAAGGTTTATCCTGGATCTCGAGTACCTGGACAAACTTGATGGTTCTGGTATTGGCGAGATTCTCCGCTCCCGCGAGCTAGTGACCGATAGGGATGGAGAGCTGTCCGTGCGCGGAGCTGCCACCATCTATTTCGATGGTCGCATGACGGAATCTTCACCTGACGGAGAGACTCTCTCCAGAGAGATTCACAGCCTCCTTGACATCGGCGTGAGGCGACTTGTCCTAGACCTTGAACACATTAAGTTTATGGACTCAGCAGGTCCTGGGGATCTAGTCCACCTCTACACTCAAGTAGCAGAGCGAGGGGGCGAGATATCTATAGTCAATTTGCCTCGCAAGATCAAAGACCTACTTCAAATCCTTTCCATCGCCTCGTTGTTTGAGCCCTAGGCCGATTTGAGACTGTGTCTTGCTGGTGACTGAGCACCCGCCCCGGAACACCTGCCCTGTCCCGGCCAGTACTAGCGCGCCACCTCTTCCCACCAAGGGTCTAGCCCTTCCATCCCGAGTTAGGCCCTCAGTACAGCCCCAGACAGGCTGGGACAGGGTGTAAGCTGGTGAGGGAAGAGTAACCTGGGGGTCAACCCATGTGGTTCTCGGGCGGATGCAAGATCACCACAGAGGTGGAGGGTCAGAAGGCGGTGGTCTCCATCCTAGGTAAGGTTACGATTGGCTTAGGAGATGTGAAGTTGAGGGAGGCGATCTCCGATCTGCTTGATCAAGGGGTCAGAAATTTCGTGATCGATCTGGAGGATGTCTCGAAGATCGATAGTTCCGGTATCGGTGAGTTGGTTGTTGCTTACACCGATGTCAGAAATCGAGGGGGGACCCTGGAGCTGCGCGGCCTATCAGGCAAGATCCCTAATTTCCCAGACTTCCCCGACTATCCCGACTTCCCAAATGGGTTCGCGTACTGACCTCATCGAAGCCCGGACCCCGTTCCTGCCCGAGTTTCATCTGGTACAGCCAGCACAGACGCCCTAGACTACCCTGGCCAGGGCCTAGGCCATGGCCCGAAAGATCTCTCCTTGAGGGGCAAGTCAGGGGGTTTCCACGCGGTCAATAAGCCACACTTCAGCTGCTGGCAGCCGGTGGCTAGCATGTCAGTTCTCATGCTTCTTTAACCCGGTTTCTGGACATCTGCTCCGCAGAGGAGTAGCGTCTTAGCTACCTCGACAAGGGTAAACCTGGCCAAAGCCAGGGACACAAAGCTACGGGTCCTCATCTCCGCACAAGAGCTGGACGGGCGCCGGATCATCCACGCGCAGAACGACGCCCGTGGCGGCGACCTGATCCTGGTCGAGAACTTCGGCGTTGATCGCCACTACCCCTGAAGGCTGGGCCGAGGAGGCGGCCGACCATCCAGTTTCGGACAACGGGAGCGCTCGCCGCGGCTGCGATCTTTCCGACTCGCCCGAGAAAGACGGAATCGGGCCGCCGCAACCGGGATGCGCTCTCCGAGCCTTCTTTCGAGATGACGTCACTCGGAGCGAGCGTCTCCACCGCGCGTGCTCTCCTCGACGGCCGTCCGCATCGCCCCTGCACGATCGTCAGCAGCCCGCTTGAGAGCATCGGGTGCATCATGAGCTAGACACCTCGGTGAAGCGCCGGGAGCGGTGACCGAGGTTCTTGCCAGCGACCTCACCGGGCAATTGGAGCACCTATCTCGATCGGAGGCACAGGGAAAGCGCGATCTGGATGCTGACCCTAGAGGACCAGGAGTAGCGACCGAGACCACCACCGCTTCCAGGCCCTGCTGGAGAAGTAGGGGCAGGAAGCCGGGTAGCCCCAAGCTCCTAGGCTCCAACCAGATACCAGCCGAACTCTTGGTAAGAATGGCGGAAGCGCATGGGAATCGAGGCCGCCCTGCGACCTCGGGCCGAGCTGTGCCTATTGGCCGCTTCGCGCAAGCGCTCAGCGAGCTGGGTCCGATTCCCATGCAACTGAAATCGACTCGACCTCCAGGACACCAACATCCAACTGAATGACTAGGACTGTGCATGGCGGAAGCGCATGGGAATCGAACCCACCCCCCTCGCCGACACCGGCGCGGGACTACGGTTTTGAAGACCGCGGGAGGCACCAGCCCCCGAGCGCTTCCGCGAGGATTCTAGCCCATACGCCTCTCCGCCTCGACAGCGGCCAGATCCGAACCGTTCCCGGCTCGGAACCAACTCTGCTTCGAAGTAGATCTGGTGTGATTCAGCGGCCCGCCGGGGCGCTCGTTCAGGACGCTCAGCTAAAGCCGCTGCCGCCACCGCACCCGGCACCGGTGCTGAATCCCGCTGACGATGTAGTGCTATTGCCGCTCGCGGCAAAGGTCGAGAACTGTTTTACGACCCGCTTCTCCCCACACTCAGGGCAAGCCAGGCCATCGGCCCCCTCCCCCATGCGCTGCAAGATCTCGAACTGGTGGCCACAATCCTGACAGAGGTATTCGTACATAGGCATGACGCAACTCCTAACACCCGACCTTCAAACCATATTCCCGCTCGCGGCCCCTTGGCAAGACTTTTCCCCGAAAAGCACCGGAATCATGAGCGGGTTGGCGTGCTACTCTGCCCCCCCAGAGAGATGCCGACCTTCTCTGTCATCATTCCCACCTACGGCCGACCCGACCAACTTCGGAACTGTCTGGACACCCTGGTCGAGGTCGATCCCCCAGATGGCGGATTCGAAGTCGTGATCGTCGATGACGGCACTCCCGAGCCTCTGGAGCCGCAGCTGAGGCGCTGGCGCTGCTCGGAGTCTGGCAGCTCGCCAACGCAACGGGCTATTTCAAGGAGCGACTCACGACTCCCAGCTGAGGTCGGGCGCCAATCGTCGAAGCTACTTCAGAGCCGGGTGCGGTTCAGGCCCGACTCGATATAGAGTTGGGGGATCCCGTGGAATCACTATGGAAACAACGATGAGCAATCCCACGAACGAAGCCCGAGAAAGCCAGCTGGCCCGACCTCGTTTCGGTCGCTTGCTGTTCCACCTGGCCCTGATCTCATCCCTGTCAGTGGGCTTGCTCGCGCCACCTGCCCAGGCCGGTGACAAGCAGGAGGGCAAGGTCAGAAACTCTCGATGGGTCTATGAAGAGGTCCTGCAGAGCCCAGCGAGGAGTCTCCCAGCGCCGATGCTCGAGGCGACGAAGTGCGTCGCCATCTTTCCGGGCCTCAAGGAGGCTGCAATCGCATTTGGAGGTCGCCACGGTACGGGCGTGATCAGCTGTCGCAACGAAGAAGGCCTCTGGAGTCCTCCTGCCTTTCTGAAGCTCAGCGGAGGGAGCTTCGGGCTCCAGCTCGGCTATCAGGCCAGTGACATCATGATGTTCTTCGTCACCGACAAGGCTGCGAAGACGATCCTCGAGCCGCAGTTCGCCCTCGGAGGCGATCTGAGTGTCGCCGCCGGCCCCTACAGCGACACAGCCGGAATCACTTCGGCCAAGGATCTGACCCAGGACATCTACATCTACTCGCAGGCCAGTGGACTGTTCGCCGGTGCTTCCTTCGAAGGTACGCGCCTCGCCATGAGCGGCAAGGCCATACGCAGGTACTACGGCCACTACATCTGGCCTGGCGCTATCCTGTTCGAGCACGAAGTCCCCTTCATGCCGGCCGAAGCTCAGGAATTCGTCGACGGGCTGCAGCAGATCAGCTGGGAGTAGAGGCTCGAGCTCCCGGAGAGGTCACTCCACCTCCAGGGACTGCAGCTCGACAGACCTGCCATAGATTTCCAACCACCAGAGCTCGTAGTCCGGGAAGAGCTCGAACAAACGACGGTTCTCGTCGGTCCCCATATCCGCCGCCCAAAGCACCTCTGCCTGTCTGATGTCGGCGGGATTGTAGTTATAGATGACCGCCCTCTGCCCCAGAACCAGATGTCGTCCTGGTCTACCCTCCAGATCCCGCTGAGTCTCGAGTCGCTCCCGTATGGGCGCGTCGGCGTCGGGCCGGAATGCCGGAATCTGAACCAAGAACGAGATCGCAATCAAGCCGATGGCCACCAGGCTCAGGCCGGCGCCCACTGGCCGCTGTCGCCACCGCCAGTCATGAGCCTTGGCCAGAACAGCCATGGCCAGTATCCAGATAGGTGCCGTGAGTGGGGCCGAGTAGTGGGGATAGAACTGGTCCGAAGCGAAGTGACCCAGCAAAACCAACACGCAAGCCAGAGCAAGGGGACGAAGAGACTTGTCCCGGAGACTGCCCAGGCCGAACAATAGCGGAACAGCCAGCGCAGGACTCAAGATCAGGAAGAGCACGAACCAGATTCGGCGCCATCCGTTGCGCAGCCCGTAGCTCAACCAACTAGCATCCTCGCCATCCTCCGTCCGCTCGACTGCCAGGTGCTGGCTGAAGGCGCCGGGTTCTCGCTCCCAGACGAACTCGCCGGGACGTTCGTAGATCTCCTTATAGTGCAGGTGTGGCATCTTCATGGGGTCACCAGTGACGCGCCAGTTGTAGTAACCGACGCCGATCACCGTAACGACGAGCAGCGAAGCGATCGGCAAGACGACTTTCACGGTCGCGAATCGCCGCTCGGGCGCCGCCAACCGCAGGAACCAGCTCGCCAGAATCCAGGCGGCTGGTAGGGAGACCAGCATTCCCTCGAAGGGTCGACTGTTGGCGAGCACCATGAGGCCCAGACCCAGGAGCAGCGAGTCCCGCAATCTTGGCCTCGCCGCCAAGGTCAGTCGCCGCACGGCCCCATAGACGAGAGCGCCACCAATAGCGGCGATGGACCCTCCCCAATAGCTCTGATTCCAGTAGGACCCGACACCCAGCCGAATGGCGATGAGGAGGCCTCCCAGAAACGCCCAGTGCGGCCCGACCCAGGCCTGAAGACACCAGGTCACTGCCGCCGCTAAGAGCGCGGCGCTCAGCCACAAACCGACCACGGGGTGGCCGCCGAGGCGTTGGCCCAAAGCGAGGATCGAACCTTGCGCCGGTGGGTACTTCGACTGGTAGGTGGGAGTACCCAGGGTGTTTTCGCCTACCAACGCTCGGTGCGGGCTCGGTGGATTGGTGAGCCGACCCGAAGCGAAGGTGTCGGTGGCCAGCAGGTAGCTCCACTCGTCGCTGACGACGGGAATCGGGGGGCCCTGGACCAGGGTCGTCGCCGCGTTGCCGAGACCAGCCAGAAGACCCACCACGAGAATCACTCGCCAGGTCGACTCGGCCCTGACCGCCAGACCCGCCAGTAGCTTGTCAGCCAGCCGACGTGAGGCTTCCGGCCAGAGAAACAGCACCAGCAGACCGACGAGGAACAGGACCGTCTCGAGGATCGGAACCAGGTGACTCGGGTAGGACTGTAGAACGTGTTGCATGACGTTTCAGCGGTCACCTAGCTCAGAAGCAATCCTCTCCCGGCTGTCATTCGGGTTGCCAATCGGGCACTCCCCGCCCGGGTGTCCAGGGTGCTCCCGCAGATTCGAGAGAGCGCTCCAAGTCCGCCAGGTCGACCTCGACCAATTGACGAAGGTGCTGCAGGACCGGCGCAAATAGTGCGGCCACGATCTCGTAGTTCCGGCGGTGTGTGGCCGTCGCCGCGGATGTCGACGACCAGTGCGCTTCCACGACCCTGTTGATTCGTCGGACAATCGAGGGTGACACCGGCTCGTTCCGGCTCCGCACCGTCTCGTCACCCAACAACTCTTGCTCGATGTCGGCCAGCTCCGACTCCAGCTCTCGCGCCCGGCCGGCCAATTCCGGACTGCCCCCCGGGGTGTCGTCGATGGCTGCCTTGATGTGTCGCAGTCGGCTCTCCGTCTCGCCGACGACCTCCACGGCTCCGAGGACGGCCCGCTGCAACCGGACCGCCTGTTGTTGGAATTCCAGAAGCGCGGCCCGATTCTCGGTTCCCAACGTCGCCAGCCCGAGAGGAACGGTGTCGAAAGTCTGTGGCTCGCCTAGCGACATGGTGGTTCCACCCACCCGCTTGGCCAACTCTACGGTATAGGTGCCAGGCAGCGCCGGCGGCCCGGCAGGTCCGTCATCGGTATCCACCTCCCAGATCGCCGGCTCCTTATCGAGCTTCACCGGCTCGAGCGAGGGATGGCGCAGATTCCAAGCCACGCGATGGAAGCCCTTGTCCGTGGGACCCTGCACGGTGACTACAACTTCGCCATCTGAGTCCCTCACGGTCAGGAGGATCGTCGGCGCCTCTTCCCTATCCTCGGCTTTCAGACTCTCCCAACTGGGATAGCCGACAGGCTCGCCCTTTTCGATCTTGTCTGCCTCTCGTGTTTGACGACTCGCTTTGAGCGTTTCCAGCCCATCCTTCAGGTAGTAGGTAAACACGGCTCCGAAGGGCGGGTTCGGAGCCACGAAAAAGGCATCTCCTTGTGAGGCCTTCTTGCCCCAACCCAACGGGTCGGAGGGCAGATAGCCACAGGTCTGTCGCACCGGGAAGAGAACGGCTTCACTCTCCAGCAGCTCTTGAGTGGCCGGCCTCAGCGGCGAGTAATCATCCAGAACCCGGATGCCACGGCCGAAGGTACCCACGATCAGATCATCATCCCGCCGCTGAATCTCCAGGTCCCGAACCGGGATCGGAGGCATTCCCCCTGTGAGTTGAATCCAGCGTCCACCACCATCCCGCGAGAAGAACAGCCCAAACTCTGTACCGACAAACAGCAGTCTTTCGCTCTCGTGATCCTGCACGACAGACCACAGGACATTGCCCTCGGGCAGATTGCCGGCGATCGACCGCCAGGTCGCCCCCCGGTCTTCACTCACCATCAGGTAGGGCGTGAAGTCCCCACTCTTGTGGTTGTTGAAGGCGGCGAACACCGCGTCCGGATCATGCAAAGAGGCGGTCACGTCCGAGACGTAGGTGCGCTCCGGAACTCCGGGGAAGGTCTCGATGCGACGCCATGTCTCCCCACCGTCCTCCGTGACCTGTACGAGGCCATCGTCGGTACCCGCGTAAAGCAGATCCTCGACCAGTGGAGACTCGTCAAGGGCCACGATGTTGCCGTAAAAGGAGGTGAAGACGTTCTTCCAGACCGCGTCGACACCCCACACCCGGCCCATGACCTCGAGACTGTTGCGATCGATGCCCCGGGTCAGATCGGGGCTCACCGCTCGCCAGGAGTCGCCTCGATCGTCGCTTCGATAGAGACGGTTGCCAGCGAAATACAACCGTGTATTCGAATGCGGGCTGATCATCAGCGGAGAGTCCCAATGCCAGTAGAGTGGCGGCTCGTCCGGCTCCGGCTGGGGCTGGATGTCCAACCGCTCGCCACTCTTCTTGTCGTACCGAACGAGACCTCCGTACTGCCACATGGAATAGACGATGTCGGGATCCTCGGGGTCCACCCGGGTCTGATAGCCGTCGCCACCCACAGTGATGAACCAATCGCTGTTGCGAATGCCGTGAATCGTCGTCGTGCGAGACGGACCTCCCTCGGAGTCGTTGTCCTGGGTGCCGCCGTAGACGTTGTAGAAGGGATAGTCGTTGTCGATTCCCACCCGATAGAACTGTGTGATCGGCAGATTGTCTATGTACCGCCAGTGATCCCCACGATCCCAGCTTTCGTAGATGCCACCATCACAGCCCACCATCAAGTAGTCGGAATCTGCCGGATCGAAGACCATCACATGGTTGTCGACATGCTTGTAGCGCGAATTCAGGGGCTGGAAGCTCTTGCCGCCGTCCTCTGTGTAGTGGATCCACACATCCATCGCATAGACACGATCGAAACGATGGGGGTCGGGGAAGACCTCGCCGTAGTACTGCGGGTCGATCGCCACATAGTCACTACGCTTCTCCCAGCTCTCCCCGAAATCGGCGGAGCGATAAAAGCCCTTCTCGTCGTCCTGAGCTGCAATGGTCGCGTAGACGATGTCGGGGTCGATGGGCGAGACGGCGAGACCGATCCGACCCACGTCACCCTTCGGCAGACCGGAGGTCACCCTCGTCCAGCTGGCCCCGGCATCCAGTGACTTGTGAATGGCGGACTCGGGGCCACCTCCGACCAGTGCCCAGACCCGGCGTCTTCGCTGGAAGGAAGCTGCCAGCAGGACATCGGGGTTCCGCGGATCCAGAACAACATCGGTCACACCGGTGTTCTCACTGATCTCGAGAATCTGTTCCCAGCTCTCTCCCCCATCGGAGGTCTTGTAGAGGCCACGATCTCCTCCGCCTGCCCACAGTGGACCCTGAGCTGCCACATAGACGACATTCGAGTCCCGCGGATCGATCAGGATCTTGCCGATGTGCTCGGAGCGCTCGAGCCCCATACGTTTCCAGGTCTGGCCCCCATCCAGGCTCTTGTAGACCCCGTCACCCCAACCGACGCTGCGCTGGCTATTGTTCTCACCGGTGCCGACCCACACCGTCTCCGGGTTCTTGGCATCAATCGTCACGCAGCCGATGGAAAAGGAGACCTGGTCGTCGAAGATGGGCTCCCATGTCGTTCCGGAGTTGACCGTCTTCCATACCCCACCGGAAGCGACGGCGACAAACCAGACGCTGCGGTCGGTCGGATGGATGGCGATATCGGCGATCCGCCCCGACATGAGCGCCGGCCCCAGGTTGCGCAGCTCGAGTCCCGAGAAAGTCTCGGCTGTCATGAGGTCCGCCGTCTCCGACGCCGCACCCCAACTCGTGGAGATCGCCAGAATCCCCATACCTGCCGCTCCAAGGACCCACCTGCAGTGTCTCAGCTTCATGACTTCCCTCCTCCGATCTCATGTACCTTCGCCAGACGACTTCTCCACCAGCATCTCACCGACCCGGCAGGGTTTCAGGGGTGAACGCACCCTGTCGGCCCGCCAGCCCTTGAGCAACTGCAGAGCGGCACCACAGACCCTGCCCTGGCAGGCTCCCATCCCGACTCGAGTGTAGAGTTTCGCCTGCCGAAGGCTCGTCACGGCCTCGAGCCGATCCCACGCCACATCCTCGCACCGGCAGACCGTGGTTGCACCTTCCAAAGCGTGCAGGAGCTCTCCCCGGGGGCGAAAGCTCTTCTCCATGCGGGAGGCGATTCGCCGCAGAGCCGCGCGTTGCCGTCTCAAACCCGCGCTCCTCGAGCCTACCCCGGCTGCAACCAGTCCAGCGATCTGCCCCTCGACAAGAGCCAGATCGCACCCACCGATTCCAGTGGGCTCGCCGACGCAGAAGACCGAGCCCACGCTGGTGACCTGATCCTCGTCTACCTCGACGGCACCACCGTGCAGGGAGCACCCCAACCAGACAGCGAGCTCCACGTTGGGCACCAGCCCATAGGAGCTGCACAGGATGTCGCAGGCCTCGATCCACGAGTTCGAGCCATCGGTGAGGGTGACGGACGAAACCGTTCCATCTCCCTGAGCCCTCTCCACCCAGACGCCCGTTCGGTAGGGCGACCTCGCAAAGGCGGCACGCAGACGCCCGGCCTCCAGGAGCTTGGCAGGTTGGCGCCACAGGCCCAAGGCGAAGGCCATGACCGATTGTCGAGACGCCTGCTCTGCAACCGTGATCACTCGGGCACCGTCTCGGACCAGTGCAGCGGCTACTGGCAGCAGTAGCGGTCCCGAGCCGGCAATCACGACTCGACGATCGCGAAAGCTCACGCCGGTCTTGGAGAGGGCCTGGGCTCCGCCGACTCCGAGCACGCCCGGCAGAGTCCAACCGGGGAACGGTAGAAAGAGCTCCCGCGAGCCGGTGGCCAGGATCACGCAATCGGCCTGAACATCGAGCCGCCGCCCCCGCCGATCGACGATGAGGTGGGGTGGAAACTCAGCATCGATCACCGTGGCCTCCGAAACCACCCGGGCCCCGGAGCGATGCAGGCGATCGAGCCATCGACGGGCGGTGGCCGGTAGACGGCTCCGCGAGCCTGACCGCCAGATCTGACCGCCTGGCGACGGCGCCTCGTCCAGAAGGAGCACGCTGCTCCCCACTTCGGCTGCCACGGCTGCAGCTGCTATTCCCGCTGGGCCAGCGCCGACCACAACCACCCGAGCTCGAAGAGGCTCAGGCATCCGTGGCGACCTCCATGTCCGGCCGGCAGATCTCCATGCAGGCCCGGCGGTGAGCCTCTCCATCGATGGTGACTCGACACTCGAAGCAAATTCCCATCGCACAGAGTGGGCCTCGGATCTCACCCTGCGGCGAACGTCTGAAGCCCCATATCCCGTGGTTGATCAGCGCCGCTGCGACGGTGCTACCTTCGTCTGTCTCGACGCGCCGCCCGTCGATGCGAATGGCGATCTTCGGCATCCGGCTAGCTACCTCCAACGACGCGCATGGGATCGAACGGACCTGGGTCGATCCTCGGCTGGCGAGCGACGATGAGATCGGCCAGGAGCTCACCCGTGGCCAGAGAGGTCGTGATGCCCAGACCCTCGTGGCCAGCGGCGATCCACAGACCGTCGATGGGCTCCCAACGACCGATGAACGGCAGATTGTCCCGCGTGGCCGGGCGAAAACCGGTCCAGACCCTGAGGACGGAGAGCGCCGCAAGGCGTGGCATGTACTCGACGGCGCGCTCGATCATGGAGCTCACCACGTCGCGATTGACGCTCTTGTCCCAGCCCACCAGCTCCCGCGAAGAGCCGATGAGCACCTGCTCGGTGGCTCGTGGCTGCACGTTGAACGCCACCGACTCACCGCTCATCTCATGGGCGCTCTGCAGATAGCCCAACTCGAGAATCTGGTGGCGGCAGAAGTCCGGATAGCGGTCGGTGATCACCAGATGCCCTTTTCGCGGTTCCAGGGACAGGGATGGCAGGATGCGAGACGATTGCGCTCCGGCGGCGAGGATGATGACGTCGGCCTCGACTGGCCCGGAGTCGCACACTACCTTGCGGTCTTCCAGAGACCTCACCCAGGTTCCCTCCCTGACCTCGGCCCCCAAGGACACCGCTTGATCCATCAGCCAACGGACCGCCTTCGGGGCATAGATCACACGATCCCCGGGAACCAGCAGACCTCCACTGAGATCGGGTCGAAGCTCCGGCTCCGCTTGGCGAAGCTCTGCGGCCGACAACTCATCGACCGGCAGGCCCTGGCCCCTGTAGAAGGCTGCTTTGGAGGCGACTAGAGCCAGTTCATCCTCTTTTGCAGCAACCCATAGCGTTCCGCAGGGGTCGTCTTCCCACTGCTCGCCATGCTTCCCGCCGAGGTCGGACCAGAGCTTGCAGGAATGGGCGCTCAGCGCGAATTGCGCCGGGGAGTCGTCCATGACCGTCAGATGGCCCATCCCAGCCGACGTCGCGCCAGAACCTACGAAATCCGCTTCCAGGACCAACGGACGCAAACCTCTTTGGGCCAGATAGAGGGCACAGGATGCGCCCACGATTCCGCCACCGATGATCAAAGCGTCGTGGCGGGCAGTCACCGGGCGCTGAACCCTCCGCGGAAGTAGTCGTCAGGGTCGAAGAGAAGAGTGCTCCGCGCCGTCACGAAGGCCCGGCCCTGAATGTGGGGAATCAGTTCTCCGTTGCACTCGGCAAGCCATCCCACGAAGCGGCTGCCGGTGATGCTCTCCTGACGCCAACGCTGACCTGGCGCCAGCTCGCCCCGCGCGTGGAGGACCGCCAACTTGGCCGAGGTCCCGGTCCCGCAGGGTGACCGATCGTACTCACCACCCGGGCAGAGCACAAAATTGCGGCTGTCCGCATCCTCTCGATCTGGTGGCCCAAACAGTTCCACGTGGTCGATCAGTTCCTGCTCCCCCATCAGATTGAGCTCGTCCAATCGTCTCCTGATGCGTGACGTAGTCTCCAAGAGTTGCTCGACATTCTCCAGCGCGAGCGACTGCCTCTCCAGATGGGTCAGAAAGAACCAGTTCCCACCCCACGCCACATCACCCACCATCCGGCCCAGGCCCGGCACATCGACCTCGACATCCAGCAAATGACACCGGGCCGGCACGTTCTCGATGGTGATCGTGCCATCGTCTCCGAGCTCGGCCGCCACCCTGCCCACCGGCGTGTCGAGCCAGACTTCGTTGCTCTCCAGTCGGCCCAGGTACGCCAGCGTCCGCACGACTCCGATCAAGCCGTGCCCGCACATCCCGAGATACCCGACATTGTTGAAGAAGATCACCCCAGCGAGGGAGCCCGCCTCCACCGGTGATGTCAGGAGCGCCCCGACAACCGCGTCGTGACCGCGCGGCTCGCAGACCACAGCCTGTCTCAGGTGGTCGTGATGGGCCTCGAGGAAGTCCCGGCGAGCCTGCATCGACTCGCCATCGCAAGTCGGCCACCCATCGATGACCACCCGGGTGGGCTCCCCTTCGGTGTGGGAGTCCACGACCTCGATCGCTGCTGGGAAGAGACTCTCGGTCATCGTCGTTTCCTACCCGTTTCACCCACCTCTACTCACGCCCCGAGCCGGGTGATTCTGTCCTCGAACCAACGCCAGTCAAAGGTAGTGCCAGCCGTCTTCATGGCGTCGCTGACGCTGCACATCTCAGCTGCTGATTGTATAGACTTCCAAGAGCCCGCCGAGGTGGTGAAAGCAGAGCCGATCTCGGTTGTTTCGATTCGAGGATGTCGCTGGTACGCGCAAGTGCCACCCATCGGATATGGAGGGAGGGAATCTCAATGCTGGCAACAGAAACCTATGTTCAGCGGCGCCTTCAGCTGAAAGAAGCCATGGGCTCCGGACTGGTTCTATTTCTCGGCCATGACGAAAGCCCGATGAACTACAAGGACAACCCCTACCCGTTTCGTCAAGACAGCTCGTTTCTCTATTACTTCGGCATCGATTCCCCGGGACTGGCGGGGTTGATCGACATCGACGGCGACACGGTATCGCTGTTCGGCAACGACGCCAGCCTCGAGGAGATCGTATGGACGGGGCCTCAGCTCACCCTTGCGGAGCTGGGCGCTCGGGTGGGTGTTGCGGAGTGCCACCCGTATTCGAAGCTCGGGTTGGTAGTTGGCGAAGCAACCGAGATCGGACGAAGTGTTCATTTCCTTCCTCCCAGTCGGGCCGAAACGATTCTGAAGGCCGAGAAACTGCTCAAGATCCCGAGCTCGGACATCGAGCAATGCGTTTCCCAGGAGCTGATCCGCGCCGTCGTCGAGCAGCGGCTGCTGAAGTCCGACGAGGAAGTTGCCGAGATCGAGAAAGCTCTCTCGGTGGCCGCCGACATGCACACCCTGGCCATGCGCATGAGCCGACCCGGAATGAAGGAACAGGAAGTGGTCGGGGCGATCGATGGGCTGGTCAGCTCTCAGGGCTCGGCGCTGGCCTTCCCGATCATCTTCTCGAAGCACGGGGAGGTCCTCCACAATCACAAGCACGGCAATACCCTCGAGGAGGGGGACCTGGTGATTCTGGATGCGGGCGCCAACTCCCCGGCGCACTATGCCAGCGACATCACCAGGACGTTCGCGATCGGTGTCCCTTTCGATGATCGGCAGATACAGGTCTACGAGACCGTCCTGCGGGCTCAGATGGACTCGATAGCGGCAGTCGAGCCCGAGACCCGGTTCGAGGATGTCCATCTGCTGGCCTGCAGGCGTCTCACCGAAGGCCTGCAAGAGATGGGCCTCATGAAGGGTGATGTCGAGGAGTCGGTGACCGCGGGGGCGCATGCCCTGTTCTTCCCACACGGTCTCGGCCACATGATGGGGCTGGACGTTCACGACATGGAAGGCCTGAGTGAAGACCTTGTGGGTTACGGCGACGAAGCCCAGCGAAATCCCCAGTTTGGACGCCGCTCCCTGCGTCTCGCGCGTGCCCTCAAGCCGGGGTTTGTCGTGACCATCGAACCAGGCCTCTATCTCATCCCCGATCTCATCGACCAGTGGCGCGAGGAGAATCGGTTCCCCGAGTTCATCGACTACGAGAAGGTCGAGGGCTGGAAGGACTTTGGCGGCGTCAGGATCGAGGACGATGTATTGGTAACCGCCGACGGTCATCGGGTCCTCGGCGAGCCCATTCCGAAGGAAGTCGCGGACGTCGAGAAACTCTCGACAGCGTAACCCCCCTCCCGTCCTGGGGTCCTGGGGCTTGGCGTCTCGGACTTGAAGATACTGTCTTCTCCGTCAAGCGGCCGGCGCCCCTGCCGGCCGTTGGTGCATCCATCCAACCCGGATGTCTTGTGGAGGTCCCTCCGGGTGGTTCGCAGGGGGCCGGCCCTGCCGCGCACCTACACTGAGACCCGCGGCTGCCAGGCGACCCGAGATCTCCGACAAGAAGCTCGGACTCGAAAAGATGGCCCAGGTGGGCTGGGAAGAGCGACGGGCCAACATGGTGGAAGTCTGCACGGTTTGCCACACCGGGCCGTACGTGGCGAATTTTTGTGAACAGTACGACGGCGTCATCGAGCTCTACAACTCCAAGTTCGCCAATCCGGGTCTGGCCTTCATGAAGCTCCTCAAGGTGAATGGACTCATCACCGAGGTCCAATTCGACGAGGACGTGGAATGGACCTGGTGGGAGATCTGGCACCATGAAGGCCGAGTCGCACGGCACGGCGCTTCAATGATGGCGCCCGACTACACCCACTGGCATGGCCTCCACGAAGTGGCCAAGCACTGGTACAGCAAATTCACTCCCGAGTTGAAGGAGATCGCGGAGAGAAGCCTGGATTCAGAGGATCCAGCGATCGTCGCCGGCGGTACCAAGCTCGTTGCCGCGATCGAGGAGCATCTGGCACGACCAGAGCACGCCTGGTACACCGGCAATCTCGGTCCCGAAGAGAGGGCCAAGCGCAAGGCAGCTCAGGAGGAATTCAAGAATCGCTACGGCAACGACTGATCGAATCCTCGAGATTCGATACATCACGGCCACCGGTGACCTCGGTTGACGGTGGCCGTTTTCTTGCTGCGCTGCCGTTTGCTCGTCTCGGTTGGTCCGCCATTCGAGCCTGGTTCTCCGCCAACAGACTTCGGAGGTCGTGACCCATCGCCAGCGCTTCAGGCTGACGGCGATCTGGGCCAGGCGATCGTTACAGGGACGATCGAGCTGCTGGAAGGTCTTCTCGCCGATGATTCATACTCCCGATTCCTCCCTCATGCCGCCTCGTCGATTCGAGTATGGCGCGCCATACAAACAAGATGGCGCGTAGAGTTCTGTCTGCAGATCCTCACCCTTGAAACTATCAGTCCCGAGATGAAATTCTTCAAGCTCTGGGTCGAAATCGAAGAGTACGACTCCGAAACCGGCCTCTACCGCAACCTGACCAGCGACGGCGAGGCCAGCCCGGTTCCCGTCGGCAGCTTCCGAAGTCTCGAGGATGCCGTCGTCTTTGCTGAGCAGTTGGCGGAGGATCAGACGATCGTGCAGTCAGCCTTCCTGTCTTACGAGCTACTCAATTGACGGTACTCGCGAGGCGATTTGCCATACCACCTGCGAAAGGCGCGGTAAAAGGCTGTGGCGTCGGAGTATCCGAGCAGATAGCCAACCTCGTAGATCGCCAGATTCTTGTCCTGTAAAAGGGCCTCCGCCTTCTCCCTGCGCAGCGTCTCGACGACTTCTGCAAAGGAATGGCCCTCCTCCCTCAGGCGCCGCTGTAGGGTGCGTCCACTCACGGCCAATTCAGCGGCCACCCTCGCAACTATCGGCTGGCCCTCGCTGAGATGGGTCCAGGCCACCCGACGCACCCTTTCGGTGAACGACTCGTCTTGGGGCAACTCGTCCAGTCTGAGTGCGGCCACTTCGTCGAGATAGCCCGCCAGCGTCTCATCGGCAGCCGCGAGGGGAAGCTCCATGTCACTGGCCCGGAAATGCATGCTCCAGGTTGGCTCGTCGAATCTCAGATCAGCCTGGAAGAGCTTGCGGTGGGCCCTGATATCTGCCGGTCGGGCATAGGGCAGATGCACCAGAGTCGGAGCTACTTCACGACCCGTGATCTGACGACAGACACTGAGAGTTGCCGCCATTCGGGAGTCTGTGACTTGACGCAGGCTGCGATATAGCGGCGGACGATGCTGAGTCAATCGCCAGTGACTTGCGACAGGTTCCAGCGAGATGTCGGCTCGCTGTGTGAGGATCTTCGCGTATCGCGCCAGACGCTCCAACGCGCCTCTGAGTGCGGCGCTGTGCAGCATCGTATAGCCCACGATCCCGGCATCCAGTACCTCGAACCCCTGCCCCAGCTTCAGCCCCAGATCGGGATCCGGCACCTCATTGGCGATGAACCGCCACAGATCCCAGTATTTGCTGATGGGCACTCGACCGTCGGGATCCGCGAGCTGAGCTTCCTCCACCCCCGCCACTTCGAGGAGCTTGGCGCGCGGCAACCCCAACAATTCGCCCTGCTGCACCAGGAGGCCGATGGCCTGGACGCGGCTCGTCTCGGTTGTCAGCATTTGGCCGTCAGTTTAGAACACTTCGAGGCTATGCGGCCCAAATCTCATGGCGTGGCCTGTCTCATTCAAGGCGGAATAGGTCATTGCTAGGCTGACAACACCTGTTTAGGCTATAATGAACAAACGAGTGGGAAACGTCCCTGCGACGGAGTACCCCCAAGCTCGAGCTGGTTCGCCATCCCCTGATGCGAACCGACCCCAACGGAGACTCTATGCCTGGAACGGAATCGTACTGTCGGATCTGCCTGCGCCCCTTCAGGAGCACCCAGACTTTGTACTGCCCTGAACATGGTGGCGAGGGAGGCAAGAGCGGCAGGAGTCAAAGTTCGAAGCAGCCCAAGCCCCGCAAGCAGAACGGCAAACGAAAGAAACGACGTCGCCCTGCAAGCGGCTAGCCCCAGCTGCCATAGCCACCAAGACCTCGGGCTAGGGCATTCGCCAACCCCAAGGAAGACGGCCGGGAGCCTCAGAGCTCTCTGGCCAGCATCTGCATGGCTCGAAGGATGGCCTGGTGGGTTCTTGCCAATTGCCGATGAGCCTCCGCGGAGCGCCGGTGTCGGCTATCCAGTTGGGCATGCACCATCTCGTATTCGTCCGATGTCCCCTCTCCCAGCCTCTTGCTGAACCCGACCGCCTCCTCGTGGCTGTGAAGCAGATCTTCATGAGCCAGGATGGCCGCTTCGTGGCGCTCTAGAGCAGCTTCGTAGTTCTCGAGTTCGAGATCGGGAGCCACGCGTCGGGCAAAGTCCATCAGAGCGTCCCGATATTCCGACCGCCAACGGGTCAGATCCTCCAGCCACGCCGCGTGGTCTTCGTAGGCAGCCAGATGATCGGCATGGTGATCCCTGCTTTCTGAGCCTTGGTTGTCTCGTGCCATTCCGTCACCTCATGCTCGGAGAATCCTCTCATAGTCGATAGCGGTCCTTGGGCCTGGGTCCGACGCGGGGCCCCCAGGGGGCTATCCTCCCTTCCACAGCAACCAACCCCCTGGAGGTCCCCACGCCGAACCCTTGGTGCTTGTCCTCTCACTGCCGGTGGTCCAAGACCCCAATCCCTCATTGCCCTCACTGCCCCAAAGAACGCTCGACGAAGTCGTCGAGCGCCTCAGCCTCAAGCCCTCAAAGATCAGCCGGTGCAAAGCACCGGATGCCTCAACCCTCAAAGACCGTATTTCCTGCAACCTTCGGCGGGATCCTCCGTACAAGCGGTAAGTTTCACGAGGAGACAGCGCTCTCAGAGATCCGTGCCGCAGCCGTGGAACTCGGGTCGCCCCCTGAGCCCTGTTTCCTCCTTCAGCTCGAGGTCGATTCACCGACCCGAAAGGAGATGTTGATGAAGACAGCAGCTTCCGTTTCCGCCGCCTTGCTTCTTCTCGTAACCGCGATTCCGGCGATGGCCGGCGATCACCAGAAATGTGATCAACCGGCCGAGGCCTGCCTCAAGGCCTATACCGAAAGCCTCCAGAACCGAGGTTGGGTCGGTATCGAGATGGACATCAACGACAACGGTGCCACCCAAATCGTCAGAGTCGTACCGGACAGCCCAGCTGAAGCGGCTGGTTTCAAGACGGATGACGTTCTGGTCAGCTTCAACGGAGTGGCCTACACGGACGAAAACAAGCAGGCATTGAAAGAGGCCACCAAGGCCATGACGCCTGGCAAGACGGTCACCTACACCGTAGTCAGGAACGGGAGCGAGAAGGACCTGAAGGTCGAGCTTGGCACGATCCCCGAGACCGTGATGGCCCAGTGGATCGGTCAGCACATGCTGACGGCTCATGTGGATCTTTCCGAAGACCAAGCGCCCGGAGGCTGATCCGCGACTCGAGAGTCAGGTTCGGCCTTGAAGAGCCGAGACAAAAGCGACGCCCTCGCGCAGCGCGCTGAGGGCGTCGTCGTTTGTCTAGATGGCGAATCAGCGCTCGATCAAGTGATGATCGAGCATCGAATCGCCGTCGAACACGAACCGTCCCAAGAAGGGTCGCTCCGCCAGTAGCAGAGGCAGCCAGATCCGATCGTCGGGCCACATCCGTTCGTACGGAATCTCGTCGATGGCGGTCCACAATGGGACGGCCTCTTCCGTCTCTTCCGGCGTGCCGACGAAGCCACTCGCCCGGAAGACCCAGACATGAATCGAGTAACCATCCATGAACTGGAACTGTAGCTCGCCAACCTCACCGACACCGGATGGAAGGATACGGAGCTCCTCCTCGACCTCGCGAACCGCACACTCGGCAGGCGTCTCTCCGTCATCCAACCTGCCCCCTGGGCCGTTGATCTTGCCGGCTCCCAGCCCCCGCTTCTTGTGAATCAGGAGAATCCGGTCTTCGATGATCACGAACAGAATCGTCCCTTTGTCGACCGGCTGCCAACTCTGCCAGTCGATGTCGGCAACACGCTCGGGCACCTGCCCCTTCATCGGTCGGTCTCCGCGGTCAAGTCTCTTCTCCTTCTTCTTCGTCGTCCGGTGATACCGGAATTCCGGATTCTAGATCAGAAGGGCTATCCTGCTTGCGATCCAATCGCCCAGCTCGGCGAAGCGAGTCCCGAAGCAGATATTCGATCTGGGAGTTGGCGCTACGCAGCTCGTCCGCGGCCCACTTCTCCAGTCGCTCGTAGACCTCAGGGTCGAGACGCAGCAGGAATCGCTTCTTCTCGCTCACCTGCCTCTCATCCGTATAGCGAGCCTGTATTCAAGACCGGAGCGCTCGACTGCTCACTGGTCAGCACCACCATGAGATTGTTGACCATGGCGGCCTTTCGCTCCTCGTCGAGCTCCACGATCCCCTGTTGGGCCAGGTCCCGGAGCGCCTGATCCACCATTCCCACGGCGGCCTCGACGATAAGCCTTCGAGCTGCCACCACCGCCTGTGCCTGCTGACGTTTGAGCATCGCCTGGGCGATCTCGGGAGCATACGCAAGGTGAGTCAACCTGGCTTCCATGACATCGACGCCGGCAAGCGACAACCGCTTCTGCAGCTCGGTCCTCAGCTCGCTGGCGATCTCCTCCTGGTTGCCGCGCAGTGAAATCTCACTGCCCTCGGCGTCGCGAGGATCATAAGGGTGACCCGTTGCCAACGACCTCACCGCCGTTTCGACCTGGATGTTGACGAACTGCTCGTAGTGATCCACATCGAATAGAGCCTTGGCCGTATCGATGACTCGCCAAACGACGACCGATGCGATCTCGATGGGACTACCGCTCTCATCGTTGACCTTGATGGTCTCGCTGGTGAGGTTTCTCACCCGCAGCGAGACTCGCTTCTTGATTGCGAAGGGGTTGCCCCAGCGAAACCCCTCGAGGCGGCACGACCCGATATAGCGGCCAAAGAAGACGAGAACCCGGGACTCGTTCGGCTGCACGGTGAAGAGTCCGACCAGCACGATCACCCCGAGCACACTGACGATCAGTGAGACAACCAGCGCTGGAATGTCCTCGTACCGGATGGCGTGAATGAATCGCCATACGGAAAAGGCCTCCATTGCGAGGCCAAAGAGCAGCATCGGGAAGCCACTGGTGGTCTTGGCGGGTCGCTCGATGACGTTTTCCAATTGTTGATGGGCCATGATTCACCTCCTCTGGTTATGATATCATTACGATATATAACACATATCACCACAGTTCTATTCCCCAGCATAGAATCTGCTCATGAGCGAGCCCATCCAGAAACAACCCAACAGCTACTACTGCTTCATCTGCGGCGTACGCAACGACGCCAGTTTGCGGGTCGCCTTTTACGACGTCACCTCGGCAGAGGGCCAACCCGAAACCCTGGCGAAGTTCACGGGCAGAACCGAGCATCAGGGATATCCCGGACGAATGCACGGTGGAGCAGCGACCGGGATCCTGGACGAGACCATCGGCCGGGCGATCAACGCGACCAAGGTCGAGGGCGAGCCGACAACCTGGGGAGTCGCCGTCGAGCTCGCCGTCCGCTTCCACAAGCCGGTGCCACTGGACACGGAGCTCACCGCCCGCGGCCGAATTACCCGAGAGCGTCGCCGCCTCTTCGAAGGTACTGGTGAGATCTACCTTCCGGACGGCACGGTCGCCGTCAGCGCCGAAGGCCGCTACATGAAGCTGGATCTCGACCAGATCTCCGACATCGACCCGGAGTCGCTGGGCTGGCGGGTCTACGAAGATTGAAACGCCGGCCCCTGCCAAGCCGACTAAGGGCTTGCCTTGCCAAGGTGACATCGGCATACTGTCGGAAATAGGCGGGAAGTCAGATCCGTAACTGCAGTCGGGAGGTTGCTATGAACCCAAGAGGATTCGTGCTGGTTGTCTCTGTTGCTTTGTTCGCCTTAGTCATCGTCGCGTTCGCCGCAGTACCAGCAAATGCCCAGGGCAGGGACGTCGTCGTCACGGCAAAATGTCCGAGCGATGGACATGGACCGCTCAACTTCCATATGAATCCCTGGGAGGTCGAAGTACTCCAGGATGAGCCCATCGAGTGGAAACTCAACACCAACAGCGGGGACACACGGATCGTGATCGAGGCCAAGGACGGGGGCGAGTGGCCGTTCTCGGAGCGCAAGCACGAGGGCAACGGCCGAGCCGGAGCCGTTTCGATGAAGCCCAATGCCGAGGGCGTCTACGAGTACAACATCACTATCTACTGTGGCGAGGATCGAATCGTCATCGACCCACGAGTCAGGGTCGGCGGCGGCTCAGGCTAGTCGGTCAAGGAAGCGATTCGTCTACCAGGGCGTCGAACTCGGGAGTACCGCTCAGATCCGCAAACAAGGGGTCGGCGGCAACCTCTGATCTCGGATAGCCTCCCTCGACAGAGCGCTTCAAGAGTTGGAGTGCGGTCTCGGTCTGCTCGGTCAAGTGGTAGACCTGGGCCGCGCGGTGCTGGATCGTCATGTCTCTCGGGGCAATCTTCAGAGCCTTCTCCATCTCCTCGACAGCCTGCTCTCCGACGCCGGCCATGGCGAGGAAATAGGCTCGGTCTGCCAGGAGGAAAGGCTCCCTGGGATTGACCTGGAGTTGCTCCTGGCACATCGAGGCCGCCCGGAGATAGATCTCTCGCGCCTCCTCCTCCCCTTCTCCTCCCCAGTGGTAGGCGTCAGCGAGATTGCCCACATTGAAGTAGTCGTTTTCATCGAGAGCAGCCGCTCGGGCGAAGAGGTCGGCAGCCTCGGCGAACCGACCTTCGAAAAAGTACAGGGCCCCCAGATTGGCGCAGGCCAGATCATCCTCGGGATTGATCTCCAGGGCTCGCTCGAAGGCTCGTCGCGCCTCGACTCGACGATCGGCGAAATAGTAGGCTGCCCCCAGGTTGCTGTAGCCGCGGTAACTGTCGGGAGCCAACCGCACCACTTCCTCGAAGCTCTGGATCGCCTCCTCGTAGCGGCCCTGCCGCAGGTAGAAGATCCCCAGCCAGTTGTACCCGGCCCAGTAATGAGGCCGCAGAGCTATCGCTTCCTTGTAAGTCTCCTCGGCCAGTTTCAGGTCTCCGGTGGCCAGATACGCGTCGGCCAGGCCTCGCACCGCCTGATCGTCGGTCGGGTCCAAGGACTTGGCGAGCTCTAGCTCGCTGATCGCCTCCTCTGTTCGACCGCTACCGTTGTAGAGATGGCCCAGACAGACATGCCCTGCCGCGTCGAACTCATCGAGCTCCACTGCGGTACGGCACTCCTCGAAGGCCGACTCCACCCACCTCTGGTCGCTGGTGATCTCGTATCGCCTCCAGAAGGCCTCACCCAACCCGGCGTGCGCCCTGGCGTAGGCGGGATCGACCCGAAGCGCCTGCTCGAAGAGAGTCACAGCCGGTTCCACGTTCTCGGCTTCGAGGAAGTTCTGGAGATAACCCCGGCCTCGCAGGTAGTAGGCGTGGGCCCGGGGTTCTGACGTCCCAACCGCCAACAGATCCTGCTCCATGGGGCGTAGCTCGACTCGCAAAAGGCGCAGCACCCGAATGGTGACCTTTTCCTCCAGGGCCAGCAGGTCGTCCATGTAGCCGTCGATGGTCTCTGCCATGAGCTGGCGTTGCCGAGGTACATCCACGAGTTGGACGTTGACGCGGACTCGTTCGTCGAATCGATGGGTATCGAAATTGAGAGCCAGCGTCACTCCGAGCTCGCGGCGCGCCTCCTCCAGGCTCTCGACTCCTTCCTCCCGGAGGAGATTGGCCGGAATCACCTGCAGGTCGTGTTCCCTGGAGAGCTGGGCAAGCTTGGCAGTCAGGGTGAAAGCCAGTCCTTCGTTCAGTGCCGCCAGGTCGGGATCGTCGGCGAAGGAGGTCTGCGAGGGGAGTACGGCGATGATCCACTCACTGGCATCGAAGACCGTTGGGGCGGTCGCCTCTGGTGCAGAGGTTCCGCCAGTCGCTTCGACCCGCGGACCCCGAAAAAGCGTCACCAGCAGTCCGGCGGCCGCGATCGTTGCCAGGACTGCCACGGCCGCTCCCCACTGCAGCTTGCTTCGAGACCGCTCGTCGGTCCGTGGGCGAGGAGGAAACTCGCCTGAATCGACTTCCCGGCGCAGGGCCTTCATCTCGTTGCGGACTTCGAGCGCCGACTGATAGCGCTCCGTCGGGTCCTTCTCCAGGCACCGCTGAATGATCCTGCCGAGATGGCGTGGAGCTTGCGCGTTGAAATCGGAGACCGGTGTCGGCACGTCCCTCAGGATGGCTGACATGACAGCCGGGGCGCTGTTGCCCTGAAATGGTTGGCGCCCCGTCACCAGCTCATAGAGAAGCACACCGAGAGAGAAGATGTCGGATCGGTGATCCACCTCCTTCCCGTCGAGCTGCTCCGGCGACATGTAGGGGACCGTCCCGACGACTCCCCCATCCTGCGTCAGGCTCGTGGCACGAGTCGGCGCCTGACTGGCCCCGCTTCCGAAGCCGCTACCCGGCTCATCGCCGGTCAGCTTGGCCAGTCCGAAGTCCAGCACCTTGACGCGCTCTTCCTTGGAGACCATCACATTCGCCGGTTTCAGATCCCGATGCACGATGCCTTGCTGATGCGCCGCTGCCAGAGCATCGGCCAACGGAATGACGATGTCGAAGACGGAGTTCAACGGCATTCCTGCCGGCGGAATCAGCCGATCGACGCTGTTGCCCTGGACGCACTCCATGGTCAGGAAATGAGTACCGTCGACCTCCTCGATCGAGTAGACCGTGACGATGTTCGGGTGATTCAAAGCGGCCACCGTCTTGGCTTCGCGCTCGAAACGCAGCAAGCGTGAAGGATCCGAGGCGTATTCTTCTGGTACGACCTTGAGAGCCACGTCACGGCCCAGCTTGGTGTCCTTGGCCAAATAGACCTCTCCCATGCCCCCTTCACCGAGCATTGACATGATCACGTAGTGTCCGAGTCTCTGGCCGATCATCCAGGCCCCTCGTACCGCTCTATCGAGCGGCCTCCCAACCGGGCAGCCCTTTGCTGGTTGCCTGCCTGGATTCTAACCTGCAGCCTTCGTCGACACCTCGGCGGTCTTCCCCGAGAATCCGAGGGAGCGTAGACTCCGAGCGTTTCATGGGACTGCCGACACTCAGCTTCCGGCCAACCACCTTCAACGCCTCGTGGCACCTTGGACAGTGTCCACGAGCTTGGCTCACAGCCGTGGTAGTGCTCCTCTCGCTTTCAGCCTGCCAAAGCCCCGATCGATTCGAGACCCGCCTCGACCTCGCGAAGA
>Ga0316187_10000540_pt1 | contig 30032 bp, 25 predicted proteins | sample CroRivburrow1_MG_FD_204927 | JGI IMG/M metagenome (GOLD analysis project Ga0316187, IMG submission 204927) | Coastal sediment microbial communities from Maine, United States - Cross River worm burrow 1 | ecosystem: Environmental > Aquatic > Marine > Coastal > Sediment | place: USA: Maine... | reverse complement strand
CACGTATGTTTGTTATATTAGGAAGGAATGCATCAATCCATGTTCCCATACCATCCAAGATCCATTGTGGAACCATGTCAACGGCTGTTGATGAGGCTAGCAATGAATCAAGTCCTGCTCTTAGTTCCTTTGCCTGCTTCTTAGCTTTAGCCTTTGCGTTTCTATCTCCACTCGTACTCTCTAGCTCTTCGATCTGCTGTTCAATTTTTTGGTACTCTGGATCATCTTTCAATGAATCAGCATGACTTCTGTTTATCAGTTTTACTATTTCAGGAAAATCCTGACCGATTTTTTTCATCCTTTCATAGTCTTCGATGACTATTCGGCCTGTGCATTTAATGCACAAGGCACTTTTAAGGGTGTTCCTTAGTTCTATGTCTTTTAATGTCTTGCCCTCATCAAAGTTAGCTAAGTCCAAAAGATAACCTGAAGAAGAGAGCTCTGCCTCCAATTCTTGTAGTAGAGCATGATAAGGCTTTATTGTTGTTTTATCTTGCTCCTTATCTTGAGTCGTTCCACCTGCATCATGTTTAAACACTTTGAAATCGTAGTTTCTTTTATTGTCTGAAGTAGACCCTTTTTCGGATTGGGTTTCTCTCAATTCAACAACGCCACCTGTGAGCTGGCTATACAGAGAGATGACTTTATCTAGGTCCACATAAAGATAATCAAATAAATTCAAAGCATATTCCTTGTGCTAATTTCGCCTAACGACAAGCATGTGCGGCAGGCACCGCGTAGCGGTGACTGTCTGGCACGATGCGCTGGTTAGGCTTAACCAATTTCATACCTTATAAACCGCTCCACGGAAAGCTCAACACCGAAATTCTTTTTAAATTCGTTGATTATTTCACCTACGGTTTTGGAGTCGTCTTTGATGTATGGCTGAGCCAAAAGACAATTTTCCTGGGTTATTTTATTACTCCAGAACTCCATAGCTTCATTAAATTCTTTTTCCGATTTTTTTTCATTTATTTTTTTCGCTTTTTCCATTTCTTTATTTAAGAATTCTTGATCTAAATCGTCTATTGAAACCACCTTTGGATTGTTTCCAGCAACCTGCATAGCTAATGTATTTGCCAACTCTTTAAATTCTTCTGTGCGGGTAGTAAATGAGTCATTACAGAACAATTGAACCATGGCGCCAATGCGCCCATTGTGGTTATAAGTTGCAACATACCCGGAAATGCAATTATTCATATTTAGCCTAACAGTGAAATATACAGACTCTTCTATATCCGGGATATGCGGAGTCTGTATATCCCAGAGATATTTTTCCGGGTTTTGCAGCCAGAAGTGAGACTATGGAACACGGCCGCGGGGAGCTTGTCATATCAGGGATGCGATTGAACCGCTGCTGCAAGTAAGTTCCTGGGTCAGACATAACTATCTGTTCCTCCTTGAAATTAATGCCATCGCTGGAATTCTTTTGCGGCGGCATTGAACGATGGCTTAAGAATACCTTGCTGGCTATTCAAGCGTCAAACTCGTTGTTTTTTGGCTTCGTTTGCCATGAATATCTAATTGCAAAAGGCAGACTACCCCCCCCTGAAAAAGTGGTGTTTTCGACGAATAGTTGACGGAAAGGGTGTATGTCCGCTTTGGCAGATTAATCATATATCAGTATGCACTGACTGACCGGAAGCTACGGGTCGGCTCCCGCCTATCACCAACTATACCTCAATACCTGCCATCAGCATTAATCTGCCCTTGATCGCTAAGTTGCGAATTACAGCTTTGGGTTAACAGCGACGATTTAATTGGGTTCAACACCTATTTCAACCCATCGGTCTCAGTTCGGGCATTAACAGACCTCAACGTTAAAGCTCAATCGCGCCGCTCCTTGGCACCCGTTGGAGCAACTTGCTGGGCATCTTTGCGGTACGACTTGTACAAAACTACTAATGCTATACCGCCAAGAATGGCTACGGATGCCAATACGAAACGTACAGTCACGGGTTCGCCGAGTATGACGATACCACCCAGGGCAGCGATGACTGGAACGCTGAGTTGGACAGTTGCAGCGTTGGTAGCCCTCAGCGCTGGCAACACAGAATACCAAATTGCGTAGCCCATCCCGGATGCTATTGCCCCGGACGCGATAGCATACATAACGCCAACCATATCAAGTCGAGCACTGGTATACAGCAACAGGCTCAGTAGCACGGCGAGAAACATTGCCCGCAGGAAATTACCAGCCGTCACCTGGGTCGGGTTCCCTGCTCCCTTGCCGCGCAATGAATAAATACCCCATGCAACACCGGCAATCAACATCAGGACCGAGCCCACCAGTGGCGGAGCAGACAATCCCGGCAACAAAAGGCCAACCAGCCCACCTAGAGCAAGCACAAGGCCGACAAATTGCTGCCTGGCAATACGCTCCCCCGCCCATATGCCATGCCCGATCATAGTTGCCTGAACCGCACCGAAGAGCAGCAATGCACCTGTCGCTGCAGTCAGACTCATGTAGGCGAATGAAAAACCAGCTGCGTACACAAACAACGCAAAAGCTGAAAGCCAGTTGCCCTTGCCTGCATGGGCACGATGGAAGATACTCGCCACCAGCCAGAGCACAGCAGCACCCGAAATCAATCGAATGGACGTAAAACTGGCAGCATCAATACCGGTGTGTTTAAGCGCGATGCGGCACAGCACTGAATTTCCGGCAAACGCGATCATGGTGAGCAGTGTCAGGGTGGCTAATCGTACTGACGACATGAAATAATTCCTGGCCAGTGTCTTTTAGACGGTTTATTTGGGTCAACAGTAAAATAGGCTGCGATCATTAATGATATTTCTACTGCGGGTAATGGGCCACCGTAGCTACGTCCGCTTTCGGTCACGCCCGCCTGCCACCAACTATACCTCAAAGTCCGCTGTCAGTATTTAACCGACTCATGACTACAGACCAGTAGATGATGGCGATGGGGGTTGTAATCGACCATCTTCAAATATACCGCTCACACAAAAGAAGTACTTAAGCACCCCGCTGCCGCACTACCTCAAACAGACACACCCCTGTTGCTACTGACACATTCAGGCTTGAAACCTGTCCCGCCATCGGTATAGAAACCAGCGTGTCACATAACTCACGTGTCAGTCGCCTGAGGCCTTTACCCTCACCGCCCATTACCAGCGCCAACGGCCCTTTCAGGTCAGTCACAAACAATTCAGCATCACCACGTTCATCGGCACCGATAAGCCACACGCCCTGTTGTTGCAACATGCGTAATGTCCGCGCTAGATTGGTGACCTGATAAAAGGGCATGGTTTCAGCCGCACCACAGGCAACCTTATGCACTACCGGTGTCAGACCAACAGCCTTGTCCTGCGGCACGATAACGGCATGAACACCGGCGGCATCAGCGGTACGTAAACAGGCGCCGAGATTATGTGGATCCTGAACACCATCAAGCACCAGCAATAAAGGCTGTTCAACAGATTGTAATAACAGCTCCAGCGTGGGTGGTTGCTGTGATGATGCCTGCACTCGGGCAACAACGCCTTGATGACGTTCACCCTGAACCAGGGCATCAAGTTCATCATTACTGGCCTGTTGTATGACAATGCCTGCCTGCCTGGCCATATCCCGGATGCTGTCCAGACGGCGATTATTGCGCATGGGCGCCAGGAGTATTTCAGCAATTGCGGAATCCTGTTGCAGGGCGGCCCTGACGGCATGGATACCGTAAATCAAGACCGGCTTACTCATGCCTTTTTATTGCGCCTGATTTTTTTTGTTTTCTTTTTTGTTCCGGCGTTTTTTTTGCCATTTGATCTGGCAGTGGTTTTAGCCGATGACTTGCCAGCGGCCTTGCGTTTGTTACCGGCATCAGACCGGGCCACAGTTTTTGCACTGCTCTTTTTCCGTGACTTGTCAGTGGTTTTTGCCTTGTCCGCCAGCACAAAATCAATCTTGCGGTCATCCAGGTCGACTCGTGCGACACTTACTCGTATGGCATCACCAACGCGATAACTGCGGCCACTGCGCTCACCTGTCAGGCGATGACCTACTGGATCGAAATGATAATAATCATTATCCAGCTCGGTGACATGAACCAGACCTTCAACATAAATATCCTGCAACTCCACAAACAAACCAAAGCCGGTTACGGTTGTAACAATACCATCAAAATCCGAACCCACATGGGCCATCATGTATTCACACTTGAGCCAGTCAACCACATCGCGAGTCGCCTCATCGGCACGACGCTCGGTCATCGAACTCTGCTCACCCAAGACCTCCATATCGGCCTGGCTATAATTAAAATCTGCTGGCTTGCCACCGGCCAGCACATGGCGAATTGCACGATGCACCAGCAGATCAGGGTAACGCCGTATCGGCGAGGTAAAATGGGCATAAGCATGTAAGGCCAGACCAAAATGACCAACATTGTCGGGACTATATTGCGCCTGTCTCAGACTGCGCAACAATACCGTTTCTATCAAATGCCGATCCGGACGCTCGGCCACATCATCAATGAGTCGCTTGTAATCTTTGGCTCGCGGTTGATCACCACCACCCAGAGTCAGCCCCAGCTCGGCCATAAAACTACGCACATCACCCAGCTTTTCCAGACTCGGATCTTCATGGACACGATAGAGCAGCGGCATTTTCTTCTGGCTCAGAAATTCGGCCGCCGCGACATTGGCAGAAATCATAAACTCTTCAATCATCTTGTGGGCATCATTACGCACCACTGGTACAATCTTTTCTATTTTACGCAGATAACCAAACACGATACGTGTCTCGCTACGGTCAAAATCAATCGCCCCTCGCTGATCACGTGCTACTCGCAATATTGTATACAGGGCCTGTATATCCTTAAGCTGCGGCAATAATTTTGCAAACTGCTGGCACAGCTCAGTGTCGTTATCAATCAGCATCGCGGCTACCTGGTTATAGGTCAGCCGCGCATGTGAGCGCATCACACCTTCAAAAAAACGATGCCGGGTCATTTCACCATCAGCAGAAAAAACCATCTCACACACAAGACACAGGCGGTCAACATCAGGATTCAATGAACACAACTGGTTTGACAATACTTCCGGCAACATCGGTATGACCTGCTGCGGAAAATAAACGGAGTTACCACGTTGCAAGGCCTCCTTGTCCAGTTCCGAGTCCGGCGCTACGTAACTCGAGACATCGGCTATCGCTACCAGTAGCCGCCAGCCCTGTTCATGAGGCTGACAAAATACGGCATCATCAAAATCGCGCGAATCCTCACCATCGATGGTCACCAGGGGAATATCACGTATATCTTCGCGACCCTGTTTGGCAGCCTCTGGTACCTCGACACCAAAACGCTCGGCTTCCTGCTCCACGGCCTGCGGCCACTGGAATGGTAACTGATAATTACGCACGGCAATCTCGATCTCCATACCCGGTGCCATATGCTGCCCCAGCACCTCAATAACCCGGCCGATCGCCTGGGAACGCCGGGTCGGCGCCTCGATAATCTCGGTTACAACAATTTCACCATGAGCGGCATGGTGCTGTGATTCAGGAGGTATCAGGATATCCTGGGTAATGCGCCGGTTATCCGGCACAACGTAGGCAATTCCATTGTCGCGGAAAAATCGCCCGACCAGTTGCCGGGTATTGTGCTCCAGCACCTCAACCACGGCCCCTTCACGCCGCCCGCGCCGATCCAGCCCGGTAACCTGCACCAGCACCCGGTCACCATGAAACAGGGTGCGCATCTGCCGGGCGCTCATAAAAAGGTCATCGCCACCCTCGTCGGGACAGACAAAACCAAAACCATCGGGATGACCAATAACCCGGCCACGGATCAGATCCATTTTTGCCGCTACACCATAGGCACCACGACGATTACAGACAAGCTGACCGTCGCGCTCCATGGCGCGCAGACGGCGACGCAGGGCCTCGAGGTCCGATTCGTCGCTGAGACCCAGCGTCTCGGCCAACTGTGAGAGTTTCTGCAACTGCCGGCTGTCACTGAGTTGCTGCAGGATATATTCCCGACTGGGGATCGGTTGTTCGTATTTACTGGCCTCACGCTCGGCATGAGGATCATTTAACTGTTTCTTGTTTTTCATTGAGTTCCATATAGTAGGCTAACGGGCTTCTGGGCCGCCAGACCATTGACAAGCCCTTTCGCAATCGGTAAAGTGCGCTCCTTGTGTAACAGCAACATCATAACACAGGGATACCTTCAGGTATCTGCCCTCAGCCGAGGTGGTGAAATTGGTAGACACGCTAGCTTCAGGTGCTAGTGGGGGTAACCCCGTGGAGGTTCAAGTCCTCTCCTCGGCACCATTCTAAAAAATTCCTTCTTTACAGCCAGATATTCTGCTACCCACCTGCATGTTAAATGGCCCTGTTTCCCACCATCAGGGGGACAGAATAACATCATGCACCAGAAACATAATGATCTCTACGGCTATCAGCCAGATAATAATCCACTCCAGCTTTGATGAGTGCTGGTGCTTCAGATCATCCGCCAGCATTTCAAACATTTCATGGATGGTTTCCAGCTTTAAGGTCAACATTTCGGTACGCGGCTTTATCTCCAGATAAGAAGCGCCCATCTCATAGAGGGCCTGTAATTCCGGATATTCCCAAAAGAATTCGGGGGTATCCAGCAATTCATATTTTAGAATGATTTCGCTTTTAGTGATAAATAACTGCCCCCGCATCTTGGCCGTCTGCCGTCGGGACAATGACGTCGATCCCTGTTCGGCCAGCTTGCGCGGTATCGGTGACGTTGCCTCAATCGTCTTTTGCGCCTGAGCCTCGAACACCGATAATTTGGTCGACTGTGCCAGGGCGTGTGAAATCGCCAGCAGTGTTAATGGTTTACTATCGGCCAGTTCAATTCGGTCATGAAAGAAGCGGTTTTTATCACTGCTGTCAATATAATAAAAATTGTCAACTTCAACATCAGCTAGCGGGTTATTGAGAAAACGACAGATCTCCGCCGCCAATCGCTCAATTTGTTCAGGTCTGAGGCTCCAGAACACAACAACGGCAAAGGGGAAAATGGCACAGCTTCCCTGTTCGAGCTCAAGATAAAAAACATCGCGATAACATGCTCCCCTGCCAATCACCAGCAGCTCATCCGTCAGCTCCTTAAAACGCAGGGACTCACCGTAACAAACCACCTGACAACTGGCACTGGCTTGATCGGTCATATTAAACGCTTCCGGTAACACACAAAGCTCATCATAACGTAGACAAAATATGAATACATATTCAAAATCCCGATATTTTTCTATATTACCCCCCCCACATAAGCTTGATACCCTGGGACAGGATAATGTTAGACAGCCTGCTAGATGTTGCCCCCCTCACCTGGACTGGACTCCTATATGCTATGGCCGCTGGAGCCATTATCGAAATGGAACACCAGATCATGGGAAAACCTGCCGGCATGCGTACCAGCATGCTGATTTGCATAGGTACCTATGTCTTCGTCGCTATATCCAGCGCCGTCTCCAATGACGCCACCGACCCGTCACGCATCATTGGTCAGGTGGTTACCGGTATCGGTTTCCTCGGAGCAGGCGTCATGCTGGCCAGAGACGGCCTGGTTTACGGTGTTACTTCGGCTGCCGTCATCTGGATACTGGCAGCCATTGGTGTCCTCATCGATACCGACCAGGAACTGGCCGGCGTGAAAGTCGCACTGCTCACAGTATTAATCCTGATTGGAATTGATTTACTGGAAGATTCTTTCAAGGCCTTACAGAAAGGTGTCCACTCAAAAATATTGCCTAAAATTAAAAAACAAACCCCGGTAAACGATTAACACACCGCACAGCCGGGGGTGCATATTAACTATTTCTCAATTATTAGCTGGCACCACTAAAAAGCAAAATCGTCCTGCAGTAATTGCCGCAAACGACGTTCTTCCTGAAACCGGTCACAAAGCCTCCGGGCTTGGGCATTCCACTTATTATCCGAGCGGTCGGATCGGCTTACGCTCACATCGTCCACAGAAACATGTTCATCCCATTCGTCATCATCATGGAATAATACATCACTGCTAGCGACTTTCTTTTTAGATTTGGACATACACCCACCTAACATTAAAAATTATGCATTCTGCGTAGACTAACCCGCGATATCATCATCAGATTCAGAGTCTGAATTCCCCGGCACGAGAAATTCCTCCAGGCACTGGGTCACATAATCATTAAACTCTTCCTCGGTATCCATTCCGGCTTCACGGGCCTCGGCTTTACACACACTGATCCCTTGCAGACACTGGGATACAAAGCCATGAAATTCCTCTTCATCCGTCACTCCCGCCTGCTGCGCCTCTGCCTGGCAAAACTGCGCCTCACTCAACTCTGATTCATCCTGCGCCAGTACCGTACCTGTCAACATCAGCAACACTGCAATCAACACCGGTATACTTTTGTTTATCATCATCTTTATCACCCTACTGGTAGTCCAACGTCATCATTTGACGATGCTCGTAGTGTAATTTCATAGGATTCAGGCAGGGTTTGTAAAGCGCAAAAATTTAATTATTTCAATCGATTTTATTGATCGAAGTAGTTACACTTCACCGCCTGAGCGATTAACCGTTGACAGCATTGGAAATCAGGCCTCGCGTGGATACCGAACAACTGAGAACCTTTCTCGAAGTGAACCGCACCCGCCATTTTGGCCTGGCAGCAAAAAACCTTTTTCTGAGCCAGTCTGCCGTCAGCTCGCGCATCCAGTCACTGGAGGAACTACTAGGTACTCCTTTGTTTGAACGCACCCGCAACGACATACAATTGACCCCTGCAGGACACCGCCTGGTCAAACATGCGGAAAATATCCTCGCCGCATGGAATCGGGCAAAACATGACCTGATAGTGGAATCAGGCATCAGTGCCTCACTGACTGTAGCTGGCATGCCGAGCCTGTGGGACATTTCACTACAGCAATGGCTCCATACCCTGCATCAACTACTACCGGAAATCGCCGTCAATGCCGAGGTAGGTGATGCGGATAACATCTTGCGCAGGTTACTGGAAGGGACACTGGACATTGGCTTCACCTTTGACACTCCCAAGGTAGCGCGCATTGAAAGCCGGCAGATTGCCTCCATTTCTCTACTACTGGTCAGCTCCCGGCAAAACCTCAGCATCACCAGCGCCCTGGAACAGGATTATGTCTACGTCGACTGGGGGATTTCCTTCGCCATTGCCCATGCCCACCATTTCCCTGACATGGGCACACCGACTACTCGCCTGCCATTGGGGCGGATTGCATTAAACTATTTACTGAGTTGTGGCGGTTGCGCTTATATTGCAGAGCCTATGCTGGGCAATGCCCTGGACACCGGGCAACTATTCAAGGTTATAGATGCCCCGATCATCGAGCGCCCCGCCTACGCGCTTTTCTCAAGCAATACTGACCGCACGGAACTTATTCAAAAGGTATTAGACTGCATTAACTAGCAGGCCAGACAATATGACAAATATTGTCCTTGCCCGGCGTCTTTACAGCGTACATTAAATCATCAACCCGCATAATCATGTCGCGACAGGAATCCATTGCCACCGAAAAAGTAATCGCACCGATACTAAATGCCACCGGCCATTGCTGTAGCTGCATAGCAGACAATAACTACCATGACGGCCCCCCACCATACCATGCTGTCAGTATAATCGGGGCGGTAAGAAGACTGAAAATGACAGCTTTGGACCAATCAGACAGTACACAAAACCCAGCATCAGCGTGATCGCAAGCGTTATAAACAGGCGTGCGCCATCACCTATAGAAGCAATATATTTATTTATACTATTCAGCAATTTGACTGCCTCAACGCGAGAGCAAACGGTATCACTCACAAAGATAATGGTTTAGCATACTTCAAATAAACTGGAAAAAATCCCTTTTATAAATCAAGCTAGATGCGACCGAAAATCCGGAAGATGACAAACACGCCATGGACTATTTCAACAAGACCTACCACCCCCCCGGCACCCCGCCGGGAACGCTGCTCACCAGCGACAAGACGGTGGCCGCTGAATCCAGCATCCGAAGAATCGATTACAGCAGCACCAGCTACACAGAAAAGGAACTGCCAGACGTTAATCAGTGCCAACCTTACCTGGACACTAATAACCTGTCCTGGATCCACATCCAGGGCCCGGCCCAGGCAGAGACTATTAAGTACATCGGCAACTTGTTCAAGCTTCACCCTCTTGCCCTGGAAGATGTACTTAACCAGGGACAACGCCCCAAGATTGATAGTTACGATGATAATCAGCTGTTTATCATCATGAATATGCCATCAAAGATGCAGGAAAACACTACAATCGAACAGATCTCTATCTTTCTAGGAAAACACTACGTTATCAGCTTTCACGCTGGCAGCCGTGATCCGTTTGAGCCACTGCGCGAGCGTCTGCGTAAACAAGGTAATCGTATTCGCAGCCAAAATCTGGATTACCTCCTGTACAGCATCGTTGATCTGATTATTGATCAGGGATTCCCGGTACTGGAAAACTTTGGCGAGGAGATTGAAAGCATTGAAGACAACCTGTTAACTACCAGCACCAGTCATGCAGCATTGACTGATATCCACCGTGTTCGCCGTGAATTATTGATGTTAAGGCGCAGCCTGTGGCCATTACGGGAGGTAGTGAACAGCCTGCAGCGTGACGAGAGTGGCCTCATCAGTGATAACACCGCAGTTTATCTGCGGGATTGTTATGATCATACCATTCAGATTCTAGACCTCGTAGAAAATTACCGGGAAATGGCTACCAACCTGATAGATGTCTACCTTTCTTCGTCAAGCCACCGCCTGAATGAAAGCATGCGCCTGCTAACCATGATTGCTACCATCTTCATTCCATTGTCATTTGTCGTCGGATTATATGGCATGAACTTCAGCCATCCGGACAGTCCATGGGCTATGCCGGAGCTGCACTGGTACTACGGTTACCCTATTGCATGGGCCATCATGATCAGTATAGTGATTGGCATGGTCTTGTACTTTAAGAAAAAAAACTGGCTCTAGGAGCTCAAAGGCAGCAGCATATGGGGGATGAATCAATCATCGTCGGTTGGCGTGAATGGCTGGCACTACCCGAGCTGGGGCTACCCCGCATCAAGGCCAAGGTCGACACCGGAGCCAGGACCTCCTGCCTGCATGCCTTTTGCCTCGAACCGTTCCAGAAGGGCAAGGAAGAATGGATACGTTTTGGTATCCACCCCCATCAGGACGACACCGAATCAGAAATCTTCTGTGAATCCAGAGTCATCGATGAACGTATGGTGTCAGACTCCGGTGGTCACAAGGAAAAACGCTATGTCATTTCAACCCTGTTATCGCTGGCGGAACAGCAATGGCCTATTGAGATTACTTTAACCAACCGTGATACGATGCGTTTTCGTATGTTATTGGGACGAACGGCAATGGAGCAAAAAATTATCGTCAACCCCAGCGCATCATTCCTTCATTCCACAAAGAAGACCAACCCTCTGACAAACAAAAGATAGGCGTCACAACATGAAAATTGCCATATTATCCCGCAACAAAAAGCTTTATTCGACTCGCCGTTTGATTGAGGCCTGTGAACAACGTGGACATGAAGCCATGGTATTAGACGTCCTTCGTTGTTATATGGATGTAGTGCCGAGTAAACCTGAGGTCCATCTCAAAGGTGAGTGCCTGTCCAACTTCGATGCTGTCATCCCCCGTATTGGCGCCTCTGTGACCTTTTATGGTACAGCGGTATTAAGACAATTCGAGGTTATGGGGGCCTACCCCCTGAACGAGTCCGTTGCCATCACCCGCTCGCGTGACAAATTACGTTCGTTACAACTCCTGGCTCGAAAAGGGGTTGGTCTACCTAGCACGGGTTATGCCAATGACCCTGATGATATCCAGGATCTGATCAAGATGGTCGGAGGCGCGCCTCTGGTTATCAAATTACTCGAAGGTACCCAGGGTATCGGGGTGGTTATGGCGGAAACCAGAAAAGCGGCGGAAAGTGTCATTGAGGCCTTCATGGGTCTGAAGGCCAACATCATGGTACAGGAATACATTAAGGAAGCCGGCGGTGCGGACATCCGCTGTTTTGTTGTGGGTGACAAGGTCGTCGCAGCGATGAAACGCCAGGCCCCGGAAGGTGAGTTTCGTTCCAACCTGCATCGCGGCGGCACGGCCTCCCTGGTCAAGATTACACCTGCTGAAAGAGCTACCGCATTAAAAGCCGCCAAAATCATGGGGCTCAATGTTGCCGGTGTGGACCTGCTCCGTTCAGAACGTGGCCCGCTGGTCATGGAGGTCAACTCATCTCCTGGACTCGAAGGCATTGAAACTGCCACGGGTAAAGATGTCGCTACTATGATTATCCAGTTTATCGAAAAAAATGCCCGCCCCAATAAATCCCAGACACGAGGCAAGGGTTAATTCACGTGAACAACGAACAGCTATCTATCAATGGCGTTAAGATCAAGGCCGGTGCACGCACCACTATTGACATCCCCGTTGGCCGTTTATATACCCATGCACCAATGACCATGCCGGTCCATGTCATCTGCGGCAAACAACACGGGCCCCGCCTGTTCATCAGCGCGGCCATCCATGGTGACGAGATCAATGGCGTTGAAATCATTCGTCGCCTGTTGAAGCTGCCGGCCTTAAAACGGCTGCGGGGCACATTGATTGCCGTGCCCATCGTCAACGTCCATGGTCTCATAAACCACTCGCGCTACCTCCCTGACCGCCGCGACCTGAACCGCACCTTCCCGGGCTCAGACAAGGGGTCACTGGCCGCTCGGCTGGCCCATATATTTATGCAGGAAATTGTCGCCAAAAGTACTCATGGCATAGATATTCATACCGGTGCCATACACCGTACCAATCTGCCCCAGATTCGTGCCAACCTGGATGATAGTGAGACAGAAAAACTGGCGCGGGCCTTCGAGGTCCCGGTCATTATTTCTGCCAATGTTCGCGATGGTTCACTCCGCGAATCTGCCGCCGAGTTTGGCATTCCGATGCTGCTGTATGAGGCCGGTGAGGCCCTGCGCTTTGATGAGGTTTCGATCCGCGCCGGTGTCAAAGGCATTATCAACGTCATGCGCACTCTGGAAATGCTGCCACCCTCAAAGCGCAAGGCAAAACGCCAGACTGAATCCTTTGTCGCCCGCTCCAGCTCGTGGGTAAGAACTGCGGACAGTGGTATACTCAGGGCTCTGGTGCCATTGGGTGGACGGGTAAAAAAAGGTACCTTACTGGGGGTTGTCGCCGACCCCTTTGGTGAAACAGAATCAAAGATTGTTGCCTCGTTCAGCGGCATTGTGATCGGACGAACCAATCTGCCTTTGGTCAACGAAGGCGATGCACTGTATCACATTGCCCGTTTTGAGGACATACAGGCTATTGAAACCAAGGTCGACGAGTTCCACGAGACTCATTCACCAGAATCAATCCCCTCACCCAACCCGGAAAGCCCGATTATATAATTAGCGAGTAAGCTGTCAAACTAGGACTGTACTTTTATCTCAAGGACAACTGGATGTACACGCTGCGGCAATGGCTGGCTATCATTTTGCTCGGCTTATATACCACAAGCACTTACGCCCAACTCAATATCAGCGTAGATATACAAGGTATTAGTGGTGTTTTAGCCGATAATGCCCGACTGTTTTTAAGCATCGAGCAACAAAAAAACAATACCCTACTGAGCGAAGGTCGCCTGCAGCGCCTGCATAACAAAGCAACGCAGGAGATCACCAGGGCCTTGCAACCATTCGGGTACTACCGGCCTGTTATTCACGGCTCATTAAATAAAAACTCAGAGGAAAACTGGATAGCAGCTTATCACATCGACCCCGGCCCAGCGCTTCCCATCGTCGAGGTCAATTTCACTCTTACGGGGCCAATAGAAACAGACCCGGAATTCCAGGATTTCAAAAAGAACCTTCCTCTACACAAGGGCGACACCCTCAACCACCGCCTCTATGACAGCATCAAAAATGACCTGGCCAAACTGGCAGTCGAGCGTGGCTATTTCAACGCCCACTTCGTCGAACACCGAATCGACATTAATCTCGAGCGTTACCAGGCCCATATCCATCTTCATTATGACAGTGGCCCGCGCTACCGCTTTGGTGAAATCCGGCTGGAACAGAACATATTAACGAGCGGCTTATTACACCGCTATATCCCCTTTGAAAGAGGCGATCCCTATTCGCTGAATAAATTGCTTGATCTACAGCAGTCGCTCAATGACAGTGACTACTTTCAAAGCGTGGAGGTTTCCCCCATGCAGCCCGATGCCAATAGCAATGAAGTCCCGGTCAATATCGCTTTGACTCCACGTAAACATCACCGCTTCAGCCTTGGCCTCGGTTACGGCACCGATACCGGCGCGCGGACAAAAGTTGGCTGGGAGGTCCCCCGTGTCAATCGTCGCGGCCATCGTTTTAACACCGAAGCCAGACTTACCGAGGTGGGTTTCAGCGTCAGGGCACACTACCGGGTTCCGGTACTCAATCCCCGGACAGACCAGATTATCTACAGCAGCGGGGTCATTAACGAAAAAACCGACACCAGTGACAGCACCGTACGCACCATCGGCGCCAGCCTTAATCGCAGCCGCGCTGCCTGGCGTGAGTCAGTTTCCATCACCTATCAACAGGAAAAATTTGTTGTTGGTAATGACCGGGGCCAATCCTTGCTGATTATGCCAGGCGCCAACTGGAGCCGAACCTGGGGGCGAAACTTTATCTATACGCTGGATGGCCTGCGATTTGATATAGGCCTGCGCGGTGCCAGCCAGCAACTGGCCTCCGACACCAGTTTTGCCCAACTTCAGGGTGGCATCAAGGCCATCACGCCACTGGGCAGTCGTAATCGTATAATCACCCATGGCCGACTCGGAGGAACCTGGACCCAGGCGTTTCATCAACTACCCTCATCGGTGCGTTTTTTCGCCGGTGGTTCACAAAGTGTACGTGGTTATTCCTACCAGTCATTGGGTCCAGTGGATGGTAGCGGGGTGATCGTCGGCGGTAAAAACCTGATGGTCGGCAGCATCGAACTAGAACATAGCCTCAGTGACAAATGGGGGGTCGCCGCCTTCTATGACGCCGGCAATGCCATTGACAACATTGATGACAAACTTGAGCGCGGCGCCGGCATCGGCTGGCGCTGGCGTTCACCGATTGGGCCAGTGCGTTTTGATCTTGCCAGCGCGATTAGCCGCGATGGCCGACCATGGCGCTTACATATCAATATCGGGCCCGATTTATGAAGCGCATAAGCGCCATCATTATTTCCATGCTGTTGTTACCAGCAATCCTGCTATCGGGCTGGCTGATAATGACGGAAAGTGGCCTGCGCTGGAGCTATCAGCAACTGGCACCACTTGTGGATGCTCAAATAACGCTGGACTCATTAGAGGGCCGTCTGATTGGACCGGTTACGATCAGGGGCCTGGCTTACCAACAGGATGGCATACTGATCAACATCGACCGGGCTGAAGTGAACTGGAGCCCGGGCGCGCTACTGGCCGCCAGCCTCGAAATCAAACATATCGCGGTGCAAACCGTTAGTATCACACTGCCACCATCTACAGATAGCAACAAACCCTTGAGCCTGCCCACGATAATACTTCCCTGGCACCTGGTGCTGGATGATGTGTTTATTCGTGACCTGCATGTCAGCCAGAACGGGAAAAACTATGCACTACAGCAGCTCAAACTCAGCGCCAGCAGTAACATCAGTCAAATAGATATTGTCCAGTTCCACGTTGCTGCCGACAATTTCAATCTCTCAGTCAACGGTAAAATTCAAACCACTGACAACTACCCGCATGAGTTAAACCTGGTCTGGCAGTATCATCTTCCTGCCAGTGAGATTATCAAAGGCAACGGGAAACTGAGCGGCAATCTTAACTTGACCCATCTGCAACAAAAACTTGCCGGTAAACTACCACTGATTATCGATGCCGAACTAAAAGATCTACTGGTGGAACCCAGCTGGAATGCCCGGGTAAAAAGCCAAGACATGGTTATCCATAGTCGTGGTGAATGGCTGGCCACAGACGAAGGAGGCAACATCGCAGTGGCCCTGGATTGGCAAAACCTGCGCTGGCCACTTAACGAGACTCCCCGTTTCAGCAGCCCAGGCGGCAGCGGCTGGATCACAGGTAATCTGAATCACTACCACCTGGGCCTGGCCAGCAGCAACCCCTGGCCACAGTTCGATGCAAACTGGTATGCCAGTGCAGAAGGTAATCTGGAGGCCATCAATTTTCATTCATTACGTGTCGATGCCCTGAACGGCGAGACCAATGCCAAAGGTCAACTAAGCTGGACACCACAACTGACCTGGCAGGCGCAGGTCAATGCCAGCAATATCAACCCGGCCGTATTGTGGCCCCAATGGCCAGGACAACTACATGCCCGGATTAGTACCAGTGGTCAATTTACAGATAATCAACTGAGCGCCACGGCAGACATCAGTAACATGCGAGGCACCTTAAGGGATTATCCAGTTAAGCTCAGCAGCCACATGGACTGGCGCAACAACGGACTGGATGTCAGTTATCTCGAGTTTACCTCAGGGGGTTCACAACTCTCGGCCCAGGGTCGCATAGCGGATGCTGTAACAATGGAATGGAGCATTAAGGCAACCGACCTGGCCGAACTTGTTCCTGGAGCCGGGGGGCAACTGCAGCTTACCGGCAGTGTCGTCGGCCCGCGAAATACTCCCAGCATCCGTACCAGTTTTAACGGCCAGTCACTCAGCCTGAACAGCAGCAACCGTGTTGAAACGGTTAGCGGCTCATTGGCTCTACAGTGGCCGCAATGGCAGCAGGCGGAAATCGATCTTGACGCACAAACAATAATGGTTAATGACTATGCCTTACAGTCATTGCTGATCAGCAACCATAATGGGCATATGGCTGCCACGATGACAGCCGATGCCTTCACAGCACAGCTGGCGATAACAGGCAAGACCACTGCCCAGGGGTGGCGCGGAAAAATAGAGCAGGCAGACATCAGTAGCAAACAATTCACCGACTGGCGCCTCAACAAGGTGGTGGCTATCGATGTCGATAGTGGCGATATAACACTGGAACCGTTATGTTGGCACAACAATACAAGCAACATCTGTATCTCCGCGCAAAAGAATAATATCAACTGGCAGGCCAACGTTAATGGCAGCCAAATACCCTTACAACTGCTGGGCCCATGGTTACCGGCAGACTTGCAACTGGAAGGCCATGCCGATGCCAGGGCCAGGATCGACTACCAGCCAGCAGCAATCAGCGGTTCGGCTGACATCACACTATCAGCAGGTGCTGCGAGCTACCCCTTGCTCGAAGGTGAACGTGATCATTGGCAATACCAGGGTGGTGCCATTAGTATCACGTTGACTGACCAGGGTCTCAGTGCACAAGCTAGATTAGCCATCAGCAACAACGATCACTTCAATGGCCGCGTCGTTTTACCGCGGGCAAATTTATTGTCAATTGATCTTCAACATCAGGAACTGCAGGCCGAGGCCCAGCTCATTACTCATAACCCGGGTTTGATCGGCGCACTGATACCTGAGGCCCAGAATCTTCAGGGCAAGGTAGAATTCAATCTTGCGGCTTCCGGCACACTGGCACAACCCCGCCTCTCTGGAAAAATAAACCTGCGCGACGGCGCCGTGAACATACCACGACTGGATCTCGTCATCGATCGGATTAACCTGCAGTGCCAGACTGAAGCGATGGCAAAACTAAACTTCCGTCTCACCGCCCGCTCCGGTGAAGGAACACTCAATATCTCCGGGCAAACTGCTTTAGACAGGGATGCGGGTTGGCCGACAAAAATGAGCATCAAAGGCGAGGCCTTTGCAGTAGCACACATTCCGGAGGCACGCGTACTCGTGTCTCCGGACCTGCAAGTCTCATTGAAACAGAAAAACATTCATATCGAAGGCAAGATTCATATCCCCTCTGCCAGGTTGCAGCCAAAGGATATCACCACCGCCGTTCAGGTTTCAGAGGATAGCGTGATTATCGGTGAAGATCAGGGTGCAGAGGAAAAATGGTTAATCTCTACCCGGGTGAGAATCACCCTGGGTGATCGGATCCATTTTTACGGATTTGGCTTTGAAGGACGTTTTAGTGGCGCCTTATTATTGCATGATGAACCCGGCTATTTGACCACCGCCACGGGTGAACTGAGCGTGCCGGAAGGACGTTACCGCGCCTATGGTCAACGTCTTGATGTCGAACATGGTCGACTACTTTATACGGGTGGTCCGCTGGGCAATCCCGGCCTTGATTTCCGCGCCGTACGTCATATCGGTGAAGTCACTGCCGGCCTCAAGGTACGCGGCAGCCTGAAACAACCGCAGATAGAACTTTTTTCCATCCCGGCGACGGGCCAAACCGATGCCATGGCCTATCTGTTGCTCGGGCACACCATCGAAAACACCTCCGGTGAGGAAGGCGCCATGATGGCCAAGGCGGCACTGGCGCTGGGCCTGAGCGGCGGTGATAAGCTTGCCCGTACCCTGGGTGACCGTTTCGGGCTGGATGAAATGCGCGTGGAAAGCAGCGACAGCGGCGAGCAGGCCTCGCTGGTGATCGGCCGTTACCTGTCATCAAAACTCTATGTCAGTTATGGCGTCGGCCTGATCGAAGCCTTCAATACCTTCAGTGTTCGTTATAGGCTTTCGGATAAATGGCAGCTAAAGGGTGAAAGCGGCGAGTATCAGGGGGCCGACCTGCTCTACACCATTGAACGTTAAAAGCCACTAAACATACCAATTGATGGCAACCACAGGAAGAACTGACCATGCAACATACAAAACTTATTATCGGCCTCATCCTGCTATTATTACTGGTGTTATTCACGCTGCAAAATGCCTCGGTTGTCAGTATTAATTTCCTGTTTTGGGAATTCAGCACCTCACGCGCACTGATGATCTTCTTTGTCCTGGCGACAGGCATTATCATCGGACTGATAGCCGGCACCTATATCCAGTCACACAAACATAACAAGTTATAGAAGGCTCATACCAGGTTTCAGGGAACGGACAGGGAAATAATGCTGGTGCTGCCATAAGCCGCATTAAAGATGAATACTCTGGCCGCAATCATGCTCGATATGATCGCGGCCGGCCATTCAATGCGGGTAAAAGGTTTGCAATAAGCAGGTCTTGCTGGTGACGGACCGCCTTACAGCTAAATATCTGAATCAAATGGATGACGCAGGACAATGGTCTCTTCACGATCAGGACCCGTTGAAACAATATCAACCGGCGTTTCAACAAACTCTTCGATACGCTTCAGATAGGAACGCGCCGCCTCGGGCAGATCCTCATAACGTTTAACACCCACGGTTGACTCGCTCCAGCCCGGAAAATCTTCATAAACCGGTTCACAACCGGCAAAGGCCTCCGCACCATCCGGCGGGGTCACACTGACCTCACCATCCTGGCGGTAACCAACACACATACGAATGGTATCCAGACCATCAAGGACATCAAGCTTGGTAATACACAGACCGGAGATACTGTTTATCTGGGCTGCGCGACGCAGGGCAACCGCATCAAACCAGCCACAACGGCGCGGCCTGCCCGTAGTCGAACCGAACTCATGACCTCGTTTGGCCAGGTGCCCGCCCAGCTCATCAAACAACTCGGTCGGAAACGGACCGGAACCTACCCGGGTTGTGTAGGCCTTGGTAATACCAACAACATAATCAAAATTCAGCAGCCCCATACCACTGCCGGTAGATGCGCCACCCGCCGTAGTATTCGATGATGTTACGTAGGGATAGGTACCATGATCGATATCGAGCAAGGTACCCTGGGCCCCTTCAAATAACACACTGTCACCGTTTTTCTGGTATTGATAAACCAGCTCCGGCACATCAACCACCAGTGGCTGCAGCACGTCCTGAAAGGACAGGGCCTGATCCAGTACCTGCTGGAAATCCATCGTCTCGGCCTTGTAATAATGCTGCAGTACAAAATTGTGATAATCCAGCATTTCTCCCAGTTTTGCCGCAAAACGTTCACGATGAAACAGGTCTGATAAACGCACTCCACGCCGCGCCACCTTGTCTTCATAAGCCGGGCCAATGCCACGTCCGGTGGTTCCAATAGCGGCACTGCCACGCGCCTTTTCGCGCGCCTGATCCAGGGCAATATGACAGGGCAGTATTAACGGGCAGGCACCACTGATGCCCAGTCGCTCCCGTACCGGTACATCCCTGGCTTCAAGCATTTCAATCTCTTCCAGCAGGGCTTCGGGAGATAACACCACACCATTACCGATCAGACAGCGGACATTGTCACGCAGAATACCGGACGGTATCAGATGCAGAACGGTTTTTTCACCATCAATCACCAGCGTATGGCCGGCATTGTGACCACCCTGAAAACGCACCACTGCCGACACCTGATCGGTCAGCAAATCAACGATCTTACCCTTACCCTCATCACCCCATTGGGATCCGATTATGACGACTTGTTTACCCATTTTTCATTCCAGCTATGTTTAATTCATCCACACCAATATTCAATGATGTTAAGCACAAGTCAGTGCTTACACCACATCAGCCGTAACCACCGACCATTCACCAGCATTTTTTTCCAGACGTCGGTCACAACCCAGATCAGCCAGCGTACCGGCCTGCCCCGGTAGTTCACCGATAACACGCTCGCCCTGCTGCCGCAGCTGCGCGATCTTGCGTTGCAAGGCTTCACACTCCGAGGCTGGGGCAAAAATGGCCCGCGGGGCATAGGTCTGCGGCGGACTCAAGGCCATGAGTGTTTTCAAATCGGAACTGAACCCGGTCGCCGGGCGCGGCCGGCCAAACAAACGGCCGATCTCGTCATAACGTCCACCCCGGGCTATTTCCTGACCATGACCGGGCGCAAAGGCAGCAAACACAACACCGGATTGATAACGGTAACCACGTAATTCGGCCAGGTCAAAATGGATCGGCACCTGGGCCAGCTGTGACCGGGCCATGCGCGCAATACACTGCAGGTTATCCAGTGCCTGCTGCACATCGCGCCCGGCCCCGGCCAGGGTCGACTGTGCCTCATCCAGCACGGCGTAATCACCATTGAGCTCAATCAAGCCGATCAGCATACGCCGCAGCTCACTATCGATATTGATTGCGCCAAGATATTCTTCAATCTCTGGTTTGGACTTGCGCTGCAGGGCATCAAATAAAACCTGCTCCTGATCATCATTTAGCTGTGCCTGACGGGTTAGTGACCGAAATATCCCCACATGCCCAAGATCCAGATAAAATTCGCTCAGACCCGTCACCCTCAGGGTCTCGGTCATCAGGCGCAACATCTCGATATCACTTTCGATACCCGCATGACCATAGAGCTCAGCACCCAGCTGCAAGGGGGTACGGGAACGGGCAAAACCATCCTGCCGCGTCAACAATACGGTATCGAGATAACATAATCGGGACGGTGATTCCCGGCGCAGACGATGAGCATCTATACGCGCCACTTGCGGCGTCATATCCGCACGCACACCCATTAAACGACCTGTTGATTGATCAATCAGTTTGAAGGTTTCAATATCCAGCTCGTGACCGGCACCAACTAAAAGGGATTCCAGATATTCAATTAATGGCGGGATGACCAGCTCATAACCCCAGCTGTGAAACAGGTTCAACAACTCCCGACGCAGCGATTCGAGTCGTTCGGCCTGCTGTGGCAGATATTCCTCTACACCTTCGGGCAGCAGCCAGCGCTCACCGGCATCCCAGCGGTTATCACTCTGAAGGGAATCAGTCATCAGGTCGTATCCGTAACTATCTGGTTGCTCCGTTGGCAACCCCATAATTTCGCTTGGCACCAATCATTTGCAGGGTTATCAGAAATCAATAAGCGGCTATTTTAGCAGATAAAGCCACACAACACCCACTATCATACTACCCAGCCCCAGTAGCCGTAAGCTACGATCATGCACCTGCCCCATACGCAGCAGACTTTCACGCAGGGAACGTGGACTCAAAAAAGGTAATATGCCCTCTATCACCAGCATCAGGGCCAGCGCCGCCCACAAGTCATCCCACATCAAACGCAAACCCTAGACACCACAAGCAGCGCTCGCGCCATACTGTCCCTTATTTCGCACCACCCTTCATGCTATTGAAATACTTAAAAAAATCAGTATCTGGGTCAAGCACCAACATATCGGCTTTGTTCCTGAATGCGGACTGATAGGCATTAATACTACGGTAAAAGGCATAAAATTCCGGATTGCGGTTATAGGCCTGGGCATAGATATCCGACGCCTTGGCATCCCCTTCACCGCGTATCTGCTCGGCATCGCGATAGGCATCCGCCAGGGTTACGGTACGCTTGCGATCGGCACCGGCACGAATACGCTCGGCTGCCTCGGCACCCTGAGAACGTAATTCCTTGGCTGTTCGATCACGTTCAGCTTCCATACGCCGGAACACCGAGCTGCTGACCTCTTCTGACAGATCGATACGTTTAATACGCACGTCAACCACCTTGATGCCCAGACTGGCGGCCTGCTGTTCGGCATTGAGGGTCAGGACATCCATAATTTCCTGCCGCTCGCCGGATACAACTTCCTGAATTGTACGTTTACCAAACTCACCGCGCAGACCGTCCTTGATGATCTGCGACAGACGTAGATTGGCCCGCAACTGATCACCACCCATTGCCGTATAATAGGCAGCCACATCATCAATCTTCCATTTGACGAACGAATCGACAATCACGTTTTTCTTTTCTGCTGTCAGATAGCGTTCCGGATCGGCATCCAGGGTCAGGATACGACCATCGAATTTACGCACATTATTAATAAACGGCATTTTGAAATGCAGGCCAGGATCATAATCGGTTTTTACGATTTCACCCAGGCGAAACAGTACCGCTCGCTCCCACTCCTTGACTGTAAATACCGATGCCGAAAGCACCATCACAGCAATGAAGCCCAGCGCCAGAAACACTAGTTTTTTACCCTGGTCCATTAACGTGCCTCCCTCGTGCGCAGCGATGAACGCATACGCTGATTATTCTGGTCAATAGCGCCTTGTGAAGAGGATCGTGTCGGCGCCAACAATGGTGTCAGACTATCCGAAGCCATAGGCATATCCATAGACCCCTGCTGGATCATTCGATCCAGTGGCAAATACAACAGATTATTACCGCCTTCAACATCGATCATTACCTTGCTGCTCTGATCCATCACCCCTTCGATGGCATCTATATATAGACGCTGCCGCGTCACCTCGGGGGCCTTCTTGTATTCAGCCAGTACCTGCGTGAAGCGACTGGCCTCACCCTCAGCCTGGGCAATTACCTGATCTTTGTAGGCATTGGCCTCTTCCATCATACGTGCTGCGGCACCACGTGCCTTGGGTAACACATCATTGGCATAGGCCTCGGCCTCATTTTTCAAACGCACCTCATCCTCACGCGCCTTGACCGCATCACTGAAGGCCGCCTGCACCTGCTCCGGCGGCTGGGCATCCTGCATGTTGACACTGGTTAACTGCAGCCCCGATTTATAACGATCAACGATGTCCTGAATCAGCTGTTCTGCGCGGGCCACAATCTCGCTCCGGCCTTCGGTCAGCACAAAATCCATCGTGCTTTTTCCGATGATTTCACGAACCGCACTCTCGGTTGCCTGATGCAGGGTTTCATCCGGATCACTGACATTAAACAGATAATCACGGGCATCCTTAATGCGGTATTGAATGGCAAACTTGATGTCGATGATGTTTTCATCCTGCGTCAGCATCAGCGCCTCACGCGGTACTGATCGACCACCACCCTGACCTGTCAGGGTGCTGCGATAACCCACCTCGACGTTACGAATTTCTTCGACATTAACGATCTCAACCTGTTCAATCGGATACGGGATATGCCAGTGCAAACCTGAGGTTGCCGTCGCAGTGTATTCACCAAAACGTAAAACAACACCACGGTTTCCTTCATCAACAATGTACAGCCCCGACAGACCCCACAAAATCAGGCCGACAACTACCAGCATACTGAGGCCTTTGGAACCTGGACCACTACTGCTGCCGCCGCCAGCACTGCCGCCCGACTTGCCACCACCAAACAGACTGTTGAATTTCTGCTGCAGCTTCCGCACCACCTCATCAAGGTCCGGTGGCCCCTGGTCACCGCCACGACTACCCCACGGGTCTTTATCGTCCTGAGAACCACCCGGCTCATTCCAGGCCATCTCATGGCTGGTGTTATTCGTCTTTTTAGTACGTCGCATTATCTTATTATGCATCCCTGGTTATTCGTATTGACTATATCTCATTGTGCCGCTGACTCGGTCAGCTGGAATCATCCTTAATGATTGCCTGGCATTATACTGTTATCAAAGGTCATGGCTCGTGATTGTAGGTTGCCGCGCCTGACATCTCAAGCATTTGCGTTTTTTATTGGCTCGATTCGTTTATGTAACATCCGTCCTGCTGCTCCAGGTAGGCTATCAAACCCGGACTGATTTCTACATCTACCAGCCATTCCCCGGCCTCGTTGGTTGTTTCATGGCGTACAACGTCCCACTCAAACAAGCGGGCACGCAGGCGTGCCGCATTTGGTAACAGGCGTAATTGACGCATCTGGGGTTTACCGGAAACGGCCGGGGTCATTGGATCCGGTACCTGACCCTCGGGCAACAGACATTCAGCAATAGCCTGCTGTAACAAATCCAGCCCCCGGGCTTCCCGTGCCGACAGCCATACCCGCCGAATCCGGCCATCCTCGCTCCGTTCGACATGGGGCGGGGTATCTTCCAATAGATCGATCTTGTTCATGACCTCAATCTGAGGAATGTCATCGGCACCGATTTCGGCCAGGACATTGTTTACCTGCGCGATGCAGTCATGACGTGCTTCATCATGGGCATCAATAACATGCAGTAACAAATCGGCCTCGACAGTTTCCTCCAGCGTGGCCCGAAAAGCCGCCACCAGACCATGGGGCAGGTGACGAACAAAACCAACCGTATCGGCCAGAATCACCTCACCGATACCGGGTAAATTCAGGCGTCTCAAGGTCGGATCCAGCGTTGCAAACAACTGGTCAGCGGCATAAACCCCGGCTCCCGTAAGCTGATTGAACAGGGTCGATTTACCGGTATTGGTATAGCCAACCAGAGACAGGGTGCGGACCGAAGACTTGCGTCGCGCCTTGCGCCGTAAATCACGTTGCTGGCACACCTTGTCCAGACGCCGGTTTAGTGCCTTGATCCGGCCCCCGATCAGACGACGATCCGTCTCGAGCTGGGTTTCACCCGGTCCACGTAGACCAATCCCGCCTTTCTGTCGCTCCAGATGGGTCCAGCCACGCACCAGGCGTGTGGACAAATGGCGCAATTGCGCCAATTCCACCTGTAATTTACCTTCGAAGGTTTGAGCACGCTGGGCAAAAATATCGAGGATCAGGCCCGTGCGATCCAGAACCCGGCATTGCAAATGTTGCTCGAGGTTGCGTTCCTGGGCGGGACTCAGACTATGGTTGAAAATTACCAGATCGGCCTGACCCTGCTCGGCAATCTGACGTATCTCTTCCAGCTTACCGCTACCAATAAAATATCGGGGATCCGGCTTTTGCCGCTTACCGCAAACCAGCTCCACAATAGCGGCGCCAGCCGAGGTCACCAGCTCTCTGAATTCTTCAAGGTTCTCCTGTGACGCCGATTCATGAAAATCGATATGAACAAGTACTGCCTGATTACCAACCTGCGGCCGCTCAAACAAGGCCGCACCAATAACTAGACTGCATTAGGCACCTGGTCCTCAGCTGTCACCGGCATCGGCCTGGGGAATTTTGACATTATGGGCTGGGACAATCGTCGAAATAGCATGTTTATAGACCATTTGGCTAACCGTGTTTTTCAGCAAAACGACAAATTGATCAAATGAGTCAACCTGGCCCTGCAATTTGATACCGTTAACCAGATATATAGATACCGGTACCCGCTCCTTCCGAAGCGCATTCAGGAATGGGTCCTGCAAAGACTGCCCCTTGGCCATTATTATTCTCCTGTTGTTATTAGGCTTTTTCGCTGTGATTTCAGAGAGATAACAGTTCAAGGGGGTAAAAAACCAATAACCTGGTCAACGTATTCCCCCAATACCCCCGGACATCCAGCTGCCTGTATTTATTATAATTGGGCATCATCAAGAGTTTTCAATATGTTAGATAACATATTTTTATTGTCACCATCAAACCATTTTGCGTCCTCCGGCTCGGAGCGCAGCCAGGTCAGCTGGCGCTTGGCCAGTTGCCGCGTGGCGGTGATCCCGCGCTGAACGGCTACCTCCAGCCCCTCATGACCCGCCAGGTGGGACCATAACTGACGATATCCCACGGCACGCATCGATGGTAGATCGGCATGAAGATCATCACGCTGAAACAGCCCCTCAACCTCTGCCAGAAAACCCTGCGCCATCATCTGATGAAAACGTCGCTCGATACGCCGATGCAACTCAGCCCGCTCCTGCGGGGCCACAATCAGCCTGATTATACGGTAAGGCAGCGGTTCAGACTGTCCCTGTAATATCGACATGGGTGTGCCGGTCATCTCGTACACCTCCAGCGCCCGTAAAATTCTTTGTGGATCATTGGGGTGGATACGTTCTCCCGCCAACGGATCCAACGCCAGCAGGCGCTCATGCATGGCGGCCCAGCCATGGTCACGGGCCTGTGACTCCAGCCGCTGCCGGAGTGACACATCGGCTGCCGGCAATTTACTCAAACCATTGGCCAGCGCCCGAAAATACAACATGGTCCCTCCCACCAGCAGTGGTATACGCCCCTGTGCCAGAATAGACTCAATCTCAGCACAGGCGTCAACACGAAAACGGGCAGCAGAATAACTCTCAGATGGATCGCAGATATTGATCAATCGATGTGGGGCTCGCGCCAGCACGGCTGCATCGGGCTTGGCCGTCCCAATATCCATACCTTTAAAAACCAGGGCCGAATCGACACTGATAATGTCACAGGCCCGCTGCGCCACGAGATCAACGGCAATATCTGTTTTGCCGGCACCGGTCGGGCCCATTAAAAACACGACTGCGGGACGCTCAGGCTGCATCATAAATACCTACCTGTAATATAATCAACATCCTGCCTCTACCCGAACCAGCCAGCCAAAACGATCATAAAGTATAACGTATTCACCTTCCGGCTATCCGCCTCAGCACATATTGAGCGTATGACTCAGGGATAACACCAGGAAAACCGGGATTCAGCTGGGCCGTACCGTCCTGACCCGCAGATCCACACTCAACAGGGGCAAGAATCGGCAAAAAATGATCCATTCACAGGCCCCTGAGAGAAATTTCATCATCCGAATTAAATTTGTTCTATTTTACAAAGGTTTCGGGTTAAAATAGCGGTTTTTTCAAGGCCGGACATAAATGAAGGGCATCGCCCCGCCACCATGATCGTCCTTGGGCTACCGCTGGTAGCTGACGCCGTCTCACCCACAGCGAAGGTTTTAACTCTGCGGTCCTGTAATATCGCAGGGATAAGTGAACGTGGCCAGCAGCAGGGCCAGACACGGCATGCCCACAGGCATGTCACAATAAACGTATTTTATGCCAACTAGAATAGAGTAATAACATGACAGATCTAGCACTTTATAGAAACATCGGTATCTTTGCCCACGTTGACGCCGGTAAAACCACTACCACCGAGCGCATCCTCAAGCTGACCGGCAAGATTCACAAACTCGGCGAGGTACACGATGGTGCTGCCACAACCGATTTCATGGAACAGGAACAGGAACGTGGTATTACCATTCAGTCGGCTGCAACCACCTGCTTCTGGAAGGATCATCGCTTCAACATCATCGACACCCCGGGCCACGTTGACTTCACCATTGAAGTATACCGTTCGCTGAAGGTTCTGGATGGTGGTGTCGGTGTATTCTGCGGCTCTGGTGGCGTAGAGCCACAGTCTGAGACCAACTGGCGTTATGCGAATGATTCTGAGGTTGCGCGTATCATCTTTGTCAACAAACTCGACCGTATGGGTGCCGATTTCTACCGCGTGGTTAAACAGGTAGAAGATGTGCTGGGCGCCAACCCAGTGGTAATGACCCTGCCCATCGGCATCGAAGATGACTTCGTTGGTGTTATTGATCTGCTGACTGAAAAGGCCTGGATCTGGGATGATTCGGGTGACCCAACCAATTATGAGATCGTTGATATCCCGGAAGAATACCAGGACAAGGTCGCAGAATATCGTGAAAAACTCATCGAAACAGCGGTAGAGCAAGACGATGATCTGATGGAAAAATACCTGGAAGGTGAAGAGCCTTCTATTGATGACATCAAACGCTGCATTCGCCAGGGTACCATTAACCTCGATTTCTTCCCCACCTACTGTGGCTCGGCCTTCAAGAACAAGGGGGTACAGCTGGTACTGGATGCCGTCATTGACTATCTACCATGCCCAACCGAAGTCAAACCACAACCTGAGGTGGATCTGGAAGGTAACGAGACCGGTGAATTCGCCATCGTTGATCCCGACAAACCACTGCGCGCCCTGGCATTCAAGATTATGGATGACCGTTTTGGCGCCCTGACCTTTGTCCGTATCTACTCGGGCAAACTGGAAAAGGGTTCCACCGTCATGAATTCCTTTACCGGCAAAACAGAACGTATCGGTCGTATCGTGGAAATGCATGCCGACGAGCGTATCGAACTCGACGGTGCGCAGGCAGGCGATATTGTTGCCGTGGTGGGCATGAAAAATGTCCAAACCGGTCACACCCTGTGTGATCCAAAACAGCCAGCGACACTTGAGCCGATGGTCTTTCCGGACCCCGTTATCTCGATTGCCATCGCCCCGAAAGACAAGGCTGCCTCTGAAAAAATGGGTATCGCCATTGGTAAAATGATTGCAGAAGATCCATCCTTCCGCGTGGAAACGGATGAGGACAGTGGTGAAACCATTATCAAGGGTATGGGTGAACTACACCTGGACATCAAGGTTGATATCCTGCGCCGTACTCACGGCGTTGATGTTGAAGTGGGCAAGCCGCAGGTGGCCTACCGTGAAACCATTACCCAGCGCATCGAAGACAGCTACACACATAAAAAGCAGACGGGTGGTTCAGGCCAGTTCGCCAAGATTGATTATGTTGTAGAGCCTAACGAGCCTGGTAGCGGTTTTGAATTTGAATCCAAGGTCACAGGTGGTAACGTACCCCGTGAATTCTGGCCCGCCATTGAAAAAGGTTTCCTGGCCAGCACGGAAAAAGGCGTCATGGCCGGCTTTCCCTGCCTGGACTTCAAGGTAACGCTGATGGATGGTGCTTTCCATGCTGTCGACTCATCGGCCGTAGCCTATGAGATTGCTGCCAAGGCCGCCTATCGCGAAACCATGCCCAAGGCTGGCCCGCAACTGCTGGAGCCGATCATGAAGGTTGATGTCTTCACACCTGAAGATCATGTCGGTGATGTAATTGGTGATCTTAACCGGCGCCGCGGCATGATCAAGTCACAGGAAGCCGGTGTCACGGGTGTACGCATCAAGGCCGATTGCCCCTTGAGTGAAATGTTCGGCTATATTGGTGACCTGCGCACCATGACCTCCGGCCGTGGTCAGTTCTCCATGGAATTCTCGCACTACCTGGCCTGCCCAAAAAATGTGGCCGAAGAAGTCATCAAGGAAGTCAAGGAACGCGAAAGCAAGAAATAGCGTAATCATGTCTTGTGTGCCGGGCGAGCCCTTGCCCGGCACACACAGGCATATCACACACAGCCGATCATCGGCCTCACGCCAGCACACTCAGCACTATCCAGCCTTAAACATCCGGCCCTGGCCGGCAACAGATTTCTTGACATATTATCCAGAAGGCATAAATTGTAGCTAGGTCTGACAGGGCAAATCACACTCTTTGACGCCACCCGGCCCCTGAGGAGGTAATACTGAATCAGCAGTGTAAACACCACAACAAAGTAAGCACCGATACATGACAACACCAACCCTGAGTAATCTGATGCAATTTTTGCTGGGGGTGCTCAAACATTTTTACTA